>Ga0208766_1001267_pt1 | contig 13544 bp, 11 predicted proteins | sample ETN01SmetaG_3_FD_185792 | JGI IMG/M metagenome (GOLD analysis project Ga0208766, IMG submission 185792) | Marine microbial and viral communities from oxygen minimum zone, Eastern Pacific Ocean - ETNP2014F12-01SV263 (SPAdes) (version 2) | ecosystem: Environmental > Aquatic > Marine > Oceanic ...
GAGTCATATGCACCAAGAAAAATTATTGGTAATGCTGCAATTGCTAAAGTTACAGGCTTAAACCAACCTCCCATAACTTTTCTATCATCAATATAACCAATTACAAATGCTGCAGAAGTTGTAATTATTATTGCAAGAATTTCATTGAGTTGAAAAAACCCATACAAAACAATCTCAGAAACAACAATTCCTAAAATTATTGAAGGACCACCAGGCCTTACAATCATTACATTTTCTTTTTTATTCATATCTTTTACAGCATAATTTTTTTTAGTTAAAATTTTGATTAAGGGAGGAGTAGTGAAATAGACTATAAAAAAAGCCAGTAAACAAGAAATAATTGCAGGAATAATTAATTCAATCAATATCTAACCTTCTTTAATTCAGCTTTAATGTTATTTGCTATTGTTAAACCAATTTTATCAATTTCTGCCAATTTATTTACAGGAATTTTTGCGAGATCATCGAGATTTTTAATATTATGTTTAAACAGAATTCGCGCCCTAACTCTCCCAATTCCTTTCACACGCACCAAATCTAATAATTCTTCTCTAATTCCATAGACTATTCGTTTTCTCAAATCACCAAATTCTTCAAGCAAATCAGATCTTTCAATATGTTTAGAGATTTCTCTTAAACAATATGAGAGCCAATTTGCATTTTCTACCATTCTATGCATATCTCCAGCCTCAATTCCAAGAGTATCAGATAAAGAAAGTTCAGTGGATTCAGTAATCCACATTTGTAGAGCTAAAAGACTTCTTGAGCAATCATATTCAGATATAGGCTCAATTAATTCTGAAGAATGATTTTCAATCATTAGACTAGTTGATTCATAGTCCTTATTTCGAAGAGAAAAATTAGGATAAAATTCTTCACAGTTTGTCATTAAATGTAAAAATCCAAAAGTATGTTTTCCTTGTTGAGATACATTATCAATTGCATCTCTAAAAAATGTGGCAGTTAAAGGATCAATGTAAAGCATCGAAGTCTTTTTTCCAAATGCAGTTCCAGCATATCTTTCACCTTTTTTTATTACTAATTGTTGACTAGACAGAAATCGTAGTGAAATATTAATTGCAAAACTTAATGTTGCTTTTGTTGTTTGTAATCCACCCAGTGTCTGTAAAAAGAATTCTAGTAATTCTTCTTTTTTTATTCCAGGATGGGTAACAATAACACTTAGAATATGAGTTCTAAGGGATTTATCATCAGTAATTTTTGAAATAATAGGTTCTGATTCACCATGAATATAATATTTAGTTAGATCTTCAGTGTTGTTATTTCCAACAATAATTGATTCACCATACTTGTCATATTGTGGTCTTCCAGCTCTTCCACAAAGTTGTTTATATTCTAAAACACTAATTGGTCTATTTGCACCAACTTTTGCATTATATCTATTAATGTTTGAAATTACAACTCTTCTTGCAGGAAGATTAACACCAGCTGCTAATGTTGGAGTTGATGATAGTAGTTTAATGGTTCCCTTACGAAATTCTTTTTCAACAATTTCTCTGCATTTCTGATTTAATCCAGCATGATGAAATGCAACTCCTTTTTTTACAAGAGTTGCTAAAGTTTTTACAATTTCGGTATGCTCATTTTCTGAAAGAATTTGTTTTGATGTTTTTTCTAATGCAGTCAATTCCTTTTTTACTAAAAGTTGAGAAATTACATCAGCTGCTTTTGTTGCAAGTGATTTTGATCTTACCCTAGTTTCTGCAAAAACCAATGATTGACCCCCATTTTGGACAGATTGCACGCCTAAATCAATTGAGATCCCACGTAAACTTGGTTTCACTTCAAATGTTTCACCATCACTCATGGTAACCTTTCCACCATCACATACTCCTTCAGATAATGGAACTGGTCGCCAATTATTTTTTACAAGCTTACAATCAAGCCAATCTGCAATTTCATTTGAATTAGTAATTGTTGCACTAAGACCTATAATTTGAGGTTTAGATTCTAATAATTTTAGATGAGTTAAAATCATTTCTAGAGTAGGTCCTCTACTTTCATCACCAATTAGGTGAACTTCATCAGATATTACTAAACCAATATCATCTATCCATTCAGCACCATGTCTAATTATTGAATCCATTTTTTCATTTGTTAAAATCAACACATTACTTTTTTCTAGATTCTTTTCAATATGTTCAAAATCTCCAGTTGAAATACTTGTTTTAATTTTTTTACCGATAGAAATTTTCTCTAATTTTTTAAATTCGGTAAATTTTTCAGCAGCTAATGCACGTAATGGACTGAGATAAATCACTTTACCTTTATTTTCAGAAAGATAACTAAGCATTGCAAGCATGGCAATCAAAGTTTTACCACTTGCAGTAGGTGCAGAAACCAAAATACTTTTTCCATCTAACAATCCAGATTTTACACAATCAGCTTGTGGTGGATATAATTTTTCATATCCTTGAGATTTTAAAAAATCAATTGCAGAATCTGGAAGTGCTAATTTTTCTATTTTCATACTCGGTTATAATGACCGGGTTTTGATTCATAAATAGATGCTTCTCTCAACATTCGTCTTATGTAATTTCTTGCTTCTTCTTCACTAAACTTTTCTGTTTTTTCAAGTTCCTGAACAAATGCACGTTCTTCAACAGCTACTTTATTGTCTCCTTCAAGACTTTTTAAAATATCCATAAATAATTGCATTTTTGATACTTCACTTCGTGGTTTTCCTTGTAAAACACCTAGATCAACTTTTCCAGTATTTACATCAACACCAGCATCTTGAAGCATGCTTTGAATAAGGAATATTGCACGCTCAGCATCCTCTTCTTCAACCTTATCTTTCATGAGTAATCTAGCTCTAGCCGTAGAAAGTCGAATAATTCCTTCCAATTGTCTAGGAGTTACAGTAATCATTTCTTCAGATTCAACATTTCGCATTTGAAGGTAATAATCAAGAATTTTTGCTTCAGCCTCTTTGGTTAATTGAGGGGTTCCTCGTTTTGCGTATGAAAGATATTTTGTTAATAGATCAACTTCAATTACAGATTTTTTATCAATTCCTGAATTAGTATTTCTTTTAATGATATGTGTTGCAATTTGTACATCTCTTTCTTTAGTTGGAATATCTCTTACAACAAAAATTAAATCAAATCGAGTCAATAACGGAATTGGCAAATTGACATTTTCGGTAATATTTTTGAAAGGATCATATTTTCCATACATTGGGTTTGCTGCAGCTAAAATAGAAGTTCTAGCATTTAATGTAGCAACAATTCCACCTTTTGCAATACTAGCAGATTGTTGTTCCATAACTTCGTGAAGAGCACTTCTATCTTCAGGCTTCATTTTATCAAATTCATCAATACTAACCAAACCTTGGTCACCTAATACAACTGCACCAGCTTCCAACATCATTATGCCAGTCTTGTCTCGAACAACTGCAGCTGTAAGTCCTGCAGCTGTTGAACCTCTACCAGAAGTGTATAGACCACGCGGAGCAATTCTAGCACAGAATTTTAACATCTCACTTTTTGCTGTACCAGGATCTCCAACCAAAAATACATTGATATCACCACGAATTTTACTACCATCGCCTAACAGTCTTTGATTAGAACCAACAATAAGTAACAAAATAGCTTCTTTGATTAATGATTGACCTTGAATGTGTGGAGCAAATGAATCAATTAGTCTTTGATAAACATCAGAACTTTGACCAAGAGATTTGATTCTTTTTTCTTCCTCGGGCGAGATTTCTTCTCTACCAATTTTTCTATCAGTTTTAGAACCGCGACCACTTAAAAATTCAATATTATTCCCTTCAATTCTTAATCGATATAATCCACTATGGCCTCTCTGAACCCCAGTAACAGATTCTTGTTCAACTCTTACTACACCAGTAAGAATAATTCTGTCGCCTGGTCTTGAATTATCGACTAAATCCTGCCTAATTGTAACGTCAATATAATGAGGTAATTGTCCAGGAGGTAAATCTTCAGGTAGTTCTTGTAATCTAAGAATTTGAAAATCAATGAACTTACTAGATTCTGGTTTTAATTCAAAATCTCTTTGTTTACAATTTGGATTATCACAAACTACTGGGATTTTTGCATCCATTCCTTTTAGTTGTATTATTTTTGTGGTATGCTCATCTGGACATACAAAAACTAATTCTTTAGCAAGAGGTTTTACTTCTGATGCTCTAACAACCATTCCAGAAACACTGGTCATTGTTCCTATAGTTTCAGCATTAATTTGTCGTAAACTTCTTTCAAGAGGAAAATTTGCAATTCTTACACGCACTTCTTCTTTAATTTTTTCAGCATAGTCTGGAAATCTTGTTTGTAGTGCTTCTTTGATTGCTCTTGCAAAAGCATCAAATATTCTATCAGGGTTTTCTGAAAAAATTATTTCTATTTGAGGTTCTGTAACAAGATCATTGTAATCAACTACAATATACTTTGCATTCTTTGGCATCATTGCATCAATTGCATCAACATACTTGTAATTTCCTTGCTTATCTTTGAATCGGGTTAGAAATTCTTTTACTTTATCAGATAATGCAGAATCAGTAAATGAACTAGTTTGACTACTCATCAGTGTTTCCTCTTACTTGATTTTCAAATTCTTTACTATTGTCATAAATTGTGGTATAGAAAATATTTTCTTCTACAGTTAATTGATTGTAAATGTCAGAATTTAGTTTAATTGAGTCAGCAAGTTTTACAATTTTTCCTCGTCGCATTCTAAACAATTCTAACAATATACTTTCAACATGATTAAAATCATCACGATTCAATTCTTTCATAGTTTGTTTTAATTTAATGTAAAAATGAGGTTCCAACGTAGATAATTGGTATTCTCCAACCATTTTTTCTTTAGATAATGCTTGTTTTAATTCAGTAATCATATCAGGCATATCTATGGTTCCTACACCACTATCATTCAAAATTTTTCCAATCCATTGAGGCATGTTATTAGTATCACCTTGATTACCTTCAATTTTGACTCCAGCCACATTATACTTAAAATCCTGATTTATGGTGACTTTAGCATCTTTTAGGCGATATCCTATCGAATGTACTTTTTCTATTTCTTCAATTTTCATATGAGATCACTTATCAATTTTAGATCCTCAAGTATCGGATCGATCAATTCTGTTAACAATTTAGTGAGATCATTTGATCCTAATTAATCACAGGTTGAGCCTAGCTATAGTTTGGATAAATTTCATTTTAATGAATTGGATTACAGAATAACCAATTCGGATTTATTAATGGGTCAGGCTTTTGATACTTGATGTCTGCAACAGGAATGTGGGTAGAGAAATATCGACCAAAAGAAATCTCAGAAATTGTTGGACAAAGTGAAATAATTGGGAGTTTATCAGCTTTAATCAAAGATCCAACAGATATGCCACACCTAATGTTTTCGGGTTCAGCAGGAGTTGGAAAAACAACTACAGCCCTATGCATTACAAGACAAATTTTAGGAGAAAATATCGAAGGAAATCTGCTTGAATTGAATGCATCTGATGAAAGAGGCATTGGAATGGTTAGAGAAAAAGTGAAAAAATTTTCAGGGTTTGCAGGATTATCAAATGTACCTTTTAAAATTATAATTTTAGATGAAGCAGATGAAATGACTGCTGATGCTCAAACAGCACTTAGAAGAATTATTGAAGATACTGCCAAAATTTGTAGATTTATCTTAATTGCAAATAATGTTTCAAAAATAATTGATCCTATTCAAAGTAGATGTGCAACTTTCAAATTTACAAGTGTAGGAGAAGAAGATATCATTAGTAGATTAGAGGTAATTGCAAAAAAAGAAAAAGTGAAATCAAATAAAAAAGGACTAAAAGCAATTTATGATTATTCTCAAGGTGATTTGAGACATGCAATTAATTTATTGCAAGCAACAGCAAGTTTAGGAGAAATATCTGAAGAAACAGTAACGTCATCAGCAGGACTAACTAAAACAACTGATGTAGATGATGTTTTAAAAATTGCATTGTCTGGAAACGTAGTAGATTCAAGAGAGAAGATGATTGAATTGATTAAAGTTTATGGAATGTCAGAATCAGACTTTCTCAAATATTTCAATTCAGCAGTTTTCAAATCAAAACACGAAAAATTAGCAGAAATTTTAGAAGTTATTGCAAAATACGATTATAGAATTTTAGTTGGAGCAAATTCTGAAATTCAATTATCTGCAATGCTTGCAGAAATCGCAAGAATAGAAAAATAAAACGCCGAGAGAGGGATTTGAACCCCCGCGTGCTTGCGCACACAGGCTCTCAAGGCCCGCGCTCTACCGAACTAAGCGACCTCGGCAAAAAATGTTGAAAATAGTGATTAAAATCTGTTGATAATGAAATAGAAAAATAAGAAAAAAGAAAAAATTCTTTAATCGTGTGCGTGTGGATTTTCTGAACCAGATTTCATAATTACATATGTTCCGGCTGCCTTTTCGTGCCATTCTTGGTTAGCTGATTCAATAAGGATTGCTCCTTCAGGACAAATTTCTTGACATGCCATACAAACCGTACAATCGTGTTCTCTGATTGGCTGTGATTTGTCGGTATAATCTAATCTTTCATCTTGTTCGGTTAAACCAGTACCTTCAAAGGTTGCTCCCATAACATCTGCTGCAGGAATATCTTGTTCGGTTCTGAACCATTGGAATGTTTGAACTGGACATACACTCATGCATGAACCAGCTGCTACACATGAATCCCAATCGACTGCAACGGTAGTACCATGAATTCCAAGAGGAACTTGTTCTTCGCCTCTTTCTTCATATGCTGCCTTTACATCATCGTTTGAGAATGCTGCACCATCAGTTCTTCCGTCACCCCAAATATAATGGAAATTTTCACCATCACCGTGGCTTGTTTTTCCTTTTGGTTCTACATCGTTGTGACAAAAGTCTTCTGGTATTTGTAGATCTGCCATTGGATCCGTTTATTGCGAATATTATTTAAAGCTAAAGAAAATTAGTCAAGACTAAATTAAAAATAAAAAGTTTAGAATGTAAAAATGATTAATTTATAGAGATTTTGCTGCACTTTCGTGTTTTTCAACGTTTGATTGATCGACTTTAATTGCTTGTGGTGGACAAACTGATACACATGCCATACACCATATACAATCATGTTCACGAATTGGATCTGCTTTATCAGTTAGATCTTTTCGTTCATCTTTAACATCACTTCCAGTTCCAGCAAAGGTTTGTCCAACTACATCTTTGGCAGGAATATCTTTTTCAGTTCTGTACCATTGGAAGACTTGTACTGGACATGCTTCAATACATGCACCATCTGCTACACATGAATCCCAATCGACTGCAACCATTGTTCCACTTACACCAAGAGGGACTTGTTCTTCTCCTCTTGCAGCATATGCAGCTACAACATCTGAATCAGCAAATACTTCAGCTTGTGAACCATCAGTGTTTGTTTTTTTACCTGGACCCCACATAATATGGAAATTACCGTCATCTAGACTAATTTTTCCAGTTGGTTTTAGGCCTTCAGGGAAATTTTCTGCTATTGGCATAACGAAATTTTTATGATGTTATTATTTAAAGTTAGGTGATTCCACTGTATGAAAACAAATTATTTTCAAAATAAATCGATCATTTAGGCAGGAATAATTTCCTTACGTTCATAACGTATAACGATCAATAGTTGGGATATGGACATAATCAAGTATGATGTGTATAGAGGACCAAATATTGGCGTTTACATTAGTGTAAATGATTCTATTGGATTAGTTCCAATGGGATTTGCAGAAACTAAGGCAAAAAAATTAGAAGAATATTTGGACATTGAAGTAATGTATACAGCAATTGCAAATACAAGATTAATTGGATCATTATCAGTTATGAATAACAAAGGATTTCTCCTACCATCTACAGCATATCAGGATGAATATGATTATTTGAAAAATGAGACAGATTTGGAAGTTGGAGTTTTAGATACTAAATTTAACGCACTTGGAAATGTTATTTGTGCAAATGATAAAGGAGCAATTGTTTCACCAGCATTGTCAAATGAAAATTGTAAAGAAATTGCAGATGTGATGGGAGTTGAAGTAATACAGAAAAAGATATCAGGTTCTCATTTAGCTGGAGTAAATCTACGAGCCAACAATTCAGGTGCAGTTATCCATCCAGATGCAGAAGAAAAAGATATCAAAGAAATTGCAGATGTACTAGGCGTAAATGTTGAAAAATGTTCGATAAATGGAGGTATACCATATGTTTCATCAGGGATTTTAGCAAATAATCATTGTATTGTAGTTGGTTCATTAACAAACGGTTCAGAAATTATGAATTTAACTAAAGCATTTCTAAATTAAGAATAGATTTTGGATCATCAGTTAATTTTTCTAAAGATATAATTCCTTCAGTTCCACTTTTCATATCTTTTAGGGTTACATTTCCTTGCTCTAATTCTTGTGGACCAACAATAATAGTAAATCTTGAATGATTAGCTATATCCATTTGTTTTTTTAGATTTCTTCCAGCCAAGTCAATATCAGTTGGAATATTATTTAATCTTAGTAAAGAAGTAATTGAGTGTGCAACTTTTTGCATTTCATCATTAACGTATAGAACTGAGACTCTGGATTGTTCAATTTCTGAAATAATATTTTGTTCTTTCATAGTTAAAATTATTCTTTCAACTCCTCCTGCAACACCAGTTGCACCAAGATCATCTCGATGAAATGCTTTAGTTAGTGTATCATATCTTCCTCCACCAGCTAAAGCACCAAGTTTAGAATTTTTATCAAATACTTCAAAAACAATTCCAGAGTAATAATCTAATCCTCTAACAATTCCAAAGTTAATCCTAACGTTAGATACTCCTCGATTTTCTAAAGAATCAAAGAGTAATTTAATATCATTCCAAGATTCTAATTGAGATACATCAAATTTTGATTCAACTTCTTTAATTGTTCCTTTAATTTGAGAGAATTCTAGAATTTTTTCTAACTTCTCTTTAGGATATCTATCTTCAAATTCCTTAATAATTTCATCTTTAGATTTTTTTGCAATCTTATCTACTGCACGTAACATATCTCCAACCAATTGAGATTCTTTTGAATCAAAAATTTTGTTAATGTAGGATTCAACAAGATTTCTATGATTGATGTCTATTGTGATGTTTTTAACTAATAATGAATCAAATAATCGAGATGTTAATTCAATGATTTCTGATTCAGATTCTAAATTTGGTTTACCATAAATTTCAAGATCCCATTGGTGAAAATATCGATAACGGCCTTTTTGAGGTTCATCATATCTAAAAACTCCGCCGAAACTAGAAATTTTTGCAGGTAATTTCATTGATTTTTGTGAAGTAGCATATCTTGTAAGACCCATGGTAAAATCAAATCTTAACGCAATTTCTCTATCACCTTTATCCTTAAAATAATAAATTTCATCTTTAATTGCAGGACCAGATTTTGTTTCTAAAGTAGAAAGTAATTCTATTGGCGAAGGATCCATAAATGAAAATCCATACAAATTTGAAAGTTGTTTAAAATGAGAACGAATATGCTCGATATTTGCAGTTTCTGAATCTACAAAATCTTTCATTCCACGAGGTAATTCCAAGATAATTATCTCTTAAAGGATTGTGATTTAGATATTTCTATAACATTAACTGAAATTTTCTTCTAAATCTTGTTCAAGTTCAGGAAAATCGTCCCACCAATCTTTAGTTTCAATCATTTCTATTGAAAATGATTTTTCTTAGCTTATAGATCTTTGCAAAATAATATCCACATATGATTAATTTAATTAAAAATAATATGATTATCATATGTAGTTAAAATATGGAAATTAAAATTGGATGTACTGGATGGAGTTATCAAGGATGGTCTGGAACATTTTATCCAAAAAAACTAAAAAGTTCTGAATGGCTAAAATACTATTCACAGATTTTTAGTATTACTGAAATTAACTCAACATTTTATAAAATTCCATCTCAAGAAATTGTTAGAAGATGGAATGCCGATACACCTAGACATTTCAGATTTACAGCAAAATTTCCATCAGTTATTACACATGAAAAAAGATTAGAAGCAACAGATTCAGAAATATTTTTATTTTTAACATCACTTTTACCAATTCATGAAAAAATTTCAGCACTAGTTTTACAATTACCACCATCACTAACATTTGATGAGGCAAAACCAAGATTAGAAGAAATGTTTGATATTTTACCTAAGGATTTTTTGTATCCAATTGAAGGCAGGCATGAATCATGGTTTACTGAAAAGGCTTTAGAATATTTTAAACAAAAAAAACATTGTCTTGTTTGGAATGTAATAGAAGGAATTAACAATCCAATGCCAATTACATCAAATTACCTTTATGTTAGATTAATTGGGGATAGAAGTATTCCAGATAATCAATTTGGTAAAATTAGAAAAGATAAAAGTGAAAGTATTAAAAATTGGGCACAAAAATTAGTTAAAATTTCAGATATTCCTCTAGCGCTAGTAATGGCCAATAATCATTTTGAAGGGTTTGGTCCTGCAACTGCAAATACTTTGAGAGAAAATTTAGAAATGAAAGAATTGATCTGGGAAGAAAAAAAACAAAAAACATTAGGAAAATTTTAAAGTTAAATTAAATTATTTTGCAAGACCAATTGCTTCACCAAAATAATATCCTGCAAGAATAGTAATAGTTGACCAAATACAAGAGCCAACGAAGGTAAACAAAACAAATTTAGGAATTTTCATTTTTAATAATCCTGCAGGAACTGAAATCATTTCTCTCATTACAGGAATAATTCTCCCTATCAAAACTGCTTTATCACCATATTTTTCAAACCAAATTTCTACTCGTTCTAATTTTTTTTCAGTGATTCTAAAATTTTTTAAATATCGCAACAAAACTGTACGTCCAAGTTTTAATGCAATCAAATAGATAATAGAAGTCCCAAGTGTGGAACCAATTCCACCAAGAAAGATCATTGGAATAATTCCTAATAATGAAATTCCTTGTTGTGATGCCAAAAATCCAGCTGTAGGAAATACTGCAAGAGTAGGAATCGGAGGAATAACTGTTTCAATTAGTGCTGCAAGAAAAATTCCTTCATAGAGGTGTTCACCTAAAAAATCTGCAATAAATAGAATAAATGAATCAAAAGGTTCCATTTCTTTTTTAAAATGAAATCTTACTAAAATACCTCACGAGAGAAAGTTTAATCAAATAATGTATTTTTATGCCTAGATATCACAAGTAGAAAATTGTGATTTAACTCCAAACTTTTTCTTTGAATGTCCATCTTTTGTTTAACAAAAAGTTACCAAATGCTGCAACGCCTACAGCTAAAACCAATGAAATAGGATATGATACATTCCATTGATCTACAAGATTGTAAACCATTCCAAGTTGAACTAATGCGCCTATAGAACTGAAGGCAGCAAATTTTCCATATTGAATAATTGTTCTTTTTGCAGAAAAATCTCTGTCTTCAAATGTCCAATATTTGTTTAAGAAGAAATTACTTGAAATAGAAAATATTATTCCAAATGTTGTTGCATGAATATACCACATATCAGAATTTAATGAAAAAATCATAGATGCAAGATAATTAATTACTAAACCAGATGCTCCAACTGTAAAAAATCTTGCAGCTTTTGAAAGAAATTTTACAGATGTACGTTTTTCATCTTTTTCTACTGTTCTTCCGTATTTGTACAATTTCCAAACTGATTTAAAATAATCAACAATAGTTGAAGTATCAAGTTTACTAGAACCTAACTCTCTATCAGTAAATGTGTAAGGTACTTCTTGTATTTTCACACCTTTTGTTTTGACTAAAATTTCTAATAACATTTTGTAACCAATTGCATCAAATTTTAAGCCATCAAGAATATTTTTTTTAAAAGCAAAAAATCCTGACATAGGATCATGAGATTCTATCCCTAAACCTTTTTTTGCAATCAAAGTTGCAATTTTACTCATTAATTTTCGTTTTATTGGCCAACCTTGGATTGAACCACCACTTACATATCTTGAAGCAATTGCAATATCACATCTAGTTTGTTTTATTGCATCAACTAATTTAGGAATAATATTTGGAGGATGAGAAAAATCGCTATCCATTACCACAATTGTATTAGCAGAAGATTCTTGGATTCCATTTAAAATTGCAGAACTTAATCCATTTTTTGCTTTTCGTTTAATTACATTAATTGTATGACTTGATTTTTCTTTGATTGAATGAAAATAATCCTCAGCAATTTTTGCAGTATTATCTGGAGAATTATCATCAACAATTATTGTTTCTAATTTTAGATTAGATGGAAAAGATTTCTTAATGTGATCTAAAATTCCACGAATATTCTTTGATTCATTATAAGTAGGTAAAATAATAGAAATTTCAGCGTTGTTCAATATGACTGATTTTTTCAAATTGAATTAAAATGTTTAATGTAAAAAATTTCACTTTTTGAGCATCGTTAGCCATAATTAACCACGATCTAAGAAAATAAAATTAAGTTGAGAAATAGAGACTAAAGAATTTGAATATAAAGGAAAAGATCGGCATTATCTTCTTTTTATCTGGCTAAAGTATACATGAAATTTTTGCTTGACTTGTAGATTTTGTGAAGAATTATTTGCTATAAAGGTGGAAAAACTATTCTCATTTTTTAAAAGTCTATTTTGAAATCAAAAATATGGAAATTAAGTTAGTAGGTTTAGGAATTTTATCCCTATTTTTCATAATGACAATACCAGCATATGCTGAAGTAACTGAATTTTCAATTGAAAAAAGCTTCTACACAATTGAGGAAAGAATTGTATTTGTAGGAATTACAGATGAAACAAATACAATGATTAATGTAATAATGACTAATCCAAATGGAAAAGATAGTTATTTTGTTGGAGCAATGTCAAATTCAGAAGGAATATTTGAAACAATGCCAAAAAATGTTAATGACTTTTTTTCAAGTATTGGAACATATGAATTTACAGCATTTACAATTCAAAAAGATGATGGAATTAGTATATTTTTAGAATTTGACGGTAACAAAGTTTTAACAGAATCAATTCCATTATTACAATTAAATCCAATTCCAAATAAAATTATTGAAGTAGAAAAAACAATTTTATTTTATGCTAGCATTACAGATGAATCGTTGATGGAAAAATATGATGGACGTGATCCACAATATAGTTTAGAAAATGCTCCTGTTGATGCAACAATTGATTCAAATACTGGAAAATTTATTTGGACTCCATCAAAATCTTTTGGGAGTTTTGAGGATGTAATTTATAATTTTGATATTATCGTTATTGCAAATAATCAAGAAGATAGAGAAAATGTTTCAATTACTGTAAAAAAAGCATTTGATGAACCAGTAGTTGAACCAGTAGTTGAACCAGTAGTTGAACCAGTAGTTGAACCAGTAGTTGAACCAGTAGTGGAGTCTACAATTGCTTCATTTGTTGATCAATCAAAAGATCCTCAAAGTTATGTTGACAGATACAACAATGAAGAATCATACAAAGAATGGTTTGATGATAATTACTCACAG
>Ga0208766_1001270_pt1 | contig 13520 bp, 13 predicted proteins | sample ETN01SmetaG_3_FD_185792 | JGI IMG/M metagenome (GOLD analysis project Ga0208766, IMG submission 185792) | Marine microbial and viral communities from oxygen minimum zone, Eastern Pacific Ocean - ETNP2014F12-01SV263 (SPAdes) (version 2) | ecosystem: Environmental > Aquatic > Marine > Oceanic ...
AAAAATATATAAAATAAGCTCAAAGGACAAAAAGTAAAATATATGAGACAATATGTCTCATGATACATTATATTTACTATAAAATAATATATTATTAAACAATAAACTGTCTCATGGGACAAAAAATAAAGATAAACACTAACCCCTCAAGGTCATTCTGTTACTATAATTATAACGGGAGAAGAATAAAAATTTATAATGGGAAACAGTTTAACGAAGACATATACCCCAACAAGGAAAAAGACATTAAAAAAAGAACAGTTCTGCTTAAAAAATTAAAAAAAATCATAAAGTCAAATTTAAAGTTATCTAGATCACCACATCATCAATTAAGTAAAAGGAAATCAGACACCCTGTATGACCAGAGTGTTTTTAAAGAGAGAATAGCATTAAAACTTTATGAACACCCAAGTATTGGATCTGAAGCAGCGGCACACGAAATAGCGAATTTGATTAAAGAAAAACAAAAGAATAACAAGAATTGTGTATTAGGTTTAGCTACAGGATCCTCTCCTATTTCAATTTATAAAGAACTTGTCAGAATGCACAAAGAGGAAAACTTAAGCTTCCATAATGTGATTACATTCAACTTAGATGAGTATGTTCCCATGAAGCCAGACTCTAGGCATAGTTATCATAAGTTTATGTTTGAGAACTTATTCAATCATATAGACATTACATTAGACAACATTAATATCCCAAATGGAAACATTGATCTGGATAATATTGAAAAATATTGTTTTGAATTCGAAAGAAAAATTAAAAATGTTGGCGGTATAGACCTCCAGCTTCTAGGAATTGGCAGAAATGGTCATATTGGATTTAATGAGCCTGGGTCAATTGAATCATCAGTAACTAGAAAAGTTAAAATAGAACACACAACAAGATTTGACGCAGCAAATGAGTTTGGAGGAATAAGTAATGTGCCTAAAGATGCTATTTCCATGGGGATAAATACTATAATGGAAGCAAAGAGAATTGTTCTTGTAGCATGGGGTGATAATAAGGCTAAGGTTATTAAAAAATCAGTAGAGGAAGACGAAAATGAATTGGTTCCAGCTTCTTTCCTACAAAAACACCCTAATTGTCTTTTTATATTAGATAAAGAATCATCATCACAACTTAACAGAATGAACTGCCCATGGGTTTTTACAGATATCATAAAAAAACCATCCTCTATGCTCAGCTCGACTATGATTGGATGGACAGATTTTAACATTAAAAAAGCGGTTATATGGCTAAGCATTAAAAAAGACAAACCCATATTACAATTAACTGATGAGGACTACCATGAAAATGGAATGGGCGGAATATTTGAAAAATACATATCAGCATATGAGACAAATATTAAAGTATTTAACATGATTCAAGATACTATTACTGGTTGGCCTGGGGGTAAACCAAATGCTGATGACTCAAAAAGGCCAGAAAGGGCAAAGCCCTCTAAAAAAAGAGTCTTAATTTTTTCTCCTCATCCAGATGATGATGTGATCTCAATGGGAGGAACCTTTGAAAGATTAATTAAACAAGGGCATGAAGTTCATGTGGCATACAACACATCTGGAAATATAGCAGTAAATGACAATAATGTATTAGTAATTACTGAGCTAATAAAAAGAATAGCTACTAGCTTATCTCCTAAAGAACTCAATTTAATGATGAGTGATGGAAAAAACAAATTAGAAAAAACCCATGTTATTTGGGCAAGCAATTTCCATAAAAACACAACTAGCCTTTTAACAGAAAAGGTTGATTTTGAGGGATTTAAAATTATAAATAAGGTTAAAGGAATTATTAGAAAATCAGAAGCATACCAAGCATGTAAACACCTAGGTTTAAAAAAAGAAGAAAATATCCATTATTTAGATATGCCTTTCTATCAAACAGGAACAATTAAAAAGAAAGATGCCACCGCTGAAGATATCAAAATTATCCAGGATTTGATTGAGAAAATAAAACCTCATCAAATATATGCTGCAGGAGATTTAAGTGATCCTCATGGAACCCACAGACTTTGTTTACGATCACTATACAGAGCTATAGACAAGTTAAAATCAAAATTATTTATGAAAGACTGTTATGTGTGGTTATATCGAGGAGCATGGAATGAATGGAAAGTATATGATATTGATATGGCAGTGCCACTTAGTCCTGATCAAGTACTAAGGAAAAGAAGAGCAATATTCAAACATCAATCACAGAAAGATGGAGTAGTATTCCCTGGAGAAGATGTAAGGGAATTTTGGCAAAGAGCAGAGGACAGAAATAAAAATACAGCTAAATTATTTTCTGAACTTGGTTTTGCTAAATATGGCGCAATGGAGGGGTTTAAAAAATATAATTTTTAAAAAACTATATATCAACAGAAGAAGAAAAAAATCTTAAAACAAAAATGCCAATCCCTATAAATAACATTCCTAAAATTGCGGGTGTGTCTAACGATTGGTTATATCTAAAATAACCTATTAAGGTAATAAATAAAATCCCCAGTCCGCTCCAAATAGCATAAGTTATCCCAACTGACATATGTCTTAATGTAAGTGATAACAAGAAAAAAGTTAAGGAGTAACCAATAACAACAATTACTGAAGGGATGATTTTTGTGAAGCCTTGACTATCCTTTAATGCAGTAGTAGCCACTACTTCAGCAATAATAGCAAGGAGTAGGTATATCCATTTCATTATAATTTGTGGTGCTGGGTGGACTCGAACCACCGACTCACGGATTTTCAGTCCGATGCTCTACCACCTGAGCTACAGCACCTCATGAAATATTTGCAAACCTAATTAAATAAACATTTCTCACAAAATTATTATTTTTGAATTTGAACAATTAAAAAATGAACCTTATCCCGCAGTTTTTATTTATTTTTTTACTAATATTTTTTGGTTATATCCTATTAAGACGAATAACCATAATAAAAAGAAATATTTTATTAGGTGAAAAAAAATATAAGACTTCTGCCAAGAAAGAAATAAGAATAAAAAACTTAATATTGATTGCATTCGGTCAGTCAAAAATGTTTAAAAAATTATTGCCAGCAGTACTTCACCTAATGATATATTCTGGATTTATTATAATTAACATTGAGATAATAGAAATAATACTTGATGGAGTTTTAGGCACTCACAGAATATTTAATGTTTTAGGAATGCCATATTATCATGTTTTTATATCAGTTATTGAGTTTTTTGTTGTTTTAGTATTAATATCATGTATTATATTTTTATTCAGAAGAAATTTTATGAAAATCGATAGGCTCAGAAGTCCTGAATTAAAAGGATGGCCTATTGTAGATGCTAACTTGATTCTGGTATTCGAAATAATTTTAATGCTAGCAATTTTGTCAATGAATGCATCAGATCTTATCCTTCAAGATCTAGAGAGATATAATTCTACAGGCAATTTTTATTTTTCTGGGTTTTTAAAGCCTCTTTTAATAAATTTTTCAGAAATGAGTTTAGTTTCTTTAGAAAGAACATTTTGGTGGGTTCATATAATTGGCATACTTCTTTTTGCTGTTTATGTTACTTACTCAAAACATCTTCATATCTTTCTCGCTTTTCCTAATATTTATCATTCAGATGATCAAGAAAAAGGGAAAATGAATAATATGAAATCAATAACAAATGAGATTAAAATGATGATGGGCCTCTCGTCTGAAAATGAAGAAGAACCACCTAAGAGGTTCGGCGCAAAAGATATAACGGATTTATCCTGGAAAAATATTTTAGAAGCTTACTCTTGTTCAGAATGCGGTAGATGTTCTTCAGTTTGCCCTGCAAATATTACTGGTAAAAAACTATCACCAAGAAAAATAATGATGGACGTAAGAGATCGATCTGAAGAAATTGGGAAAATGAAAGATAAGGGTCTAAATTATAATGATAAAAGTTTACTTGGTGACTATATAAGCACTGAAGAAATATTTGCATGCACATCTTGTAATGCCTGTGTTGAAGAGTGCCCTATCAATATAAACCCACTTGACATTATAATAGAATGCAGGAGATATGCAGCATTAGAAGACTCTAATTTACCACCTGAGTGGAATTCAATGATGCAAAACATTGAAACTAATTTTTCACCATGGAAATTTCCGATTGATGATAGGTCTAATTGGTTTAAAAAAGACGTATGAAAGTTAAGACTATAAATGAGTTTATTAATTCAAATCAGAAACCAGAAATCTTATTTTGGGTTGGGTGTGCTGGATCATATGATGATAGATATAAAAAAGTCACTAAGTCTTTTGTTTCAATATTAAATCATTTGCGAATCGATTTTGCTGTTCTAGGAGATGAGGAAGGGTGTACAGGTGACCCTGCAAGAAGAGCCGGAAACGAATATTTATTCCAAATGCAAGCACTTAATAATATAACTAATCTAAATAAATACAACATAGAGAAAATTGTAACAATGTGCCCACATTGTTTTAACACATTAAAAAATGAGTACCCAGAGCTCGGGGGCAATTATGATGTAGTTCACCATACTGAGTTTTTAAACGAACTATTAGAAGAAGGGAGGCTAATATCTGAAAAAACAAATATCAAAATCACCTACCATGACTCGTGTTATTTAGGAAGGGGTAATAAAATTTATGAAGCTCCAAGGAACCTTATCAACTCTCTTTCCGAAAACCTTCATGAGATGAAAAGAAAAAAAGAGAATGGATTATGTTGTGGTGCTGGAGGCTCTCAAATTTTTAAGGAATCAGAATCCGGTAACGTTGAAATAAATTTAGAAAGGATTAATGACATTCAAGATGTTAATCCTGATACTGTGGCTGTTGCCTGTCCTTTTTGTATGACCATGATAAATGATGGGGTAAAAGAAAAGAATCTAGATAAAAAAATTAACGTTAAAGATATATCTGAGATAATAGAAGAAAACTTAAAAAATTAAAATGTACATTTCTTATGATGAACTAACTAAAAAAGCAAGGTGCTGGGTCTATATAACAGAAAAACCTATGCTAACAAATAGATCTTTAGTTAAAGACCATCTAAAAAATTTATGCGATCAATGGGTCTCACACGGAAAAAACATTAATTCTTCATTTCAACTATATAAAGAAAATTTTATAATACTTTTTGCTGATGAAGAAATTAGTGGGTGCTCAATTGATAGTTCAAATAAATTATTAAGAGAAAGTTTAAATCAACTTAAAATTGATATACAGCGTAATTCTAAAATAGGTATCTTTATTGGAGATAATGTTGAATTTAAAGAAAGGTCAACTTTAATTAAATTGATTAGAGATAAAGAGTTAAATCTGAAAAACAAAATGGTTAACACAACAGTAAGGAATAAGGAAGAGTACGATAAAAATTGGATTTTAGATATAAATAAATCTTGGTTAGTTAATTTTATTAAATGATAAGAGCTAAAAATATATTTTTTGTGTTAGTTGTTTTAAGTTTTACCTCTTGTATAACCTCAAAAACTGCTGTAAAAGATTTTAATAATGCAGAATATTATGACGCGTCATTAAAATTTGAAAAAATAATAAAAAAAGGTGATGCCCAGAATAGTTATTTGTTGGCAGAGTCATTAAGGAAATCTAACAGATTATGGCAATCAGAAAAATATTATAAAGATGCTATTACATATGGCATAAGAGATGAGATGGCATATTATTATTTGACTTTATCGTTAAAGGCAAATAGTAATTACGATGCTGCTGACTCATTAATTTTACATTATTTATCAAAAGGTAAAGAAGAATCTGTGTTGAATTTAATGAGAAATGAATCTGTTCATATTAAAAACTTGAGACTCTACCCCGACACAAGTTATTATGAAGTAAAAAACCTTAAGGCATTAAACACTAATTATGCTGAATACTCTCCTTCATTTTCAAATGATAAGTTGTTTTTTGTTTCTAACAGACAATCTGAAAAAATATATAGTGGAACAGGAACCCCATTTACTGATCTTTATGAAATAAAAACTAAAGGCGCCAATGTTGATATAAACTCATTAAAAAAATTAGGAGAAAATATTAATAATGAGAAAGTGAATGAGGGATCAATTACTTTTTCTGGAGACGGGATGTATATGATTTTTGCAAAAGGTAATGACGGGAAAAGTAGTGGAAGAAATAATGTTGACTTATATTATGCTAGATACAGAAGAAGCGGATGGACTAATCCAAGACTGTTAAATGTTAATACCACAAGAAGCTGGGACTCAACTCCATTCTTAAGTGAAGATGGAAAAACACTTTATTTTGCATCAAATAGATCAAAAGGGTATGGTGGAACAGACATTTATAAGGCTAATGTGAACAGAAGAGGAAGATGGATTAATATTCAAAACCTAGGCCCAGAGATAAACACTCCTGGAAATGAATTGTTTCCATCGGTAACTGAAGATGGCAGACTGTATTTTTCTTCTGATAATCATGAGGGTTTTGGGGGTCTTGATATTTTCGTGGCTTCTAGAAAAGCAGGTAAAATAACAATAACAAATCCCGGGAAACCTCTTAACTCACGCGGAGATGATTTTGGAATAAACCCATACAATGCAACAAGAGGTTTTTTTACTTCAAATAGAGATGGTGGTTCCGGAGACGACGATATATATACATTTGTTAACAACGACCCAAATCTAAAAATTGTAAACTATATATTAAAAGGGACTACATTAACACCTAAAAATGAGAATAAAGAATTAAATGTTTTGGGAAACAGTAGTGTGAAATTGTTAGATAAAGATGAAAATATCATACAAGAAACATTTACAGACGATAAGGGAAAGTTTGAGTTCACAGTATACTCTGATGAAGATTATATATTAATAGGAGAAAAAGAAAATTATTTTAGTACAAGAGGTGCCTTTACAACAATTGGAAAAGGAGTAGATAGGTCTAAATTAAAAGAATTTATTACTAATGTTGAGTTTGAAAAAAACTTAGTTCTAGACAAAATTGTTGTAAACAAATCAATTGTTTTAGACAATATTTACTATGATCTAAACAAGGCAGATATAAGAGAGGACGCAGCTATTGAACTAGATAAGCTTGTTGTTATTTTAAATGACAACCCAAATATAACTGTTGAATTAAGTTCACATACTGATGACAGGTCGACTGTTGATTACAATCAAGACCTTTCTCAGAGAAGAGCTGAGTCCGCTGTCTCATATATTGTTAGCAGAGGAGTCAACGAGAAAAGAATTACCGCAAAGGGTTATGGTGAATCTCAACTTATAATTCCTAATGCTAAGACTGAAGACGAACATCAGATAAACAGGAGAACTGAATTTAAGGTTACAAGTTACGAGTTTATCGAAGACCCAGAAAATGGAGATGTTGAAGAAAAGTTTTTTAATAACAATTAGAATTAAATGTCTAGAAGATATTTAGATAGAGGTGTATCTTCAAAAAAAGAAGATGTACACAATGCAATAAAAAATCAAGACAAAGGACTTTTCAAGAATACCTTTTGCAAGGTAACTCCTGATATCATATCTGGAAACCCTGAATATTCAAATATAATGCACGCAGATGGTGCTGGAACTAAATCAGCATTAGCTTATTTATATTGGAAAGAAACAGGTGATATAAGTGTGTGGAGAGGGATAGCACAAGATGCATTAATCATGAACATAGATGACCTTTTGTGTGTTGGTGTAACAAATAATATTGTTATGTCATCTACTATAGGGAGGAATAAACATTTAATTCCTGGAGAGGTGATTTCTGAAATAATTGACGGAAACATTGAAACTATAGATATTTTAAATGATTATGGTATAAATATTATATCTTCAGGAGGAGAGACAGCAGATGTTGGGGATATAACAAAAACAATATTAGTAGATAGTACAGTATTTGCAAGAGAAAAAAGAAACAAAATAATAGAATGCAATATTGAGGATGGAGATGTTATTATTGGATTAAGCTCTTATGGAAAAGCAGAATACGAAACAGAATATAATAGTGGAATAGGAAGTAATGGTTTAACTTCAGCAAGACATGATATCCTTGACAAGATATATGCAAAAAAATATCCTGAAACGTATTCTAATGAGACTAAAAATGATTTAATTTATTGCGGAAAAAATTTGTTGACAGATAAATGTAAAACGGATAAAAATATAGGAAAATTATTGCTATCTCCTACTAGGACCTACTCTCCTATAATAAAAAAAGTAATTGAGAACTACTTTAATAAAATATCAGGAATTATTCATTGTACTGGTGGTGGACAAACAAAAATTCTACATTTTGTTAATAATAAAAGGATAATAAAAAATGAGCTATTTCAAATACCTGAAGTATTTGAAATTATTCATAAAGACACCGACAGCTCACTTAAAGAAATGTATGAGGTGTTTAACATGGGACACCGGATGGAAATTTATTGTTCTCAAACAATTGCAAATGATATTATAGATATTTCAAAAGAATTTAATGTAGAAGCAAAAGTTATCGGTTTTGTTGAAAATTCTTCAAAAAATGAATTAATAATCGAATCCAAAGAGGGTAATATTGAATATTAAACGTGTAACCGCTTAAGCAAATATATCTGTGAAAAACAATTGGAACAAAACAGAATTAGCTGAAAAATTAAAAAAAATTGCAGGGAGTAAGTATATACTCACGGCTGAATGGAGCAAACAACCTTACTCTAAGGGGTGGCGATTTGGATCAGGAGAAGCATTTGCTGTAGCTAAACCGGGAAATTTACTTGAAATTTGGAAGATTTTAGAGGTCTGTATTAAAAATGATATAATTGTTATAATGCAAGCCGCAAACACAGGTCTAACTGGTGGCTCCACTCCTGATGGTAATGATTATGATCGCCCAATTGTAATAATAAATACTATGCGAATTGACAATATTCAACCCATAAATGAAGGCAAACAAATTATTGGCTTTTCAGGAAGCACTTTATTTGGACTAGAAAATAAATTAGCTAAATATGGAAGAGAGCCCCATTCAGTAATAGGATCTTCTTGTATCGGCGCGTCAATTGTTGGAGGCATATGTAATAACTCAGGGGGCGCACTAGTAAAAAGAGGTCCTGCATATACAGAATTATCACTTTATGCTCAAGTAAACTCAAAGGGCAAACTGTCATTGGTTAATGAACTTGGAATCAAACTTGGAAATACCCCAGAAGAAATTTTAACTAATTTACAGAAACAGAACTATACTAAAAAGGATATCCAACATCCAAAAAAACTAGCCTCAGATAATAAATACCAGGAAAGAGTAAGAAATATAAATGCAAATACTCCCGCACGATTTAATGCTGACGGAAGACGATTGTATGGTGCTTCGGGATGTGCAGGTAAAATTGCTGTTTTTGCAGTCCGACTAGACACCTACCCTGCGCCCCTCCGTAATAAAGTTTTTTATGTAGGAACTAATAATCCCAATGTATTAGGTAAAATTCGAAGAGATATCTTATCCCAGTTTCAACACCTTCCGACATCTGGAGAATATCTTCATAGAGATTGTTATGACGCAACTAAAAAATATTGCAAAGATACTTTTGTTGTGATTGATAAAATGGGACCGAGTTTTATTCCTAAATTGTTTAAACTGAAGCGTAAAGTAGATCTTTTTGCAGATAAACTTAAATTCCTTCCAAATAAATTTTCAGATAAACTGATGCAGTTTATTAGCAGCTTTTGGCCTAACCACTTACCTAAAAGAATGGAAGAGTATCGTGAAAAATATGAACATCACTGGATTATTGAAATGTCTGACAAGGGAGTTGATGAAGCAAAAAAATATTTTAATGAATTTTTTAACAAACATGAAGGAAGCTTTTTTGAATGCACTAAAAAAGAAGGCGAAAAAGCACTTCTACATAGATTTGTAGCTGGAGGTGCAGTTGGTCGTATGCATGCAATTCATGAAAAAAAGTATGGAGAAATGATGTCTATGGATATTGCCTTCCCTAGAAATGAAAAGGATTGGTTTGAAAAACTATCTCCAGAAATAGACGGTTTATTAGAAACCAAATTATATTATGGGCACTTATTTTGCCATGTTTTACATCAAAACTATATAGTTAAAAAAGGTGTCAATGCTAAAAAACTAAAGAAAAAACTATTAAAAACATTTGACAAAAGAGGAGCTGAATATCCAGCAGAACACAATGTTGGGCATGAATATTTTGCTAAACCATCATTGTCTAGCTTTTACAAAAAATTAGATCCAACTAACGGCTTTAATCCTGGTATAGGACAGACGAGTAAACTTAAATATTGGAAGTAAATTCCGTATTTTAGAATGAATATCATATAGTTCGTGAAAATTTTGATAGTATAATTGTTTTCTTATCTTTGCCACACAAAAAAATAATGAAATGATTAAAGTTTCAATAAAAGAAAACGAAGATATAAATAGGGCTCTTAAGAGGTTTAAAAAAAAATTTGAGAAAGCTCAGGTTATCAAAGACTATAGAAGCAATGCTTTCTATACAAAAAAATCAGTTATGCTCAGAGAAGAAAAATTACGAGCTAGCTACGTTCAAAAATTAAAGTCCAAAGAATTATAATTTCATTATCTTTCATTAAATATTATTAATGAAAGATGCATTCCTTAAATATCTATCATTTGAAAAGAGGCTAAGCTCTCATACTATAACCAGTTATAGTAATGACCTTGATCAATTTCTACTTTTCTATAAAAGTTATTCTTTTAGTGATGACCTAATAAAAGTGGACAAAAGAGCAGTAAGGTCATGGGTTGTTGAACTTTCATTACAGAATTTATCACCAAGATCAATAAACAGAAAACTGGCAACATTAAAATCTTTTTTTAAATATCTTATTAAAAGAAGTTTAATTGAATCAAATCCAACATCTGGAATCAATTCCCTTAAAACAAATCAAGAAATTCCACAATTTATTAAGGAGAAAGACATGATCTTTTTATTTGATAATTTAGAATTAAATCAAGACTTTAAAGGAACCAGAGATTTTCTGATATTAGAATTATTATACGGAACGGGGATTAGAATATCAGAACTTATTAATCTAAGATCATCCTATATTAATTTTACAAAAAAAGAAGTAAAAGTATTAGGAAAAAGAAATAAAGAAAGAATTATTCCACTACATGATAATGCCATAATTCAAATTAAAAAGTTTATTAAAATAAAAAACGATCTCTCACTAGAGACATCAGAACTAATTTGTACAGAAAAAGGAAAAAAAACATACCCTATGTTAATTTCAAGAGTTGTAAAAAAACACTTGTCTTCATTAATTAATAGCAAAAAGTACAATCCACATTTGTTAAGACATACATTCGCAACCCATATCCTAAATAAAGGAGGAGACTTAAACTCAATTAAAGATTTATTGGGCCATAAGAGTTTAGCGGCAACACAAATATACACTCATAATTCGATTGAGAAACTGAAGGAAACCTATAAAAAATCACACCCTAGGGCTTGAAAAAGCTTTTTATTGAATTAATAAGTTCATTAGGCTTTTCTGCATGAACCCAATGGCCTGAATTTGGAATTTCATTTATTTTATAAAGCAAAAAGCTTTCAGATAACTCCTTGATATCATCCTTAGTAATATAATTTGAGTTTCCACCTTTAATAAAAAGGACTTTATTTTTAATAGGTCTATTTAATTCTATTCTTGAAGATATTTTAACTATTGAACTAATTAGTAATTTAACATTGGGCCTCCAGTCAAAACATTCCCCATTCCTTTTTAAATTTTTAAGAATAAAATTTCTTTCTCCTTCTCTGGGAATAAACTCTTTTGATAGTAAAGTTGCTTGAGCCCTAGAGGTTATTTTTATTGAATTTAACATTTTAATTGCACTAAATACATGACTAAACCTTTCAGAAGAATATTCTTTATTAACTATATCTACAACTATCAATTTATCTAAATTATCAGGATATAAATCAGCATATTTGATCCCCACTTTACCTCCCATCGAATGACCTATAATTGATATATTTCTAAGTGAATTCTTTTCACAAAATAAGTGTAAATCTTCTGCCATTCTTTGAAATGAAAACTCAGTGGTATGGTAAGATTTGCCGTGGTTTGGTAGGTCTAGTATTATTATTTTATAAGTACTAGAAAGAGTTTTTGATAGCGAAACCCAATTATCTAAAGACCCCAACAAACCATGTAAAATTACTACGGGTTTTCCTTCACCATAAGATTTAAAATTGATCTTCATGTTTATTTCAACTGCTCAAGATAGCGTTTAATTGTTTTCTCCAAACCATATATTAGAGAATCACATATTAAAGCATGCCCTATCGAAACTTCATATAAATTAGGAATTGATCTTTTAAAAAATAGTAAGTTTTCTAAATCTAAATCATGTCCTGCGTTTACTTCAATTCCATTTTTTTGAGCATACTCAGAGACAGAAATATATTTATCTATTATTTTGTTTTCATTATCACCATATAATCTAGCATAATCACCAGTATATAGCTCTATTCTGTCAACATCGTAATCTAAAGCAAAATTTATCATTGAGATAGACGGTTCAATAAAAAGAGAAACCTTTGAGCCTAACCTTTTTATTGATAATATTATTGATTTTATATCCATATTTAAGTCTGATTCCTTCCAACCTCTATTTGATGTTATAACATCGGGAGCATCCGGCACAAGTGTCACTTGTTCTGGCTTTATATCATTAATTATATTTAAAAATCTTATGTCAGGATACCCTTCTATATTATAATCTGTTTTTACAACTTTTGAAATATCATAAACATCCTTTAATGTAATGTGCCTTTCATCTGTTCTGGGGTGCACTGTTATACCATCTGCCCCATAAGATTCTATTTTTTTTACTAATTCTATAATATTTGGATTATTGCCACCCCTAGCATTTCTTAAGGTTGCAATTTTATTCACATTTACGCTTAAACGGGTCTTCATTAAATCAGTATTTAATAACTTTGTTAGAAATGAATCTCAAAAATACAATAGATAATCAAATAAAGGAAGCTATGCTAAGCAAAAGCAAGGATAGATTAATTCCTCTTAGGGCAATTAAAGCTGCAATCCTGTTAGAAGAAAAAAACGGAAAAGCTGATAATATAAATGAGATACAACTTCTGATGAAACTCATAAAACAACGAAAAGATTCTCTTACCCTTTATAATGAACAAAAAAGGGAAGATCTTGCAAAAAAAGAAGAAAGTGAAATATTAATAATTGAGGAGTTCTTACCAAAACAATTAGATGATAATGAGCTATCAAAAGAAATAGATAGTATTATAAGTTTTTCCGAGGCTACTAGCATAAAAGAAATGGGAAAAGTAATGGGTATAGCAACAAAGAAATTGTCCGGAAAGGCAGATAACTCTAGAATTGCTAAAATCATTAAAGAAAAACTGAGTTGAATTTGATTGATATTTTTTTTGCTTTTTTCCTTATTTACTATTCCTACAAAGGATTTAAAAAAGGTTTCATGATAAGTCTTATAAGCTTTGTATCAATATTTTTAAGTATCATAATTTCACTAAACTATTCACATATAATTTCTAACCTATTA
>Ga0208766_1001272_pt1 | contig 13508 bp, 11 predicted proteins | sample ETN01SmetaG_3_FD_185792 | JGI IMG/M metagenome (GOLD analysis project Ga0208766, IMG submission 185792) | Marine microbial and viral communities from oxygen minimum zone, Eastern Pacific Ocean - ETNP2014F12-01SV263 (SPAdes) (version 2) | ecosystem: Environmental > Aquatic > Marine > Oceanic ...
TACGGAGGATAATCGTGCGCGAGCTCATTCCTACTTGGCCTTTGAAAAACAGGGGGTGGTGTGGGTTTATCTTCCTGTAGATGAAGAAGAACCGGAGGGTGACCCGCTGGATTTTCCTTTTCATGGCGAAGCCCGCTGGAAGCATTGGTTTATGGAGCGGGTGTTCCAAGGGGACGCCTTTAATTGTGCTGAAAACTTTCTCGATTGCCCTCACACCAACCACGTGCATCAGGGCTTTTTTCGATCCAGCAATACACGGGAAAACGAGGTTGAGATTACAACGGGCCGTGATTGGGTTCAGGCAGATTTTCTGAACGAACAGCGAATGGACACTTTGCTCGGGCGGCTCCTCTGCCCCAAAAATACGAAGATGCGCCATACCGACCGGTTCATGCTTCCCTACACAACCCGCGTGGACTATCAAGCCCACGAAGCCCGGCACTTCATCGTCATGAGCCAGTGCACTCCAATCGATGAAGATCACACGCGCGTATTTACATATATGGCCTTCCGTTTCGACGGATGGGCACCCCTAATCAGATTATTCTACCAACCCTTCGCGCACCTAGTGTTGGATCAGGATGTAGACATCCTTCGCCAACAGAATGAAGACATCCGACGTTATGGCACACAGAGGTTTATATTCCACGGATCCGATGCCATTGCCCGGGAAATGCGCATCCTTCTTTCCGGTCAATCACTGGAGGAAAGACCTTCGCGCGCCAAACAAATACGTTTCTAAAAGAAGCATGACTGATTGGCATCAGCTCGGAGCAGGATGGACCCAAGGGGCCGCTGCCGCACTTTTGGCGATGCAGCTGCTCGGTCCCGCCTTTTGGTGGTGGCAGAATCGTTCGCCAAACCGTACGGGGGGCGCAATCTCCGCAGTCAAAGCACAGTGGCTGATATTTGTAGTCTCACTCTGGGTGGTGGCTCCGCTCCTAACAACAGGCCACGCTGAATCCCTCCTGGTTTGTTGGCTGCTGTCCGGCAGCATGCTGCTCAGAGGGGGCATTGAACTGTATTTATGTCTCATCACCCGCGGATGGAAGGTCCGCTATGGATTGGCACATGATACATTACAGTTAATGCTCGCGCTAACCGGGTTAGTCTGGCTCTCCGCTCAGGGAGCACCTGTCTGGATTCTGTTCCTGCTATTGCTAACCGTCTCCACGCTGGTAACAGAGATAGTGTTTGTCGGTTGGTTTCGTGCCTCCACCGCTGGCCCGGAGGAGGCAATTTATTTTGTTCCCGGCAACTCGGAGTTTAAAGAAATCAACCGACGGACTGCCTGGTTGTTTCTCCCTCAGTTCATGTTGTTTCTGGCGGTATTGACGAGTGCTCTAACTGGAGGAGGTGTTTGAAATGACTTCAGTTTCGCGTGCTTTGCCCTCTGAATTGGTTCCTCAAAAAGGGTTGTCTGCAGATGACGTACGCAGGCTGCATGTGTTGATGGAAACCTGCTATGACCACGTTTCATACGAACTCTTCATAAAAGATTTAGCCCATAAAGACTGGGTGCTGCTTTTACGTGATTCCTTCGGCATTATCCAGGGATTCAGCACTCTCGCCCTCAATCCCTGTGGCGTTAAGGGGGCCGATTACGACATTTTGTACTCTGGAGATACCGTCATCCATCCGGATCATTGGGGGGGGCAGGCCTTGGTCCGTGGTTTCTTCAATACGGCAGGAGAGATTCTCGCCAAACGCCGGAAACGATTATACTGGTACCTGCTTTCCAAGGGGCATCGCACGTATATGTATCTGCCCTTGTTCTTCAAGCGATATTTCCCTGCGGCCGAACCATCCCGCCATTGGGGCGAAGGAGGCAAGCTGACTGCGTTGTGTTCCGAGCAATTGTTCCCTGATAGCTGGCTGCCTTCATCCGGAGTCATTCATTTTAACGAACACCATGGACAGGTAAACGCAACATTGGCGGAAAACACGAGACGACGGTCCCGCCATCCGCAAGTAGACTTTTTTTTGAGAAAAAACCCGGGATTTGACGAAGGGGATGAACTGGCTTGTTTAGCCGAGTTGGCCCCTGAAAATCTCCATCACCGTGTAAGGGGCATGATGAAAGAGGGCATGGAAAAGTCGTCGATATGGAAGGAGGCGTTATGCTTGGCATAAATCCCGCTGCCGAAGGCTGGTTGCGATTACAGGCCCCTGAGCACGCGCGCTTTCGCTCTGCCTGTAGAAAGCCGGACGTCGCCCAACGGACCCGGCTTCGAGCCATCTTGCGAGCAAATGCTCAAACAGACTTCGCTCGCGAACATAGTTTTGTGGACATCAAAACGCATGAAGATTTTGCCGCGCGGGTCCCGATAGGCGGGCATGCATCTAATGTGCAACCGTGGTTGGATCGAATGAAAGCCCCGGAAGACAACACTCTGACAGCTGAAACCATCCACTTTTTCGAACAGACTTCCGGTTCGACCGGAAAAGCCAAACTTATCCCTTTTACAAACGGATTACGTGATGAGATTGCCCGTGGGGTTGCCGCATGGATGGTCGGTTTATCCCTTGAAGAACCGAAAGCCTTCGGAGGGCCGGCATACTGGTCCATCTCCCCTCCGTTACTGAAAAAGCATTCACCAGTCGCTGGTATTCGGGTAGGCCACCTAGATGACACAGCCTATTTCCCTCCCAAATCCGCCGGCGCGTTTAGTAAATGGCTAATAATGAGCCAGGCCGGCAAACACGAAAGCCCTGATGCATTCTACGAACACACGCTCCAGCGGATGCTTGAATGCCGCAATTTATCTTTCATCTCAGTTTGGAGTCCCACTTTCTTTTTAAATCTCGATCGACGCCTTCGCCATCGGGTGGGAAATGATTTTCTCTGGTCTGATCTGTGGCCTCAGCTAAAAGTTTTGAGCTGCTGGACCGATGCGCAATCCTCACAGTGGCAGGCCCCTGTTCAGGAACGTCTAGGGCCAAAAGTGATAATACAGGGCAAGGGCTTGATGGCGACCGAGGGAATCACGAGCGTGCCCTATCCAGGGGGGGATCCTGTCCTAGCCATCCGATCCCATTTCTATGAGTTCCGAGATACCGAAACTTCTACAATAAAGCTCGCACACGAGCTAACCGTCGGATCCTCCTACGAGGTTATCCTGACTACTAGTGGAGGACTATACCGATATGCCACAGGTGACATCGTCGAAGTAACAGCACATCTAGACCTTACTCCTCGTCTGAAGTTTTTAGGACGAACCGGTCGCTCGGTGGATTTGGTTGGCGAAAAACTGAGCGAACCACAGGTGATTCAAGCTCTGGCCGGCTCCCGAGGATTTCTTGCCCCACACATGAATCCGTGCGGCTACCTATTGTGCCTGGAAAATCCTAACTCCGGAAATCCAGACGACCGGGTAATTGGACGAGTTGAAGCCGCATTGGCGACCAATCCTTATTACGCACAAGCGCGGCAATTGGGCCAACTAGCCCCGTTAAAATTACGGAGACTGCCCCATGGTTTTTCCGAGCGCCTCACCTATAATTGGGCCATACGTCGTGGCCTGCGTGAAGGTGATGTAAAACTACCTGCACTTTTTCAGCCAGACGAATTGGACGACCTCATTCAAGAACTAGGACCTCAATGCACTCTATAAAAAAGGCCGCACAAGTGGACAATGTCGATTTGTGCGAGGTTGTTGCCAAAGCGCCAATGGAAGGTTCCATTCGGTTGGCCCAAGATCGCCGACCGAACTATTTCCACGGGGCTGCAGTGCAGTGCGAGTTGCCCGAAATATTTGTGTCCCAACAACCTGATCGATCTGGTTTGGCCGGTATATTTGCTGCGGGATCGAGACGCGTGTACGTAAATGGGAAAATACAACCACTGCGATATCTCAGCGACTTACGTATCGCTCCAGATCATCGAGGGAGTACCCTGTTGGCGCACGGTTTTCGTTTCCTCCGAAACGAGATTTTAACCGAGGGTGAGTTTGCCCAAACACTCGTGATAAGCGAAAACGAACAGGCTCTTTCCCTCCTCACCAGCCGCCGACAAGGATTACCTCAATATTTCCCATGTGGACAATACGACTATTCACTTATCAGTCTTCACCGCCCCCACCTGGATGCCGATCCCTTCATGGTTCGAGGAGCCACAGTCCGTGATATTCCCACCATGCAGGCATTCTTCAATCGCGAAGCCCCTCGCAAGCAGTTCTTTCCTGCGTATGATTTCACTGAAATTGGGAGAAGTAATTATTTTCGTGACGCGACTCTGGAGGATTTCTTTCTCGCTTTTGAGAACGATGTGTTAGTAGGCATTCTTGGAGCTTGGGACCAAAGCAATTACAAGAAGACCCAAGTTCTGGGTTATCAGGGCGGGTTGCGATTGCTGAGGCCATGGCTGAATGCAGCACAGAAACTACGGGGAGGCATAGAGCTCCCTGCTCCCGGTACTTTGCATCGCACGCTGTACCTACACTGCGCCGTGTGCCGTGACAATGACGCGAATATTCTAACGGCCCTGATTCAAGCCATACAACGCCGGTTCGAAGGCCAGAAATATGACCACGCGGCTCTAGGACTAGATCAACGCGACTCTCTGCGAGAAGCGTTGAAGCGCTTCCGCACGCTGTCTTTCGCCGGCCACCATTTCCTGGTTTCCTTCGGTGTGGACCCCAGACCCAACCTCGATGATAAGGCATTTTATTTTGAAGCCGCCCGCATCTGACCCCAAACGCGATTACCAGCCGCCGGGCACTTTAAATGTATCGCTCGCAATCATTTTGCTGATAGGCTTGGTTACGTTTTTATGGTGGGCCGATCAACAGGCTCACTGGGGGGCCAAAATCGCCATCGGTTTCCTTTTCGCCTTTTCAGGGCTGACTATATATGCGCTCCTGCACGAAGCGTGGCATCAGGTCCTGCATACGAACCAACCGGTCAATGATATACTTGGCACATTCCTAGCCATAGCTTACGGGGGGCCCTTCACCTTTCTTAAACATACACATCTGGGGCACCACCAACGCAACCGTTCAATAGAGGAATCTTTTGATATTTATTACAGCGAGGAGGAGCGAAACCGACGAACGATATTTTTTTACTTCACCTACCTTGGCGGCTTCTGGCTGGCTGTCCCCTTAACTTCTCTCGTTTTTATTTTCGCGCCGAGCCTGCTGCATGGCTGGCTGGCGCGCAGAGATCCGTCGGTCGGAGCTATGCTCCGAGGCATCCCCCAACGACAATTCCGCCGCATCCGATTTGAGGCACTTGGAGTGTTTGCCTTGCACGGCGCTCTTTTCATAACCTTGGGATTGCACTGGTCAACTTGGATATTATTATATGGAATGTTTGGGGTTTGCTGGTCCTCTCTAAATTATTTGGGCCATGCTGGGGCTCCTTTGGATGTGCAAGAAGGGGCACACAACTTGCGCGCCAATCCGGTGTTCGAAAAATTGTTGCTACACTTCAACTGGCACTTAGCGCACCACCAGAATCCGGAAATCCCATGGCTGTACCTGCCGCAATTTAACGACCCTCGAAGGGAACGTCCCGGGTACTTGCGGTCCTACATAAAATTCTGGGCGGGCCCCAAGCCAGCCCCTCGGGAAAAGGAAGACGAATGAAACTATCCTTTATTGCGGGCACGCGATGGCGGGACTGGCAGCGGTTGCGCAAGGAAAACTCCGTGTCACCCCGCTACTGGCATAGGTCGATGCTGCAAACACTGCTGAGCTCACGCAACGAGAAACTAGCCAAAGTCGATGATCAGGTAGACCTTACTGAAGTCGAGCCAGAGCCTCCCCTTTTCATTCTCGGGCACTGGCGTAGCGGCACAACTCACCTGCAATATCTGCTATCACAAGATCCCGCCTTCGGAGTTCCGAATAATTACCAGTGTTGCTTTCCTGGCAGCTGTTTGAAATCCGAGCAGGATCACGGCCGCCAAATAGCGCGCTGGGTACCTTCTCGGCGACTTCAGGACAACATGGCACAAAGCCTAAAAACCCCGGGAGAATCGGAGATGGCTCTGGCCTCCCTAGGGGCCCCAACCCCATACCTATCGTGGGCTTTCCCGCAACGAGCCGAACATTTCCTGCGTTTTCTCAGCCTGCGGGAGGCAACCGATGCTGAACGAAGCGCATGGAAATCTGCAATGACATATTGCATCCGTAAATGGACGTGGATTTATCGGCGACCTCTCCTGTTAAAATCCCCCCCCAATACCGCGCGTATCCGCTGGCTGTTGGAATTATTCCCCGACGCCCGTTTCGTGCACATCCATCGACATCCCTTGGAGGTATATCAATCCAGTCTGCATTTATACGACGTATGGAAGTCGCGCATTGCGTTCCTGCAAAGACCCGATTTTTCAGGCATGGAAGATCGCATTTTGCTCCTTTACCAGGAAATGCATAAGGCACTCGAGGCAGATAAAGGGCTCATCCCTTCGGGCAACTATCACACGATGCGTTTCGAGGATCTCGAGAGCAATCCGCTAGAGGAACTTCAAAATCTATATGAATCTTTACGTCTGGGTCTCCTTCCTCTCAATTGCCTGAAAAAATACTTGTCGAATATTCGGCACTACAAAAAAAACAATTACCCGAAACTAAAATGGGCCGAGCGTAATCGGGTGACTGAAGCTTGGGGCCCATGGCTTCGAGGCTGGGGTTATGCCTGAAATATAAACATCAAACAAAGCACAACACTATGAACAATAATAATAAACATGGAGTACTAAAAGCCGTCTTATGGGTGATCGCTGTCTATCACCTGGCCTTCGGGGCCGTACTGTTAACCGGCTTCAACGTTGATAATCTGGCCCGTTCAGTTTTAGGGGCCACTGTCGAGATCAGTGATCAAGTCAGCTATATGTTTAAGCCTCTGGGCGTCTATACGATCGCCTTTGGGGCGCTGTCTTTATTAACGGCCCTAAACCCTACAAGGCATCGGCCGATGCTTATCGGCATCATGACATTATACGTACTGCGCCTGTTAAACCACCTCTTGCAAATGAATACCCTTCACGAAGTATTCAAGGTTCCTGATAGTGCTTCATATAGATCTATCGGAATCTTGTCCGTCATAATCATTTTATTGGCAGTTTTCTGGCCTCGCGAGGATATCGCTGAGCCAGCAGAAGAGAGTCAGGATACCTGATAATGCTTAGGCAGCCACTTTATTGGCTGGCGACCCATCCCAAGGGGGCGCTGGCGGCTCTGGTTACGACAACCATACTGCTGGCATTAGCAGCCCGTGATCTGGGTGTGCGCTATGAAGTGGAAGATTTCATTCCGAGAGAAACGGAAGAGTGGGCCACATATCAATCGTATCGCAAAAGCTTTGGTCGAGATGACCGTACAGCAGTAATGTTGTTAGAATCCTCCCGTCCCATTGGGCTGAAGGAGATGCAGGCCATCAAAGCCTTAAGCCAACGGGTGAAAGCTTGGCCAGAGGTAGAGCGGGTGACAACCCCCAGCAACGTATTGGTCCCCCTTCGCACAAGCGACGGCCACGTACGATTGGAGCAAGCCTTTGACCCCAAAGCCCCTGACCGTCTTTCCGCCGCTTTCGATAAGCTGTGCAAGCGGCCCTACGTCAACTCCGTTTTGTCTAAGGACCGCAGATTGGCAGTCGCTGCGGTAACTCTCCACGAAAACCGGCTAAACAGTGCGGATCGCTCCCGTCTGGTGCGCCGGTTGGAGCAGGAAAAAACCATCGTGGAGTCGAATGGTTTATTCAATGTACAACTCGCGGGGTATCCCGTGCATCGCATTTACTTCTCCGAGCACATTGAAAAAGAAAATCGGAGGCTCCTCCCTTGGGCATTAATCGTGGTGGTTATTCTGTTGTCCTTGATTTTCCGAAACTGGGGCAGTGTTCTGGCCCCAATAATCGGAGCCTTCCTTTCTGTGATATGGACGTGCGGACTCATGGCATCTGTGGGCCTATCTTTAAATATATTCGCCCCGGCACTGTTTCTTCTCGTAGGCCTCATGGCTGTGTCCCAGGCGATTCATTTTCTCACCTGCCTCCAGAAAAAACTCAGGGGAGGGCTCGGTTCTCAAGCTTCCGCCAAAGCGGTTTTGCTGGAAAAATCAAACCCCTGTGGCATCGCCAGTTTAACCACCGCTCTCGTATTCGCTGGCCTTTCACTAACTGGCATCCCATTGATTGCCGACTTCGGGCTAGCCGTAGCATTAGGAGCCCTATCAACCTGGGGAGTCACTATTCTCCTTCTATCGCCAATAGCTACCTGGGTGCGACGGTCCCATATGGCCCAACCCGCAGGATCCTCTCTCTTTTGGGCATCCTGGGGTGCCTGGTTAAAACAACGTAAAGGAACGGTTCTCGCGTGCTTTGCAGTAGTCGCCCTGGTGTTTGCTGTTGGGGCAACCCGTGTGCGCATCAATTCCCCTCTACTAGCGGATCTCTCCGCCGATCACCCGATCCGGCAAACCAATCGCCTCGTAGAAGAACGCCTTGGCGGCGTCATTCCCCTTGACGTATTAGTCCCATCTCCAGGAGGCCCCCCTATCTCCGCTTATACTCCCGAACGCATGCAAAACATAGAAGCTTTCGCTGAAACTCTTCGCAAGTTGCCCGGCGTAATTTCAGTTTCCTCCCCAACCGACATACTCCATCAATTATGTCCCTTGTTGGAAAATGTCCCGCCTGCAGACGCTCTCATGCTGCTGCCTACCGCCCTGCTGCTTGCCCCTGAACAGATGCAGCATTGGGTGGATAATCGGAACCATCTGATGCGCATCCGTATCGGGATGGCCAATCTCAACACTTCCGAGTCCATGGCGTTATTCGATGCGATAAAGCAAAAGTATAGCTCCCACCTAGGAGCACCAGACCAGCCCATACTCACGGGGCAGGGATACTTGGGCCAACAGTTAAACCGCCAACTGGTAAGCCACTTTGAGAAGAGTTTCTGGGCGGGGCTGATATTGGTTGTGTTGGTGATTGCTGTAGCTTTGCGCAGTATTCGGCTCGCATTAATCGGCTTATTGCCAAACCTCTTCCCGCTTATCGTGGTCGCTGGAGTCATGGGGCTTGTTGGCATTGAATTGCGTTATACCTCCGCCCTGGTCCTCACCGTCGTGTTTGGTCTAGCTGTAGATGACACGATCCACATTCTTAGTGAGCTCCGCGCACGCCAATCCTTCCCAGATCCGGTGGGCGCAGCATTGGAATGCTCGGGGACTGGCATAGTCTGGACTTCAGTGGTCCTTGGTGGGGGGTTCAGCGTGTTGCTGGCCAGTACATTTGTCCCAAATCAAGTGCTGGGCGGCTTGCTCGCCCTGGCGGCTGGAGCGGCCGTATTGGCCGATTTGGCTCTGCTCCCGGCCCTCACTCATGCCATCGGGCGGCCGCAAATGCCTCAACCAGAAACCTCTGCTTGCTAGCGCAAAATGAAAACACCGTTAACCAATCGATTGAGACACTGGGCATTGGCTTCTGCTCTTCATTGTATCGTCACGGTTTCTGCGTTTGATCTCCCCTCGGGAATCTCCTCTCGGGAATACAATGAGGCTGGAGTTGAGATCAATCACACCCTTCATGAGCTTGCATCCAACCTAAAGGAAAACAAGGGTGATTGGGTTGCCGCGCTGCACCCTCGGTTCTCTGGATGGCAGCCTGGATCAAGACCTCAAACAAAAGCCGATGATGATGGTCTCCACATAGGAGAGTGGCGAACAGCCCAGTTGATGCTCAAAACACCCGAAGCAACGACCGGCTGGCTCAAGAAATGGAGGGGGGAATATTCTCGGGTGGATTCGTGGGTGTTTAAGCTCTATGAAATTCATGCTATTAATCCCTCACAATCGGTCGAAGCCGATTTCCGGTTCGAAATACATGGCCAGACCCTTTCGGGGGAGAAGGTCAATGAACGAGGCACGTTTCGCGCACGGTTTGCTGCATCTCAAGGCCGCCAGCGGATTATTAGGGCTGAGTTGCTTGAGGCGCGCCTAGTGGCAGGATCCGGCACCATTTTTAGGGAAAATGCCTCTATGGCAGGCATTCACTACTATGGAGAATCCGACAAAAGACTATTGCCCCCCAATGATCTTAAATTCCAGACCAGCAGACATGCTATTGGCGGCGTGTCGGCCGGGGATATCAATGGAGATGGATGGGACGATCTTGTTTTCTGCGGAGGAGGCCGCGTGGAATTATACCTCAACAAGCAAGATGGCTCCTTCCGCACCGCAACTCGGGAATGGGGACTGGAGGGCCTGCGCTACGCCACCGCTACGCTCTTTGCGGATTTCGATAATGATGGGGACTCCGATTTATACATAGGCGTATTTTTTGGGCGCAATCGTCTGTTCCGTAATGAAGGAGATACCCTCGTGGAGGTCACCGAAGGGTCCGGTCTCGCACATGATGACATGACCAGTTGCCTCTGTGCATTTGACGCCAATGGCGACGGGATTCTGGATCTCTATGTAGGCCGGTTCCTGGATTCCCGCCAAGAGACTCCGCGCATGATCCACTATACCCGCAACGGGAAACCGAACCGCTTGTACTTGGGTCAGGGCGGCATGAAGTTCCGTGATATCAGCAAAGAATCCGGTGCCGATGATCCCGGGTTAACCCTTGGAATTGCAGCTGGTGATTACGATAAGGATGGAGACCAGGATTTATATCTAGCAAATGACTTTGGGCGTAATGTGCTGTTGCGCAATCAGGGAAACGGAAAGTTCGTGGATGTCGCGAAATCAGCAGGCACTTTGGCAATTTCCGGGGGAATGAGCGCCGCCATGGGTGACTATGATAATGATGGGGACCTTGATCTGTATGTTTCGAGCATCCGCTCCAATCAACGTTGGTTTTCTCAGGACCTAAATGTTCGAGGCTACATAATGCATATTGTGCAGAGTAAACGGCGAGCAGACCTGCAAGAGACCTTCCTCGATTTACAGGAACACTTGGGGAATGACTGGGCACAGGTGGGGCAGCGCGAATTGGCAGGCAACTACCTTTTGCGAAACCAGGGGAATGGAAAATTTTCAGACCAGAGCGAAATATCCGGCGCTCGCCTCAACGGCTGGTATTGGGGAAGCGGATTTCTGGATTTGGACAATGATGGCTGGCTGGACATCTATGCCGTAAACGGCTGGATCAGCGGGAAACGCCTACACGACTTGTGACTAGATTTTGCACAAATTGGGCTGGACGCCCAAAAACGCCAGATCGAGAACTGGATTTATACGGATGATTTTGTGGCCGAAAACTCTTGGAATGGACGAGAGCACAATCACTTTTTTCGAAACACCGGGCAGGGCCGCTTTATCGAGATGGGAACAGCCCTGGGGCTGGATGGTATCGCCGATGCACGGGGCTTCGCGGCTTCGGATTTCGATCACGATGGGGACGTTGACCTGGTTGTAAACAATTACAACTCCCCCGCTTATTATTATGTAAACCACTGGAAAGAAAAGGGACAATGGCTCGCTGTACGCCTAAAGGGCACAAAATCTAATAGGGATGGGATCGGGGCTATAATTACCGCCGTTACTGGCAGACACTCTCAACACCGGCTTGTTGGAGCCGGCCATGCTTACACTGGTCAATTTTCTAAGGAGCAGATTTTTGGCCTCGGGCAGGCCGAGTCTGCCGAAATAAGAGTACGATGGCCCGATGGCCGGGAGGAGCACTTCGGGCAGCAAAAGGCTCTCCAGCGCACGGTGTTGGTGGAAGGCAAAGGGCAGCCAATCGCATCGCCCCCCATTTTACCCGAGGTAACAGCAAAGCAAAGCCTTTCGCGGAGTCGATTATTGATCTGGCTCCTTCCCTTGGGAATTTTGCTGGGCCTTTCCTTGGTTTTTAGCCCACGAAATATTCCCTATCATGAAGCCTCTCGCCCTGAATAAAATGCCCGATCCCAAGCTCTCGGCGCCTGAACCGGTTTTTAACAACCCAAAGCTTCTGGTATGCACGTGGTATGTAGCCTGCCGGGCAAAAGCCCTGAAGTGCGGTGCTGTCCGATCGATCGAACTTGGCTCAAAACGTCTAGTGATTTTTCGCAGCGAAGACGGGCTAATTCACGCGATGGAAGCACGTTGTCCGCACATGGGTGCCAACCTTGCTCAAGGGCGGGTGTCAGACGATAACATCGAATGTGCCTTTCATCATTGGCAAGTCGGGAAGAAGGGAGCCTCCCCTCCTGCGTTAGGCAACGGCCCCTCCATCTGCAAGCCCGTGAAATATTATCCCACTGCAGAACGCTGGGGGTTAGTCTTTGTTTTCAACGGCCCAGAGGCATATTTTGATTTGCCGAGTGTGCCGGGTGATCTGGGAGATAACCGCAGAGTCAAATTAATGACTCCCAAACTGATTCGCAGTCATCCGCATGTGGTGCTGGGCAATGGGCTGGACTCCGCTCACCTTGGGCCTTTGCACGGATTGGACCTTATCGAGCCCTTGCAAGTGAAACAAGGGAACCCTCATTGGGTGGAAGCCAAAATCGCAGCAAGCGTGCGTTCTCCGTTCTGGAGTCGGCTAATTGGGGTACGAACCTGCCCGTTAAGGGCGCGGTTCCGGGCAATCGCCGGAAGTTTTGCTTTCGTGGAAATCACCGAGCCATTCCGGCTTATCGTGTTGTTCACCGGAAGGCCTACGCGCAAGGGCCACTGCGCCACTCAAACAGTCTTATTCCTGCAATCGCGGTCACCACGTTATTTGACAGGCTGCTACGCTCTTATGTTTAAACTGCTACGCGCCGACCATCAAATTCTCGATCAGCTTGATTTCCATCCCGGACTCACTGAGCAGGACGCTATCTTTGGAAAATACCTTGAGATGGTTAATGCGATGCACACGTACTAACGGCAATAATGGAGCGGGTGATGGGAATCGAACCCACGTCTCGTTTCCGCCCTGGTGACCCCCTTGTTTTCTGGGGAAAAACACCTAACAACACACCATTGACGCCAGTGACGTTAGCACTTTTGTTAGCACTATGGCGAGTATCCACAGGCGTTCCAGTTCACCATATTTTCAGGCAGCATTCCGCGATGGGCAGGGACGACAAATCCAGCGCAGCACCAAGGAGAAAGACCGTTCCAAGGCGTTGACGATCGCACTGGAATTGGAACGGGTAGCAAAGAATCCTGATGAACTAGTCGAAGCGCAAGCCCGTAAAGTTGTCTCGGACCTGATGGAACGTGTGGGCAATGAACCAATCCGTACCCCCTCGACTGAGGCTTTTCTCCGGGAGTGGATACGCGGCAAGGAACTCAACCGCTCTGAGGGGACAGCAACCCGCTACCGCAGCGTGGTAGAGCGTTTCTTGAAAGGGCTGGGCCGCAAGGCTACTCGACCCCTCACAGCAATTGCTCCTTCAGATATACAATCCTTCCTGGAATCACGCATGAAGGAGGATTTGTCCCCCTCCACGATCGCAGTAGAAGGCAAAGCCCTGAGGGGAGCCTTTAATCAGGCCCTCAAGCAAGGCTTGCTGCCCAATAACCCAGTAGACGCAGTGGAGCTGCCTGCCCGCGCCCCAGTAAAGCGTGGAACCTTTACGC
>Ga0208766_1001273_pt1 | contig 13492 bp, 13 predicted proteins | sample ETN01SmetaG_3_FD_185792 | JGI IMG/M metagenome (GOLD analysis project Ga0208766, IMG submission 185792) | Marine microbial and viral communities from oxygen minimum zone, Eastern Pacific Ocean - ETNP2014F12-01SV263 (SPAdes) (version 2) | ecosystem: Environmental > Aquatic > Marine > Oceanic ...
CTTTCAAGTATGCCTTTCTTATCTGCAATACCTTTATTTACTATTGCTGGTTATTTGTTAAGTGAAAGTAATGCCCCAAAAAGACTGGTCCTTTTAACTGATGCAATTTTAGGCTGGATGCCATGTGGTTTAGCAATAGTATCTTTATTTGCATGTGCATTTTTTACTGCTTTTACTGGTGCTTCTGGAGTTACTATAATTGCTCTTGGGGCTATTTTGTATCCTGCATTAAAACAAGATGGTTATTCAGAAAGATTTAATCTTGGTCTAGTTACCACTTCAGGAAGCTTAGGTCTATTATTTGCACCTTCTTTACCTTTAATTTTGTATGGAGTTATAGCAGAAATATCCATTGATGACCTTTTTAAGGCGGGCTTGCCTCCAGGTATGATGATGTTATTTATGTTATCCGTTTATTGTTATTGGGTAGGCCGCGACTCAATCAAAGAGCTCAAACCTTTTAATTTTAATAAAATGTTAAGAGCCATCAAAGAATGCATATGGGAGATACCTTTACCGTTCATTGTTTTAGGAGGAATATATTCTGGGTTCTTTGCAATATCAGAAGCGGCTGCTATCACTACTCTTTATGTGTTAATTATTGAGGTGCTTATTTTAAAGGAAATCCAGATATCTAAACTGCCGAATTTGATAAGGGAATCAATGTTAATGGTAGGCGGGATACTCATAGTTCTCGCCGTATCCTTAGCATCAACCAATTACATGATAGATTCTGGTGTCCCCCAAAGAATCTTTTCTATTGTTTCTAGCGTAATAACCGACCAATTCACTTTTATGGCCTTGTTGCTTCTATTTTTATTAATTTTGGGTGCGATTCTCGATATTTTTTCGGCAATTGTTCTTGTTGTTCCTCTCTTGTTACCAATTGCGGCGCAATATGAAATCAATCAGATTCATTTAGGTATAATATTCTTGTCGGCAATGCAGTTAGGTTATTTGACACCTCCAGTTGGAATTAATTTGTTTATTGCGAGCTATCGTTTTGAAAAATCTATTATTTCTGTTTATTCGTCAACGGTGCCATTTTTTCTGATCCTTTTTCTTTCTGTTATTCTTATTACTTATTTGCCTTCGATAACTCTTTTATTATTATAAGTTATTGATATACCTAACGTCACTTATTACTGTTTATTGAGAATAGAGCAATTATTTTATGATAAAAAAGACATTAAATTTTTTTTGGAGGAACTTAAATCGACTGAGAAAATTCATTCATGCGATTCTACTTCTTTCGTTTTCGTTTATTATTTTGGCTATACTTTCCCCTAAGTATCCCAATATCTATGAAAATAGCATTTTAATGATAAACCCGAAAGGGAAGTTGGTTGATCAATTATCAGGTGATCCACTTGACAGGGCGGTAAATAAATTTCTTGGTGAGATGGAGTCAGAAACTCTAGTTCAGAACATAATTGATGCACTTGATCATGCAAAAAATGATGAAAGAATAAAAATTATTTACTTGAATCTCAACGAACTTGATTATGGTGGTTTGAGTAAATTAGAAAGAATTAGGATAGCATTAGAAGACTTGAAAGAGTCAGGAAAAACAGTAGTAGCATTCGCAGAGTTTTACAATAGGAGTTCATATTATTTGGCCTCTAGTGCCCAGGAAGTTTATCTTCATCCAGAAGGTATTATCTTTCCTGAAGGATTTTCATTTTATAGTAATTATTACAATGACTTAATTAATAAACTTAAAGTAGATTTTAATATATTTAGAGCGGGTTCCTTTAAAACTGCCGTCGAACCATTTATGCGAAATGATATGTCTATTGAATCAAAAGATTCTCGTTTAAGAGTGGCGAAAATTTTATGGGAAAAGTATGAAGCCGATATTACAGAAACTAATGGTATATCAGATAACGCTTTGACTAGATTTTCAGAAGATTTGTTAAGCAATATTGAGAAAGAAAGAACCAATATTGCACAGATTGCGTTAAATTCAAACTTGATCAATGGCCTTGTAAATAAAGATCAATTATTCGATGACTTAATGAAAAGGGTTTCAATCAAAGAAGAAGAGTACTCAGACCATGTGATTGATCTTGATGGTTATTTGGCAAATGTAAGATCAAACGAAAAATTGCATGAGAATGAACATAACATAGGAATAATTGTAGCTTCAGGTGAAATTCTTGATGGAAAGCATGCACCAGGAAGTATTGGAGATGAATCTATTTCCCTATTATTAAAACAGGCAAAAGAAGATGAATCCATAAAAGCCCTAGTACTAAAAATTGATACGCCCGGAGGAAGTGCTTTTGCTTCTGAAAAAATATTAAATGAATTGCTGCAGTTTCAATCCACAGGAAAACCCGTTGTTGCCTCAATGGGTAGTGTAGCCGCCTCAGGCGGTTATTGGATAGCTATGGTGGCTGATAAAATTTTTGCTTCTGAAGCGACTATTACAGGATCGATTGGTGTATTTGCAATGTTTCCTACATTTCAAGATTCATTCGCTGAGATAGGCGTCTACAATGATGGATTAGGAACCAACCAATGGTCGGGAAGTTTTCGTTTTGACCGTGAAATGACACCACAATTAAAAAGATTGGTGCAATCTCAAGTTGAGTATGGGTACAACGAATTTATTGAAAAAGTCTCAAAATACAGAAATATAATCAGAACTGATGTTGAAGAGATCGCCAAAGGACAAATATGGGCTGGTAGTGAAGCCGTTAATAATGGGTTGGTTGATGCCATTGGCGGAATAGATGAAGCTGTAAAAGAGGCAGCAAAATTGGCAAACTTAGATGAAGGTAATTACGGAAAAGTATTTATTGAGGATCAAATTGGTTCAATGAAATTATTAACTCAATCTTCATTGGAGACCCTATCTACACTAGGCTTCAATGATGGAATAAACAAAAGGAAATCCAATTCAATCACACTTATTGATCGTTATCTAAAAGAAATAATTCCACCAGTAATGCATTTCAACGATCCAAAAGGGATCTATGCATATTGTTTTTGTGAGCTTTATTGAATTTATTTGCTAGGATATTTGTAAGCAAGATCCAGTATGTTTATTTTAGATTGTAGGTCCCAGTTATCACTATTAAACTTTATTGAAAAACATCCGCAAGTGGGCAAGTATCGTGACTGATTAACTAAATGGTTGCATAAATCACTTAATCCTGGATTATGGCCAATAATAACTATATGTTCCAATGAATCAGATTGTTCGCTAATGACTGCAAGCAAAGTATCCAAAGAAGCTAAATACATTTCCTCTTTCTCTTCCAGTATTTGTTGATCCCAATTATTGTCATTTAAAAGAATCTTAGCAGTACTAATAGTTCTATTAGCATTGCTACTTATTATTTTGTTGGGCTTAGGTAGGGTTTTTTCTATATATTGAGAAATTTTCTGAGCTTCAATCTCTCCGTAATTGCTTAGAGGGCGATCCCAATCATTAATCTTTGGATTCTCGTATGAAGCATTGCCATGACGAAGTATTGTAAGAGATCTCATTTTTAGTTTAATACAGCATCCCTGTCTGCAGTTTTGCTTCATCTGACATCATATCTTGATTCCATGGCGGGTCAAAAACCAATTCGACTTCGACATTTTGGATTGTTGGTATTATTGCAACTTTCTCTTTGGCATCTTCAATTAAAATATCTCCCATGCCGCAGCCTGGTGCAGTTAATGTCATATCAATTTTTACATTTCTTTCTGTATTATTAGCATTGGTTATATCACAACGATATATTAATCCTAAATCAACAATATTGATTGGTATCTCTGGATCGTAAACTGTCTTCAGCTGATTCCAGATAACTTCTTCAATATCTTTGTTTGTTGCATCTTCTGGAATCTCTGGAGGTGGTTCTACTTCTTTGCCGAGTGAATCAGCATCAATGCCGGCGATTCTAAAGAGGTTACCTTCAATATAGATTGTAAAACTACCTCCCAAAGACTGCGTTATAAAACCGGATGTACCTTTACGTAAATTCAACTTTTCTCCAGCAGGGATAATGACAGCAGAGACATCTCTGGATAATACAAAAGGCTCGTTAGTGTGACCGAACATATTTATTTACTCCGTAGTGGTTACAGTATTGTTATCACTAAATGAAGATAAGAATGTTTGCCAACCCAGGGTTGCGCATTTTATTCTTGAAGGAAAATCCTTAACACCTTCAAGCGCCTTGAGTTCGTCTAAATGAATGATGGAATTGATGCTTGACTTCGAATCATTATGTAAATTCTTTATTAAATTCTCAGCGCATTTGATCGCTTTATTTGATTCTTGATGCTCTAGAGTGGAAGTCAAAAGAGAAGCAGAAGCTATTGAAATAGCACACCCAGTTCCTTCAAAACAAATCTTCTGGATAATATTATTCTGATTTAAATTCACGTAGATTCTTATTTTATCTCCACATAAAGGATTAATTCCTTCCGATAGAATAGAATCTTTGCCTAATCTTCCAAAGTTTTTAGGGTTTCTGGCGTGCTTTATTATTAATCTCTTGTAAAGCTGATTAAGATTGTCTTGTGTGGGCGCGTGAGTTTTCATTAAGCGAATATCTCGATAACTTTATATAAGCCTTTTATTAGTCGATCAATGTCGTCAGTGTTGTTGTAAATTGACAATGATGCTCTGGCTGTACCACTAATTTCGTAGAAATCCATTACAGGCATTGCACAATGATGTCCCGTCCTTATTGCTATACCTTGGTGATCTAGAATCGTTCCAATATCATGTGAGTGAATATCCTTTATCACGAAAGATTGAACGCCGACTTTGTTTGATGTTGTTCCAACGAGATTTATGCCTTCAATCTTTTTTAAGTTTGAAGTTAAATAGTCAAGTAGTTCTTTTTCATGCGAATGAATGTTATTTAAGCCGACGTTATTAAGATATTTAACAGCTGCTCCAAGTCCTGCTACACCAGAAATATTTGGCGTACCTGCCTCAAATTTATAGGGCAATTCGTTGTAAGTTGTTCCAGATAGCTTTACTTCTAGAATCATGTCGCCGCCACCTTTATACGGTGGCATGCCTTCAAGAATATCTTCTTTGCCGTAAAGTATTCCTATGCCAGTTGGTCCAAGCATCTTGTGCCCAGAAAAAACATAAAAATCAGCATTAAGCTCCTGAACATCAACTCTCATGTGAGGTATAGCCTGAGCCCCATCAATCAAAACTGGTACATCATGATCGTGCGCTACTCTGATTATTTCATCAATTGGGCAAATAGTACCTAAAGCATTTGAGGCGTGGGAAATAGCAATCAATGCGACAGAAGAATCTATCATTTTGATAAATTCAGTCATTTCTATTTGACCTTCTTGGTTTATTGGTGCCATTAGTAATTTAGCATCAGTTTGCTCGCAAACTATTTGCCACGGAACGATATTCGAATGATGCTCTAATTGACTGATTAAGATTTTCTTATTTTTATTGAGAATTGGTCTGCAAAAACTTTGTGCGACAAGGTTTATTGACTCTGTTGCACCACTTGTAAATATTATTTCATTGGTGTCTTTTGAGTTAATAAAGTCAGATACATCTTTTCTTGTTTCTTCGAATATTTTTGTCGCTCTATGGCTTAATGCATGAATTCCACGGTGGACATTTGCATGATCATTACTTTGGTAACGTTCTATTTCACTTATAACTTGATTAGGCATTTGACTAGATGCCGCACTATCAAGATAAACCAGTTTTTGTCCATTTATACTTTGATTTAATATTGGAAAATCATTTCTATAGGATGATATAGATCCATTTGCACTGTTTTTCTTAACCGAATTTTGATGTTGATCAGATATAGTATTCATGATGACAAATTATGCAATTTTTTAGAAATTACACTATCCAGATAATTCGTTGATGATTGAATGTCAATTTTATCTAATATTTTTTTTATGAATGCAGTGATAAGCATTTTCTTTGCCGTACTAGAGTTAATACCTCTTGATTGCATATAGAAGAGTGCATCCTTATCAAGTTGACCGACAGTTGAGCCGTGACTACATTTTACATCATCGGTATATATTTCAAGTTCAGGCTTCGTGTCTATTACTGCATTGTCTGCAAGCAGAATATTATGGTTGTATTGATTGGCCTCTGATTTAATTGCGCCTTTTTTAATCAAAGCTTTACCATTAAATACACAGTGACCATTTTTTCCAATTATTCCATAAAAGTCTTGGACGCTTTTGGTTGATTGATTAATATGGTTCGCCGTAATGTGATTATCGATATGTTGATCTACGCCGGCCAAATAAACACCATTTATATTAGCTGTTGATTGTTCGCCATTAAGGTTGATAATTATATCTGATCTTGATAAATCGCCACCTAGATCAATATTTGTATAATTAATGAAAGCATTATCATTCAGATTAATAACTGATTTTTCAATCACGGTATGATGTTTAGGGTAGTTTTGTATTTTTAAATAATTTGCTTTGCTATTTCTAGCTATATCTAATTGCACGATAGAATTAGTGAAGTGCGGTTCATCCACTTTTGACTCATGCACATGAATGAAATTAACTGATGCATTTTCTTTAATTTCTATGATGCAGCGAAAGTTGCTGCAATGGATATTTTGATCCAAAAACCCATCCCAGATTATTCCAATAGGTTTTTTAAATTCAGTATTCTTTTGTATTGTTATTTTTATGGCATCTTTAATGAGTACTGCATTTAGGCAAGATAGTGGATCATCAATAAGGATTTCTGTTTCATCTTCTTTGGACGAAGCGAGTGACACCATGATTTCTTCTTTTTTGGGTTGAGTGGTTTTTTTATTAGTAAAAATATCATTATTTAGAATTATCCAATGAGCATCAATCTGATTCATTATTTGATAGTTGTTTTTATTCGGGCAGTATGTTGATTGTTGCTCAGTCGACAATGACTTTTTAAATAAATCCAACGCTTCACTGATATCTGTGTATTTCCAGTCTTCGTGGTCTTTATTAGGAAATTTTGCATTCTTGAGATTGTTTAATGCGTTTTTTCTTATTTCGGAAAGCTGTCCTCCGTTCAATCTTTCGGCTTCTGATTTAAGTAGGTTGAAATTAAATGAGTGATTCATTCTTTGTTGCTTTGTTTGGGTTTATAACCGGTTTTTTCAAGAGTTGTGGCAAGTGTTTTATCTCCGGACTGAATGATTGTTCCATTTGATAAAACGTGAACTTTGTCTGGTTCAATATAATCCAAAAGTCTTTTGTAATGAGTGATGAGAATAATGGCATTATTTTCATTTCTAAATTCATTTACTCCTTTTGCAACAATTTTTAATGCATCAATATCAAGACCTGAGTCGGTTTCATCTAATATTGAAATGTTGGGTTCTAGCATTGTCATTTGGAATATTTCATTTCTTTTCTTTTCGCCACCAGAAAATCCTTCATTGACGCCTCGATTCAAAAAACTTGAAGGTATTTCAAGGCGTTCTATGGTTGCACGAGCTAATTTAAGAAAATCAATCGCATTAATTTCTTCCTTGTTTTGATGATTTCTTTTGGCGTTCATCGAGGCCCTTAAAAATTGTGAGTTGTTTAAACCAGGTATTTCAACAGGATATTGAAATCCAACAAATATTCCTTCTCTGGACCTTTGTTCAGTGGATAATTCTAGTAAATTATTGTTGTAGTATTTTATTTCACCTTGAGTTATTTGGCATTCTTCATGACCGGCTAGCACTTTTGCAAGAGTGCTCTTTCCGGAACCGTTTGGGCCCATAATAGCGTGAACCTCACCAGCTGAAATATCTAGTGACAATCCATTCAAAATTTTTGTGTCGTTAATTTCGACATGTATATCTTTTATATTTAACATAATTTCTTATCTATTCAACAGGATTTATCCAACAGCACCTTCGAGACTAACATTCAGTAAAGCTTCAGCCTCCACAGCAAATTCCATGGGTAATTTTTTGAACACTTCTTTGCAAAAGCCATTCACAATCATATTGACTGCTTCTTCTTCACCAATTCCACGTTGCTTGCAATAGAAGAGCTGATTTTCAGAGATCTTAGATGTGGTTGCCTCGTGCTCAATTGTTGATGATGAATTATGGCCCTCAATATAAGGAAATGTGTGAGCGCCACAATCTTTACCAATGAGTAAAGAATCACATTGGGTATGATTACGGGCATTATTCGCTTGTGGCATAACTTTTACTAAACCACGATAAGCATTTTGTGCGTGTCCTGCAGAAATGCCTTTTGAGACAATTGTACTTTTGGTGTTCTTTCCTATATGGATCATTTTTGTACCGGTATCGGCCTGCTGTTTATTGTTAGTAACCGCTACCGAATAGAATTCACCCACAGAGTTATCTCCTCTGAGAATACAGCTCGGATATTTCCAAGTTATGGCCGATCCAGTTTCAACTTGAGTCCATGAAATTTTTGAATTTGTGCCGCGACAATCTCCTCTTTTGGTGACAAAGTTATATATTCCACCTAAGCCATTTTCATCGCCCGGGTACCAGTTTTGTACTGTTGAATATTTTATTTCAGCATCTTCTAGGGCAACTAGTTCTACCACAGCTGCATGCAGTTGATTTTCATCTCTCATGGGAGCAGTGCAACCTTCAAGATAACTTACGTAACTCCCTTCATCAGCGATAATAAGTGTTCTTTCGAATTGACCTGTATTTTCTGCATTGATTCTGAAATATGTGGACAATTCCATTGGGCACCTCACACCTTTAGGGATATACACAAAAGATCCGTCGCTAAAGACTGCTGAGTTAAGTGCAGTAAAAAAATTATCTCTATAGGGAACAACAGTTCCTAAATATTTCTGAATTATTTCTGGGTGGTTGATAACTGCTTCAGAGAAAGGGCAGAAGATGACACCTGCATCCGAGAGTTTCTCTTTGAAGGTGGTGGCTACTGAAACACTATCGAATACCGCATCAACAGCAACGCCGGCCAATCTAGCTCGCTCGTGCAATGGAATGCCCAACTTGTCATAAGTTTCCAATAGTTTTGGGTCGACCTCATCTAAGCTCTTTGGTCTATCTTCATTGGATTTAGGAGCCGAATAATAGGAGATATTTTGATAATCAATTATTGGGTAGTCTACATGCGCCCACATCGGTTCTTTTAATTGCAACCAATGCTTGTATGACTTTATTCTCCAATCCAGCATAAATTGAGGCTCTTTTTTTCTTATTGAAATTGCCTTAATGACATCTTCATTGAGTCCTGGTGGCATGGATTCAGATTCAATATCGGTTGTAAATCCATATTTATAGCGGTCTTCTATCAGCTTATTAATATTATTATTCATAATGTTTGCTCGGTTTAGGTTCAACATGTATTGGCATTCCTGCGAAATAACCCGAGGCGAAGGATTCTTTTTTATTTTTGTGTATATCTGATAACGTGATCTTTTCCAAAAGACTTCTTATTGATTGGTTGATATGTTGCCATGCAAGACCAATGTTGCAGTGTGATTCGACTTTGCACTTGCACTTATCAGAGCTGCAATCGGTTATAGAAATCGGTCCTTCAAAGGCATCAATTATTCTGGCAACACTTATCTCGTCAGCGTTACGAATTAATTTGTAACCACCATTAACACCCCGAACCGATTCTACTATTTTTGCTTTGTATAAAATCTTAAGAATTTTGCTTACCGTTGGAAAATTTATATCCGTTAAATTTGACAATTCGGATGCGCTAGTAAGGCTATTCTCATTAGACACCATTTGTGCCAATACGACTGTTCCGTAGTCAGTCAGTTTGCTGATTCTTAACATTTAGTGACCCTGTTATTATAATTAGTACTACTTTAGTCCTAATTATAATACTTAGAGTAAGTAAAATAAAATTTATTTAATATCAACAAGTTCATTTAATATATAATTAACGTTGTTTTTAATTTTTAAGCATGGAGTGTTTTAATGGATCTAGAGGTATTAAAAGCAACTGCAAAAGCAATGGTTGCGGACGGGAAGGGGATTTTGGCTGCTGATGAAAGTACGCCAACAATAACAAAACGATTTGATTCCATAAATACAGAATCAACAGAATCTTCAAGAAGACGTTATCGCGAAATGTTGTTTACCGTTGAAGGGGCAAATGAATACATTGGCGGTGTTATTTTATTTGATGAGACTTTCCGTCAATCTACATCTGATGGTGTACCTTTTCCTAGTTATTTAAGCAGTCTAGGTATTGAGCCAGGCATTAAAGTGGATACTGGAGCAAAGGCTTTGGCTGGTTTCGATGGTGAAACCGTTACCGAAGGTCTTGATGGGTTGCGTGATCGATTAGCTGAATATTCAGCATTGGGGGCAAAATTTGCTAAATGGCGTGCCGTTATAAATATCAGTGAATCGCTTCCAAGCTCATTTTGTTTAAAAGCTAACGCTCATGCACTCGCCCGTTATTCAGCATTATGTCAGGAGCATAATATTGTACCGATAGTTGAACCCGAAGTTCTTATGGACGGCGATCACAGCATGGAGCGTTGTGAAGAGGTTACAGGAGAAGCGTTGGATATTGTTTTTCAAGAATTGCAGGAGCACGGTGTAGAGCTCGAAGGAATTATATTGAAACCTAATATGGTCATTTCAGGAAGTAAAGCAGACAATCGAGCATCACCTTCTGACGTAGCGGAAGCTACCATCAGATGCCTAAAAAATCATGTACCTTCAAGTGTTCCGGGAATTGCATTTCTTTCTGGGGGGCAAACATCTGAAGAAGCGACCGAACATTTAAGTTTAATGAATAAGTTTGGTGATTTGCCTTGGGAGTTGTCTTTCTCATACGGCAGGGCATTGCAGGCATTACCGTTGAACATTTGGTCTGGCAGTGAAGAAAATTATGCTGCTGCGCAAGCTGCTCTTTTAAAGAGAGCGCATCTTAATAGTCTTGCGCATCAGGGTGAATATAACTCAAATATGGAAACTTAAATTTGAGATCTGTTTAGCCTGAGGCTCTGCGTAGCTGTTGCAGTTGTTCTTCGGTCATAAACTCCCTCACAAAATCAATTCGAGCTTCAAATCGGATTCTTTGTATCTCGTTTAGATTCGGAACGTTTAGAGCGCGTCTTAGGAAAGTGATTCCACCAACCAAATCACCTATCATGAATCGATATTCTGCCATGTAATAATTTGCTTCAGCTGGGTTGTTTGATTCGATTGCTGCCTTAGCTATTAGTCGAACCTGCTCTGGTGTAGGGGGAACATTATTCAGGAGGTCAAGTAATATATCATGTGCTAATTTCGCTTCATTGAGCTTGAGTAAAGCATTGGCATAATGGATTACTAGCGATGTATTTCTTGGGAAAAACTTCATTGCATTTTCATAGATTTCCCTTGAAGCATTAATTTCTTCGAGCGAAAAAAGTACGTCTGCTAACGCTATGTGATAGGCGATGACTTCTTTATTGTCATTTAAAAGAGATTGGAAGATAAGTTTTGATTCATCCAGTTCTCCGGCACTCTGGTATGACAGTGCTAAACCATATTTCTCAGCATCATTTAGATATTTAAAGTCCTTTTGTGTGTAAAAATTTATCGCATCTTCAGGAGATCTTTGATTAGAAACGATCAACCTTGCTCTTGAAATACCATAATTGCGAGTGTCTTCAGTATCTTTTTTGGTAAATAATCTTGCACGATTTTTAGCCTCAGCAATTCTGCTGCTTGATACCGGGTGGGTTTGTAGGAATTCTGGTATTCTCATCGATCCGAGCGTGTTTGTACCGGACATGACTTCGAAAAATGAAGCCATACCTCTTGGATCAAATCCAGCGCTGGCCATGGCTGAGATACCTATTCGATCAGCTTCATACTCATTATCTCGGGTAAAATTTATTTGTTGTTGAGCTTGCGTACCTTGAGCAACTGCCATTGCGCCTTGCACAGCATCTGAGCCGGCTCCTGTAGCGCCGGCTATGACAGCGCCAAGCATAATTGCAGTGCTTAATAGGCTTTGTCTTTGACTAGCAGCCATTGCACGAGCAATATGTCTTTGTGTCACATGTGCAATTTCATGCGCTAAGACTCCTGCCAGCTCATCTTCACTTCGAGTGGATTCGATAAGCCCTGAATGAACACCAATATATCCTCCGGGTAATGCAAATGCATTAAGACTTGAGTCATCAATCACAAAAAATGTAAAGCTTGTCTCAGAATCATTGATGTGAGAGGCAACACGATGGCCAATCTCATTGAGGTATTCATTTATCTGTGGGTCTTCTATTACTGCTCCACTGGAGCGTATTTGTCGCATGATAGAGCTTCCGATCTGTGCTTCATCTGATTTTGATAACACCGCATCTGCTGGGTTACCAATATCCGGTAAGTTAAGATCTTGGGAGCTGGCTACAGCAATCCATAAATTAAGTATAAATATGCTTTGTGCTATGAATATAAAGAATTTTCTTAGATACATATGTTTAAGACTATGTCGTTGTCCTCAAACATTCAATAAATTATAGGTTCGATATATAATCAAGAATACTTTGAGCATGGCCTTTTGCTTTTACTTTTCGCCATTCAGCTATCAATTTCCCTTCCTCATCGATCAGAAATGTACTTCTTTCGATACCTAGGTATTTTCTTCCGTAGAGATTTTTCTCTTTAATGACATCGAAAAGATTACAAATTGATTCGTCTTCATCGGAGATAAGTGCAAAGGAGAAATCATATTTTTGTTTAAATTTCTCATGCGAAGCAAGATTATCACGAGAAATACCAAAAATTAATGTATTCATCTTTGAGAATTCTTTCAGCAAGCCATTAAACTCAATACTTTCAGTAGTGCAGCCAGGAGTGTTATCTTTTGGGTAGAAATACAGCACTACTTTCTTACCCCTGAGGTCTTTTAGGTTAATTTGATTGTCAGTAGTCACATTGCACTTAAAGTTTGGAACGACTTGATTTAATTGTAGATTACTCATTAAGTATCCTTTTGGTTTCTTAATTTAATAAAATTTAAGATAATAATAACCTTGATTTAGTAAGGTTTCTAAAGTTTTTCAAGGATAAATCTTAACTTGCTAGCATTTCTTATGCGCAGTAACATGTTGTGCTGAATCTATGTATAAATGTATCATCAATATCGAAAATAAAAACAAGCAAGAATTTAGGGGTTGACGAATGAAATTTAGTAATGGTTTTGCAGTTATTCTTTTGGTAATGGTTTGTGGCGGGTGCGCCACTGAAACTGAACTCACATGCTATCAACCCGAAAAAATCCAGGATGCAGTGGAATCTGAAAAAATTGTAATACCTGAAGGTCTTGATGATCTTCGTCAGGATCGAGAGCTGAAGATAGTTAAAGCATCACCTAGCGATCCAAGACCAGCTGATTCACCTTGCTTGGAGACCCCTCCAAGAATATTAAGCCAGGGACCGAACTTCTAAATAATATATTGGGTCAATATCGGAGAGATGGCTGAGTGGTTTAAGGCGCTCGCTTGGAAAGCGAGTGTGCGCTAGTACCGTACCGAGGGTTCGAATCCCTCTCTCTCCGC
>Ga0208766_1001276_pt1 | contig 13464 bp, 10 predicted proteins | sample ETN01SmetaG_3_FD_185792 | JGI IMG/M metagenome (GOLD analysis project Ga0208766, IMG submission 185792) | Marine microbial and viral communities from oxygen minimum zone, Eastern Pacific Ocean - ETNP2014F12-01SV263 (SPAdes) (version 2) | ecosystem: Environmental > Aquatic > Marine > Oceanic ...
CCTACGGAAGATTGCAACTTGACATAGATCGATACCCTGGTGGTGATGCATCTGTAGAGATATACAATATCCTAGGACAAAATGTGCTCTCAAAAAAAATTAAGAACATCTCTAGTGGTAGACATCTCCTTGAACTTGACCTGAGTCACATGAATGGTATCTTAACAGGTTCTGGAATGTTCTTCATTCGAATAAAAACTCAAACAGAACAGGCTGTAAAAAAATGCATCATATTAAAAAATTGACCCTATTTCTAGTCCTATCATTATCATTCTTGGTTGCTGGAGAGTCACCTTTTCGAGGTAAGAGTGCTGAAGAATTGATCGGTGGACCAATACCCATGTCCTTTGTCAACATGGTCTCCAATAATTACAATATCTTACCATCACAGATGAATCCACAGAGAGGAAGTTACCTTATCATCTCCCCAGATGGAATTGCAGGGTATCTTGACGATTTTGTGGAGTTTAAACATTCTCAAGGATTTGATGTCTTTGTATTGACACTATCTGAGACTGGAGAGTCAGCGTCTGACATCAAGAATGCGATAGAAGACCACCTCCTGACTGATCCGATGCTAGAGTACGTGCTTTTGATCGGGGATGTAGATGGTTTCGCTGAGTGCCCATCCTTTTATTATGGGCCAGAAAATGATGTCACAGATCAACAATACACACATCTTTCAGGAGACGATGTCATTCCAGATGTATTCATAGGGAGACTTTCCATTGATTCATTATCAGATCTCGCAGTGATCATGTCCAAGACCATACAATATGCTAGAGACCCTTTGGCATTTGATGATAGTTGGTTAGATAGAGGGCTTATCGTTGCTGGTAATTATTCCAATACATATCCAATACCCATCACACCTAAATGGACATCCTATTGGCTAATGGAAGAATTATTGGGTCATGGATATAGTCAGGTCGATACTGTTTTCTATCCACCGATACAGCAAGGTGCTTCATATATCATTCCGATCATAGATGATGGCGTTGGCATAGTCAATTATAGAGGATGGGGAGATGCCAATGGCTGGCATTATCCAGAATTCCATGTGGAGGATGTCAATGATCTGAATAATGGATGGCTCACACCAGTTTTCATGAGTTATGTATGTAATTCAAATGATTTTGCAAATAATGTTGACCCATGTCTTTCGGAGGCAGTATTGAGGGGCGGGACACCAACCGTTCCCAAAGGTGGTGTTGCATTCATTGGTCCATCAGATCTCCATACGAGTACAAAATATAATAATGTAATCAATGCCTATATGTATGATGCAATGTTGAACCACGATGTGGTTGAACTTGGACCAGCGATGCAGGCTGGACAATATGGTCTAACTAAAGAGTTTCCAGCACAGAATGGCCCCGGTGAGGCACAAGAATTCTATGCAAATGTCTATAATATTCTAGGAGATCCCTCCTTGCAGGTCTATTTGGATAGACCGAGACAATTCATGATATCAACCAGTGAATTGTCATCCAATGATGCTTTTATTGAAATATCGATTACAGATAATGATAATGGAAATAGTATAATGAATTCAGTGATAAGTATCATGGCTGATGGACAGATGCTTGCAAAGGGAATCAGTGATGCCTCTGGTAATTTTGTTACATCTTTGGATCTAGATGGTCATGGCACTATTGATGTTTATTTGAACAAGGCAGGCTATGTGCAGGGACATGAAACGGTCATTGTAAACGATGATGATCATGGACTACGACTCTCAGAACTGATCATCGATACTGGAAGTGAGGGTGAAAGACCAACCCTTGGTTCTACATTCTCTTTTAGCATGATGTTGGAAAATACTTCTATCAATCCTCTCAATGCCTCAGCAGCAACAATAACTTTCTCCGATAATGTTTTACCTTCAACCATTGACATAGATGTTCCATTTCTTGCAGAGGGCGAGACCACAACAATTGAAGATGTTGAGATCATTGTATATGATGCAGATGTAGGTAATTCTTTGATGGGAAATCTATCTTACAATAATGACATGGAAATAACATGTGATTTTGCCATTGAAATTGAGATGCCTGTTTTTCACATGGAATTTGAAAATCAACCAGTCCCAGGTTCTGAATTTGAACCACAATTGACCATTACTAATTATTCCGGTGGTTACTATCATGACATATGGCTTGAGATAGTACCCCTGTCAGAGGGTGCTGAGGTATTTCAAGATGGTTCATCAGACCTATATTCTGACTTTACAGCATTTGCATCATCGACCCATGGTACCAATTACAACATCGCTCTTGGAGATGTTTCATATGGAAGTGATGTCACGTTCCTGGTCAAATTCATGAAAAATGGAAATTTGATATTTTCTCAACCTGTTCCACTACACCTAACTCCCATAAACCATAATATTCCTGTTGCTCCAAATAATTATGGATATTGGGCTTATGATGATACGGACGATGGTTACGAACAGAGACCAACTTTTGATTGGATAGAATTAGATCCAAATTTTGGTGGAAGCAATGCAACCCATTATCAATTAGATGATGATGATCATGTAGATATTGATCTGCCCTTTCTCTTCAAATACCATGGAGTCGACTATGATCAGATCACAGTTAGTTCAAATGGTTGGACATCTTTCGAAGGGTGCGAAATTGATTATTTCTGGAACATGTCAATCCCCATGTACATGGGGCCAAAGGCCATGCTTGCACCTTTCTCAGATGACCTGGAGACCATCGATACAGATGGAGATGATGAGATAGATAAGTGGATCGATCTCTATGTCTTACATGATGAGGATAATGGCCGATTCATAATGGAATGGTCTAGGGCATTAAATGGATATGATGAGGTCACTGAAGAGACCTTTGAGGTAATCCTCTATGATCAGAATGCATTGCCAACAGAAGACGGGAATGGGGTCATAGAGTTCCAATATCTACAGATTGAAGATGTTGATGTTACAAAAAATTATTCTACGGTAGGAATTGAATCACCTGAGAAAAATTATGGGATACAATATGTATTCAATAATGTCTATGCTCCTGGTGCTGCACCCTTAGAAAATGAAAGGGTCATTCGTTTTACGACTGAGGCACCTTCAAATTATGTCGCATCATTGGGTATTGATGAAAAGGTAATCCCGAACGATTTTACTTTAAGTCCCGCCTATCCCAATCCATTTAATCCTAATACACATATTGATCTTAGAATTCCCATTACGGATAGGGTAGATATTTCCATTTATGACATTCTTGGTAGACGGGTCGCTAATCTGAATAGAAGGGTCTTGGTCAATGGAAACTATCAGTTCTCATGGAATGGAACGAATGATCAAGGTAAAACACTGGCATCTGGTACTTATTTTGTAATGGTCAAGTATCGTGATAATACACAAATTCAGAAACTACTATTTTTAAAATAATGGATTATTCGATAAAAATTTATTCTACATCTTGGTGTCAACCATGTAAGTCTGCAAAACGTTTATTAGAGTCAAAGGGATTGAGTTATGAAGACGTAGACATAGAGGAAAAAGGATGGAGTAGGGATGACCTGTTTGGTCTTACAGGGGGTAGGACCGTACCTCAGATCATTATTGATGAAAAACCGATAGGTGGTTATGATGATCTCTTAAAATTAGACCAGGAAGGAAAATTATAAGATTGAGTCAAATTGAATTAAAACTTACCAGGGTTCTTGTCTATTCAGGAGCCCTGTTTTTTTTTATGGACTGCGCTGGAAGGGCCAAGCCTTGGAAATTTCAAGATACCCCTGCACTTGATGTCCGCATACTTGATGCCCAGCAGTGGTCTAAAAAGGTTTCAAGGGATATGAAAGACCTTGATAGGATAATGAAGCGTGAACTTCGGTTTTATCTTGATAGAGATCTACGAATCTATGAGAGCATAGAACCAGGATATGAAGAAATGAAAGCATCGCTCACCATAATCGACAGTGTCATAAATAATATAGTTCAATTATATGCTAACCTAAAAAAATCTCCAGAAGATAGCCTTGGATCAGTGCCTGATGATTCAAAATCATCATATAGAGAAATTATTGAATCTAGTAGTAAGGATATCCAGACCGCAAAAAAGGCATATCGTAATGGTATAAAGGACTTGAAAAAGGGGTTTGGAAAAGATAGGAAGAAATTGGTCTTCATTCAGGATGAATACATTCATTACAAAAAAACACTCCATGACATCAAATACAAGCGCGAAGAATTAAAACCTGACCTTGAACGTTTTAACAAAAAATTAAATAAGGCACTCTTTGAAGATGATGGTTCATCTTACGCGAGAAACATTAGAAAGATATCAAAACAAATAGAATCCCATGAAGGGAAATTGGATGTTTATGAAAAATTCTTATCTAATCTTGATGGAATTATACTTAAAGAGGCAGGGGCACATGTGATATTGAAGCCCTCAAAGGATAAACCTTTGAAGTTCATGCTGAGGCATGAAAAAGGTCTAAGTAATTATCTAGATACCTTGGAGAGCATTCGTAAGGACCTCGATTCCATTTGAATTTTAATCATCTTTTCTTTAGATAGACCACCTTGTGAGTGCTCTTATGATGGTTGCCTTTCACAAGAAAATAGTAAACTCCATTTGATACAGCCCTCCCGCCATTATTAATACCATTCCATTTAAGTGTCATAACAGAGGGTTCGATAAACTCATTGGATTGAGACCAGACCTCATGGCCCAGAATGTCAAATACACTTGTTTTGATCGTTTGGCCAGTTATCACCTGTAGATCCATGGATATAATTTCTCCAAATGAAGGATTTGGGTATGGTGAAAATGAGGTGAAATCCTCCGAATATCCATCTGATATCTGTAATGACCAATCCCAATCAGAATGCTCACGTCCAATGGCTGAAATAGTGAGAGATATCCAGGCAATGCCAATCTCTGGATCTATGTTCAATTCATTTCCAGAGCGCACCGTCCATTGATCGCTCCCATTATGTTTGATGATGGAAGAAAGATGGATCTCCCCCTTGGACGTAGTTGTCGTTACTTTTACAGGGCTTTCTGTGGTAAGTGAATAATACAGGCTTTCATAAAGACCAAGAGGCAGGTTATTGACCGTCTCAATATTTCCTTTCTGATAAACAAAGGCCTGTTCAGGCGGACCATGAATAGAGCCCCAAGGAGATATGACCGTCCTATAGCCTTCGGCCTCTTCATAGGTATACGGATCAGCATCGAGGTCATTACTTAAAATTCGGTTAGCGATGCGCATTCTGTTATAAGCATCTTCAAATGATGAGCCATGTGGGTCAAGTGCACTGTCGATTGCATCATAGGTAACATCTTGACCTGGGTCTGCAAAATCCCTAGATCTTTCCCAGCATTCTCTTATTGTATTACTCCCACCCAAATGCTCGTCAATATATTGGAAAAAAATAAATGAACCGTACATATGATTGCTCGATTCATAGATGGGTTTATCTGGATTAGAGAACCAGGTAGGCATGTATCTGTATAGGTCATTTATGTCATCATAAAGTTCATCTTCGCTCCAGACTGCAGTTGCCTCCAGAAACCATAGACTATGATCTAATGCATGGCAATTATAGTCAAATTGTATGGCATGGAAGAATTCATGCACAGCGGTAACCTTGATGTTCTCTTCTTCAGTGTGATCATTAAATTGAGATGCAGAGTATGAGTTACGCATCTTTATATAACTATTGCATGAGGAACTACTGCCAATTGCAACGGCATAGCCAAAGTAAAATGATGGCAGGTTCTCGATGCGAACCTCATAGAGACCATCAGAATTAACAGGCGGTTGATCAAATCCCATGGTATCTACATGGAATGACCAAACTTCTTCAAAAATGATACCCATGGTAATCACATAGTCCACGTTTTCAACAGCATTATTACCATCAACGGCATAGAAAAATCTGAAATGGTCCGTATCATGCGTTTGATCAAGGAAGGGGTCAAGGGTTGCCAAAGAATTGTCTCTCACTTGGAGACCGATCTCATTCAATTGGGCAACTTCATGCTCCTCTAAAACATCTATTCCATTTCTTATCATGTTATTCATGTGAGGTGTTGCATGGATAGGGACAGTGCTATTCTTTAGAATGTCATAAGAATCCCTCACAGAGATGTGCGCACCTTCCCCTAAGGAATGAATAAGGATCATTAATATTAATCTATTGGTCCAGGTCATCGAATCTATCTTTATATTTATAACGTAGATATAGACCTAGTATTATGAATGATATTGCCCAAAATAATGAAAAGTAGACCAGTGCATCCTTCATAGTATTCTCCATATTGCATCAACGATGAATGTAGATAATATCACAGCAAGGCCAGCCTGAGTTTGGGGACTTGATCTTATGTCGCTATTTTTGATCGATCCAGATATGGTCATGCCTGTGCCTGTTAAGTATAGCCACTTTCTAATTCCATCAGGAATGCCATTTCTTTGTTTAGACCCTCTCTTGTCTTGTATGGAATCCAATGTGGAAAAATATTCAGTTGAGTAATGAAGAGATGCCACCAGGGTATTTTTTTTGGTTGATGAGAATTCATAATGCTCTATTGATCTTCGTAGCCTCAATCCTACTTGAAATGATTGCTTACCTTGGATAACCTGGAAGTCCAATACTCCCTTGGGTAAGGTATCTTTTCTTAAATATGATGTGTCACCTTTGACCTTGTACAGGGTGATGTAAAACCATCCTGAATTTGCTTGCCAAGCGGTCACATCCTTATCACCAAGGGTAGAGTCAGTGTCTAGCGAGACCATGATACCATTGGCCTTGGAATCCAAACTGATCGATTCCAGGAGTATGTCCCTTGAATGAAGAGAGGACATGAATAATAGAAGGAAAGTTAGTGATCTCGGTAATTTTATGTTTTTCTGCATGTATTTTACACTCATTCACCCATGTTTCTTAATTAGGCTTTGTTCAGTTTGAACGCGTAGGGTAATTTTGTGAACTCAAATCTGCCAATATATGAAATTTAAATCCATATCAATGATCGCTCTAATTTTATTTGGGACGATATTTGGTCAGTCTGAAGAATTAGATATTGATAACACCTCCTCTAGTAGTTCTTTGCAGGGAGCATTTGGTGCAGTTACCATTGATGGTAAGATATGGAACCAAATTGCACTACGACCTGTCATTCCCTTTGGTAAACTTTCAGTTGCTTTCGATATGGTGTTGTACATAGACCAAGATGGGAATATTCATGATGATGAGTGGGACTTCTCATCAGGAGAAAAGGTAAAGAACACAATCCTAGACAAGATATACTATGTACGTTACGGGAGTAGGTGGGATAGGAATTATTTCAAGATAGGTGCCCTAGATAACGTGACCATGGGATATGGTGTCTTGCTGAACAACTATACAAACACGCTATTATATCCCCAAGTCCGCAAAGTTGGCATGGAGTTTAGGACTCAAGCATTTGGTGTCAACATTCATGGGTTTACCAATGATTTCAAGGAAAACATGGGACTTGCAGGCATGAGATTATCGGCTCCTGTGAAGTATGGCATTACAGCAGGCATATCTTGGGTTGGGGACAGAAATCAATATCTGGGTCTTAGGGACTCCGATGGAGATGGACGTCCTGATCTGGTCGATGATTTTCCAACAAATGATAATTGGTGGCTAGACACAGATGGAGATGGTTGGGCAGACAATGATACCCTGAATGAATTCGATGTTGATGGAGATGGCTGGACGGATTCGAGTTTCACATATCCACTCTGGGGAATTGTCATTGATCCTGATGGGGTCCAAACAAAACCAGATCCGATCAACATTAAAAAGGAATCAGAGTCATTCAACTCCTTCGCTCTTGATCTTGGGATGCCCATACTGAGGGATGGCAAGATATCTCTTGATGTCTATTCCCAATATGCAGCCTTACTAGGGAAGACGATCGATCCAGGTTCAGTCTCTGGTTCAAAGGAGATTCCTGCTGGTTATGGCATAATACCTTTTGGACTCTCTGCAAGATTTGGCCCGGCTAAGTTCAACTTTGAGTTTAGAATGGTCCCGAAGGGTAATTTCGAATTTGGTTATTTTGATCGTTCTTATGAGATAGAGCGTGCAACTTTCCAGAGCATAACGGGCAATCAAGGTACGATTATCACAAAATCAAAGAAACTAGGTACATATGGCAAGCAAAATGGGTTCTACTCATCATTGAATATCGGCCTTGGGAGTCTATTTGATTCAGGATTGGCATTTCAAAATCTTAATGGCGAGCAATACGATCCTGAGACCAATTCCTTTCAGGATGCATCAAACCAAAGTTTCACTGCCATATTGAAGTTAAAGAAAGCAATAAGTAAAATTGAAAAAGCATCGTGGTTCTACCAACAAAGAAATGTGCCGAATCCTTTTGATTTTGAATACTCTGAGTCGACCATTATGGGTTATAACATTGGTCTCAAACTAGGCAATGGAATGGTGTTGACCTATGTATTTCGACGAACCTTTCAAGACATGAATGGGGATGGTGATGTGTTGGACAAGGATGAAATGATCAATATGACAAGTGTGGAGACAAGTTTCTCTTTTTGACGTGAATTCAAAAGAAATAAGACAATCTTTCATAAGCTATTTCGAGAGTAGGGGACACAAATTTACTCGTAGTTCTTCAGTCGTTCCAATCGATGACCCAACCCTGCTGTTCACAAATGCTGGAATGAATCAGTTTAAGCCTATCTTTTTGGATCAGGTCCAGGCTGATCACCCAAGAGCGGTCAATAGTCAAAAATGCATTAGAGTCTCTGGGAAACATAATGATCTGGAAGAGGTAGGCGTAGATACCTTTCATCATACATTTTTTGAGATGTTGGGTAATTGGTCATTTGGAGACTACTATAAGAAAGAAGCAATAGAATGGGCCTGGGATCTTTTTACAGTAGAATGGAAACTTGATAAACAGCGGTTATGGGCTACGGTGTATGAAGAAGATGATGAAGCATTTGCACTTTGGATGGAGGTCACTGACATTGATCCAGGTCGAGTGATTCGATGTGGTAAAAAGGATAATTTTTGGGAAATGGGTGAGACAGGGCCCTGCGGTCCTTGCTCTGAGATACATTACTATGTTGGTGCTGATGTAAATGATCAGGATCCTTCAGGTGTCAATTCATCTGATCAGTACTGGGAGTTATGGAATCTGGTCTTTATACAAAGCAATCGTCTTTCTGATGGAACCCTTGAAGAACTCCCTGCAAAGCATGTTGATACAGGTGCTGGGCTTGAGCGTATCGCAGCGGTATTACAAGGTAAAACCAGCAATTATGATACAGACCTTTTTCTTCCGATCATTGACGTACTACAAGGTCTTACTGGTTCTTCATATGATACTGAACCAATACCGTATCGAGTGATCGCAGATCATATTAGAATGCTATCATTTTCAATTGCTGATGGTGCATTACCATCGAATGATGGTCGTGGTTATGTTCTAAGGAGAATCCTAAGAAGAGCGGCCAGATTTGGTAGGAAACTAGGTCTTGAGGAACCATTCCTATACAAATTGGTAGGCGTCATGGCTGACATGATGGGGGAATTATTTCCAGAGATCATTCAAAAAAGAGCCCATATTGAAAAGGTCATTCGAGCGGAAGAGGAATCATTTAATCATACATTGGATAGAGGTTTAATTCATTTTGAAAAGGTCATGTCAGATCTTGGTAATGTAAAAGAGGTTAGCGGTTCTGATGCATTCAAACTCTATGACACCTATGGTTTTCCTCTGGATCTTACCCAACTCATGGCAAGAGAGAGAGAACTGACCGTTGATGAAGCAGGTTTTAATGAATTAATGGATAAACAGAAGAAACAGGCAAAACAGGCAGGCCGTTTCAGTAATGATTCTCAGAATATTGAATGGATTGATGTATCTGAAGGAGAAGACTCTAACTTTATCGGTTATGAAACCCTTAGTTCAGACTCCAGGATAATGCGCCATGCTGAAAGTGGGGGTAGACTGCTCTTGGTATTAGATAAAACACCATTCTATGCTGAATCTGGTGGGCAGGTAGGAGACATTGGAATTATCAAGGGAGCAGACGGTGAATTGAAGGTATTAGATGTGCAAAAAGATAATGATTCATTCATCCATGTCTGTGATGGTAAACTGAATAAATTTGATGGGATCATGGAATGTAATATTGACTTGGGTCATAGGGATGCAGTAAGAAAGAACCATACAGCAACCCACCTGATGCATAAGGCACTGAAAAAGGTACTTGGTGACCATGTAAATCAAGCGGGTTCTCTTGTTCAGTCAAATTACCTTCGGTTTGATCTGACCCATTTTGAAAAGATATCTCGCAATGAGATTGCAGAAATAGAGGACATGGTCAATGACCAGATCTTATTGAACACAGAAGTTGATGTCACCATTCAAGGATTTGATGATGCGAGAGACGCAGGGGCAGAAGCTCTTTTTGGTGAAAAATACGGTGATGAGGTCAGGGTCATAAAAGTGGGAGATTATTCAATGGAACTTTGTGGCGGGACCCATGTAGATAGGACTGGAGAGATTGGTTCATTTAAAATTACTGATGAGTCATCCCTTTCCTCAGGTGTTCGACGCATCGTTGCTGTTACTGGACAGGAGGCGATTGTTCAAATGCGAACAAATTCAACGATCCTAGAGGATCTACAGATGATTTTGAATACTCCTCCAAAAGACATGACAAACAGAATAGAAGGTCTCATAAAAGAAAAAAAAGAACTAGAAAAGAGATTGAAAAATAGACCAGCAGATGAACTTGCAGATGTGAATATCATGAAACAGATCGAAAATGTTGGGGAACATGAGAGTCTAGTGATCAGGTCAAACATGGGCAGCATGGATGAACTAAAATCATTGGGTGATAATGTCTTTAATAAACTTTCAAGTGGCATTGCAGTTTTATTTTCTGATGGCGAGGAAAAGCCAATGGCCGTAATCGTAGTGTCAAAAGACCTCAATGCAGAAGGAGTACTTGCAGGTACACTTGCAAAGACCATTGGCGGATTCATGGGTGGAGGTGGAGGTGGAAAACCGCACTTGGCAACAGCTGGTGGTAAGGATAATGATACCATTGATGACGCAATGCAAATGACAAAAAATTTAATAAATGAAACACTTAACGGATAGGGTAATGCAATACAAAAAAGCAGATAAAGACCATTTTATTTATATTGAGAAGAATGAGAAGGTCATGGAGACCATAACCAGATATTGCATTGAAAAAGACATAAAAAATGCAAAATTATCTGGAATAGGTGCTGTAAGGGAAACCGAGATAGGTGCATATGATACGGTAGCCAAAGAGTACATAAGAAAAGAATTCTCAGGGGTCCTTGAACTAATTAGTTTTGAGGGCAATGTCACACTAAAGGAAGGTTCACCCTTTGTGCATGCCCATGTGGTTCTTTCAGATCATCAAATGGGTACTTTGGGTGGCCATTTATTTGAGACAACGGTTGCAGCAGTTGGTGAGTTCTTTCTTAGGGAGTTTGATGGTGAAGCCTATCGTGAACTAAATACGGATGTAGGACTGCCATGCATTTGTCTAGATAATCAATTTTAGGGCCTATATGAGAAAGACCATTAATCCATCTGATGCCCCTAAGGCCATAGGAGCATATAATCAAGGCATCGAGACCGATGGGCTAGTCTTCACTAGCGGACAAATAGGTATGGCCCCAGATAAGGGTCAAATGGTTGATGGAGGAATTGATCCGCAGACAGAGCAGGCATTGCTAAATATTGATGCAATACTTCGTGAAGTAAAACTAGATAGGAATTCGATTGTAAAATTAACGGTATTTGTAAAAGATCTGAATGATTTCCCATCTGTGAATAGAGCATTTGAAAATTACTTTGATGGCATTGATTATCCTGCTAGATCTACAGTTGAGGTTTCAGAATTACCCCTGGGTGCTCTTGTAGAGATCGAATGCATTGCAATTAAATAATGGTCTTTCGTTATTTGACAGTGATTTTGTTAATGCCATCGATCCTTTCGGCATCCCAGGATTCATTGAATGTTAAAAAGAAAGACTCGAAAAGTGCATTTGCATTTTCCTTGATCCCTGGTATGGGACAGGCATATAATGGGAAGTGGATCAAGTCGGCATTGGTCATTGGTTTGGAGGTAACTTCATTTGTCTCTTGGCAGGAGAATCTCAAGAAGCATAGGGATTATGATAAGCATGATTATCCACTCAAGAGGCATAGGTATTTGGAAAAAAGAAATAAATACGCATGGTGGATGGGTATCATATATGTTTATGCCATGATAGATGCAATGGTTGATGCACATCTTCACTCATTTGATCATCTCATGGACAGTCCATTGAGACAAGAAAATAAAAAAGAGAAAGAATATGCAGAATAGAGAACAATGGGGCTCAAAAATGGGATTCATACTTGCCGCAGCTGGCTCAGCGGTTGGAATAGGAAATATTTGGAAATTCCCGTACATCGCAGGTGAAAATGGAGGAGGAGCATTTACTCTTGTATATTTACTATGCATTTTGATTGTGGGCTTGACAATGGAGGTTGTTGAATTTGCAATAGGAAGGAATACTCAACTCAGTCCAGTAGGTGCATTTGAAAAAATTGCACCCAGATCAAACTGGAAATGGGTTGGTTTTCTTGGTGTGGCTTCTTCATTTGTCATATTATCATTCTATGGTGTTGTTGGTGGCTGGATCTTAAAATACATGTTCATATCGATCTCAGGTGGTTTTGAATCCTTGAATAATGACCCAGTAGCAGCAAATAATCTTTTTGGTTCATTCATTAGTTCAACATGGAGTCCCTTGATCTTCATGCTGGTTTTTAACGCATTATGCATCTATGTCATCTTGAATGGTGTTAAAGATGGTATTGAGAACTGGTCTAAGATCATGATGCCGATCATAATCGCCCTGTTATTTGTGCTTGCCATAAGAGGTTTGACATTGCCTGGGGGATTGGATGGTCTAAAATTTCTATTTTATCCACGTTTCGGTGACCTTACTGCTTCAGCGATCGTTCTTGCTCTCGGTCACTCATTCTTTACTCTAAGTTTGGGAATGGGAAACATGATAACATATGGTAGTTATTTAGGCAAGGATCAGAATCTATTGGGTTCAGCACTATGGGTGATCCTATTGGATACTGGTGTTGCATTACTCGCAGGTGTTGCGATCTTTACGAGTGTTTTTGCTACAGGAGCAGACCCTGCTGGAGGACCTGGTCTTATTTTTAACATCCTACCTTCGATATTCCCTCAATTAGCATATGGTGCAGTTTGGGGAACAATATTTTTTGCTCTTCTGTTCATGGCTGCTCTTACTTCTGCGATCTCCATTCTTGAAGTGATAACCTCAAGTTCGATCGACCAATTCGGATGGTCTCGTAATAGAGCAACCATAATATTTGGCATTATTGTTTCATTTGTAGGTGTATTTTG
>Ga0208766_1001279_pt1 | contig 13439 bp, 8 predicted proteins | sample ETN01SmetaG_3_FD_185792 | JGI IMG/M metagenome (GOLD analysis project Ga0208766, IMG submission 185792) | Marine microbial and viral communities from oxygen minimum zone, Eastern Pacific Ocean - ETNP2014F12-01SV263 (SPAdes) (version 2) | ecosystem: Environmental > Aquatic > Marine > Oceanic ...
ACACGGCGCAAAAGTGTCGCCTTGTCAGCTTCAGGCGATGGCTTTAATCCTTCATTCTCCAGTCGTTTCAAAATAAAATAATCAATCCCATTACGCGGCCAGGTTGCCCTCTTCACCTTGGGAAACCCGGCGGCCTTAGGGGCGGTATAGGACCAGTGCTTCTCATATTTTCCGCCTTCCTTCACCCACTGTTTCAATAGTTCAATCTGCTCCTTGGAAAGTTGTTTGTTGGAATCCTCCGGGGGCATGCGGTCATCTGCATCAGTGGTGATAATCCGGTAGATAAGTTCACTATCCTCAAGATTACCCGGCACAATGGCACGTTCGCCGGACTTGAGTTTCATCCGCGAACCGGCTTCCTCGTCCAGTCTCAGTCCCCCCTCTCGCTTCTTGGGATTGACCCCGTGGCACTGGTTGCAGGCATTGGCTAGAATGGGCCGGATATCACGGTTAAAGCTTACCAAATCGGCTGCAGCGGAAAGCGCCGAGGCGAAAAACCAAAGGGAAACAACGATCAGGGTGCAGAAAAATTTGAGGAAGCATTTCATTATACCAGTTACCAGTATATATAGCCCATTACTCAGAAAAGTTACATCACCGGCCTTTATATATCAATTTTCCGGGTTTCTTAGGCACAATAAAATAATGAAGTGGCTTCTTTGTCTTATCATGCAATCACATCGTTGATTACGTTGCCTGCCACGCCGGTGAGGCGGGCATCGAGACCGTTGTAGCGATAGGTCAGTTTCTCATGGTCCATGCCCAACAGGCGCAGGATGGTGGCGTGCAGGTCATTCACGTGGGCCTTATTGATGGCTGCCTTGTGGCCGATCTCGTCGGTCTCACCGTAACTGGTGCCGCCCTTCGCGCCGCCACCGGCCAGCCACATGGTGAAGGCGTGCGGATTGTGGTCGCGGCCGGGCTTCTTCGATTTTTGGGCAATGGGCAGGCGGCCAAATTCACCACCCCAAATCACCAGTGTCTGGTCAAGCAAACCGCGCTGTTCCAGGTCGGTCAAGAGCGCGCCCACCGGCTGGTCGGTCTCGCCGGCAAACTGCGTGTGGTTGCCTTGAATATCGTTGTGCCCATCCCAACTGCGCTGATTCTCCATGCCCCCACTATAAATTTGAACAAAGCGCACACCACGCTCGACCATCCGCCGGGCAGTCAGACATTGCCTGGCAAAGTGCTGGCACCGTTTTTCGTCCACGCCATACATCTTGCGGATGTGCTCAGGCTCCTTGCTGATATCCAGCGCTTCAGGCGCGGAGGTCTGCATGCGATAGGCCAATTCAAAGCTCTCAATGCGGGCGGCCAATTCCTCTTCAAACGGGTTCTCCTTAAAATGCTGCTGGTTCAACTGCTTGAGCAAATCGAGCTGCCGGCGCTGCTGCGTGTCGTCCATCTCCTTGGGCCGGTAAAGGTTATCGATGGGGGCGCCCTTGGGCCGGAAATGAGTGCCTTGAAACACGCTGGGCAAAAAGCCCGCGCCCCAGTTGGCCGCATGACCCTTGGGCAGGCCGCGCCCCAATGGATCGCTCATCACCACGAAGGCGGGCAGATCCTTGCTCTCGCTGCCCAGCCCATAGGTAATCCATGATCCCACGCAGGGCAGACCCATGCGCGGCGCGCCGCAGTTGATCTGGAAGAGCGCCGGCGAGTGGTTGTTTGAATCGGTGAAAGCGGAGTGGATGAAGGTCATCTTGTCCACGTGCTTGGCGGTATGCGGAAAAATCGAGGACACGTGCTTGCCGCATTGTCCGTACGGCTTGAATTCAAAGGGGCTCTTCATCAACGGGCCGACGGCGTTCGCGAAAAAACCGGTGAACTTGTCAAAACCCTTGAGCTCCAGCCCATCACGCTTGACGAGCTCAGGCTTGTAGTCCCACGTGTCCACATGGCTGGGGCCACCGTTGATAAAAAGCCAGATCACCGCCTTGGCCTTGGTCGGAAAATGCGAGGGCCGCGCGGCCAGAGGATTAATCGGCCCCTTCCGCGCCGCCGCCAGCAAGCCCTCCTCCTGCAACAGGCCGGAGAGCGCCATGGAGCCAATCCCCATGCCGCAACGCTGCAGCATGGCGCGCCGGTTTAATTGCTGTGCCTGAAATAATTCTTCCATCGTGATTTTTTAATTCATGTAGACAAACTCATTCAGCCCAAAGAGCACCTGCGTAAAGTCGGCCAGCGCCAGAGCTTCCGCGTCCTTGCGGCCGGCTTTCTGGTAGGAGGCACTCTGCAGATCAATAAATGCCTGCGAAGCCTTCAATTCAGTTGCTGTCGGCGGGCGACCAAGGGTCAGGCGGTAGCCCAGTGTGATGGATTTGGCGGTGTCCCCGGCTGCGGAGAGTTTGGCCGCAAGGGTCGTGGCATAAGTGCGCAATTGCGGATTATTCATGAACATCAATGCCTGCGGCGCGATGATGGTGGCCGGGCGTTTGCCCTGACTGACCAGAGGCTCAGGTGAATCAAAAAGCTGCATGCTCGGGATCAGCTTGCTGCGCTTGATCATGAAATAAATGCTGCGCCGCTTCATGCCCTCATTGAGTGTGCCGGGGCCGTACATTGCACGGTCCAGCTGGCCACTCACCTGCAGTAGGCTGTCGCGGATGACTTCGGCCTCCAGTCGCCGTGGAGTGCGGCGCCAAAGCAACTGGTTTTCCACGTCCACCTTCGCCTTGGCCTCCGAATAGGCACTGTCCTGCCCGTAGACAGCACTAAGGACAATGAGCTTGTGGATCGGCTTGAGTTGCCAGCCGCCGGCAATGAGCCGTTGCGCCAGCCAGTCGAGCAGTTCGGGGTGGGTCGGCGCGATACCCTGCACGCCAAAGTCATTCGGCGTGGCCACGATGCCGCGCCCAAGGTGATGCAGCCAGAGCCGGTTCACGATCACGCGCGCCAGGAGGTGCCCTGCGCCATCCCGGGTGTCGGTCATCCAGTTGGCCAACGCACGGCGCCGGTAGCTGGTGCGCCAGTTTTTTGGCGCGGTTTCCTGCCAGGCTACTTCTTCCTTGCCGCTGCGCATCAGCACCTGAAGGAAACTCTGCGAGGCAACATACTGTTTCTGGTTGGGATCACCGCGCTTAAGGAAATGGATCTGCTTGTAGAAGTGCGGAAACCCACGGCCATCAGCGTGATGCTTGGTGGGCTTGAAGCCCTCGCTGGTCACCTGCACCTTGGTCATCTTGGCCTTGGGCTTGGCGGCCAAGTGCTGCTGCACCTTCGCATTCAGCTTCGTCCACTCGCCATCCTGCGCGCGGTAGATTTTCATTAACTCTTCGCGCTGCTTGGCATTGAGCTTCTCTAAATCACCCGCTTTGCCTAGCGCCTCCATCAGGGTCGCCAGCGAGGCGGCCCGCGTGCTGCCTTGAAGAGCCACCGGTTTGGGTGCCGCTGTCACCGCCAGGCGCGGACGACCGATGGTGTGGCTGGTGTTCACGAAGAAATCCATTTCAATGGTCAGTACCGTGCCCCCTTCAAACCCCACCGGCGCGGCGAATTCAAAGACGGCGGCCTGTTGCTTGCCGATACCGCCTGCATCCACCGCCCAACCCGATTTCTTCTTATCCCCATCAATGGAGCTGGCTACCGATAGGCCACCCGTATTCTGCTGATGCGTGGCCTTGGGGTTGATGAGTTTCACCGCCTGACCCTTTTTGTTTTCGGCGCCGCCCTTCTTGGGCGCGGCAAAGACACGGATGTCGCTCAAGGCAAAGTTGCCATTGCCCGCGCGGCCGGGCCCGTTGCGTTTCATGGATTTATCGGTCAAGGCCTCGATGCGGACTGCGTTGAGGCCCCGTGCCTGCACCTCGGTGGTGAGCACCCAGCGGTCATTGGCCGGGTTCTTGCCCCCCACGATAAAGGAGCCATCCCCCTGTTTGGCGAAGGTTGCACCATCGAGACTCTTGGCCGTCAGGTTGTCCAGAATCATCCAGTCGAATTTTTTTGCCGAATCCTTGGGCGGATTCTTTGCCCACGCAGCAAAGCGCTTGGGCAGTTTCTTATTTTCAAACTGTGCCAGAGCAGCGGCCAATGGCTGGTGCGCCTTTTCCCATTTCACCATTTCATTACGGCTATTGGCCGGGTCAATCTCCAGGTCAATCTCGCTGCGGATGGTGGTGGCGAAGGACGTGATGAGCCGGTAATAATCGCGCATGGGCAGCGGGTCGTAGGGATGGTCATGGCAGCGGGCGCAGCCGATGGTCAACCCCAGCATGCCGGTGCCCATGGTGTTGGCCATGTCGTCGAGTTCATCGTAGCGAGCAGACTCAAACTCCTTTTCAGTCAACTGCGTGGGAAACACGCCCGCGCCCAAAAATCCGGTGGCCATCATCGCCAGAGGTTTATCCGGGGCAAACTCATCGCCCGCCAACTGCCAGCGCACGAACTGGTCGTAGGGCATTCCGGCGTTTAACGCCTTGATGACAAAGTCGCGGTAATGGTAGGCGTGTTTGCGGTCGTAATCCTGCTCAAAGCCGTGGCTCTCGGCAAAGCGCGCCACGTCCAGCCAGTGCCGTGCCCAGCGCTCGCCATAATGCGAACTGGCCAGGAGCCGATCGACCACCTCTTCCAGTGCAGCCTGCCGGTTACCAGAAGCGGCCTTAATAAAGGCGTCCATCTCCTCGGGTGTGGGAGGCAGGCCAATGAGATCAAAATAAAGCCGGCGCAATAGCACGCGCAGATCGGCTGGCCCATTGGGTGCCAGTCCTTTTTTCTCCAGCCGATGCAGGATGAAGGGGTCAATACCATTCGCCAACCATTTCGTGTTCTTCACCTTGGGTGGTGCCGAGTCTTTAAGCGGAGTGAATGACCAGAACTTCCGATCATCCTCCGTCACGATCAGCTCCTTCTTCACCAAGGCCTGATCAATCAATGGCTTGTCATAGGGCGCGCCCAAGTCAATCCACTGGGCAATCTTCGCGATGGCATCCTCAGTCAACCGCGGCTCCTTCGCGGGCATATGCGGTTTCTCCAGATGGGCAACGAACTTGTAGAGTCGGCTTTCGCGCGCCTTACCCGGCACGATCACCAGCCCCTTCTTGCCCCCCTCCAGCAGACCTTCGCGGGTGGTCAGGTTGAATTCCGAGCGCGTCTTTTCACCGCCGTGACACTTCACGCAGTGCTGCTTGAGTATTACGCGCACATCGCTCTTGAAGAGGGCCAGCCCCTTGGCCGCGTTCTTGGCGTGTTCCTCAGACACTTTCGGCGCCGCTGACAACATGCCCGCCAGCAACACGCCCAAGCCAATCATCAATCCCTTTGGCATTCGGTAATTATGACGTACTGACAGAGCAAATCAATCAATAGAAATAAAATCGAGAATATACCCAAAGAATCAACCCCACCTTTGAGGTGCTGCGCTCAGGATCATTGGTCAACGGAAAAGATGTGTCCGTGGCTGATTATTGAACCACAAAAAACGCCGACCTCCCAGCCAGCGCGCAAACAGTGCAGTTACTTTTTCTTCTTTTTATGCACGTTGTGGCAGGCCTTGCAATTGGAGGCCTTCTTGAGGGCGGCCTGATCATTGGCCTTGATAGCAGCGGTAAAAGCAGCGGTCTTTTTCTTCCAGCTTTGCTCATCCCCCTTGTGCGGCGTATAGGCCGCCATCCATGCAGCATACTTGGCCAGAACTTCCTTATTTGCAGCAAGATCCTCATGTAGCTTGGCCTTGAAGCCTTTCTTCATGACTTCCTCGATCTGCTCATGGGTAATCTTGTCGTCCGCCGAAGCGAACGGAACCATCGCCATGCCGAAGCCGGCGACCATCAGGGTACAAATGATACGTTTCATAGCCTTATCGATAAACTGGTGCGCATTTCACTGCCGCATTTCCCACAGGGCAAGCCATTATTGCCAAAAATAGAGCAACTTTTGTGTAACTATACTTGCCAAAATACGAATTTGGGTTAGCTTTCCGACGTCCAAGGATTAACGCCCTTGGGCAGAAGCGTTAAACGAGATTTAGATCAAACCATATAGCTATGAAATACATTATTGTAATGGCACTAACCCTGCTAATCGGGCCGTCGGCATTTGCTGAAGGCAAAGACCTTAAACTAACCGGCAAAGGCTGCTGCGCCAAATGCTGCCTGAAAAAAGCTGACAAGTGCGACAACGTACTCTCAGTAACCGGCAAAGACGGCAAGAAGACCACCTACTGGGTCACGGGGCCGAAGAAACTGAAAGTTCACTCGTTCTTCTGCAAGGGCATCAATGATTTATCCGTTGTCGGCACCTGCAAGAAGGTGGACGACAAGCTGGTCCTCACTGTTAGCAAGATTGAAAAAGTGAAGAAGTAATCCTTCTGAAAATTTCTTTAAGCAAACCTGCAGGTCCGCCTGCGGGTTTTTTCGTGCCCTCACGTCCAACCTGTCCTAGTCTCCCACGCCCATGGCCAAGGCTTCCCGCGAATATATCTACGGCACCAACCCCGCCTTTGAAGTGCTACGCGCCAAGCGGCGCACAGTGTATGGCGCGTGGCTGAACCAGTCTGCGCGTGACAAGCCGCGCATGCAAAAGCTGGTCAAACTCCTGGAACAACATGAGGTGTCCATTGAGTGGGTGGAGAAAGGCCGACTTATCCAGCTCTCCAAGTCCACTGAGCATCAAGGCGTGGTCCTGAAAACCTCACTCTACCCTTACATACTAAAGGAAGAACTTTTAACCCACCAACGCTTGCTGCTGCTGGATAATATAGAGGACCCACATAACGTGGGTGCAGTATTGCGTAGTGCAGAAGTGTTTGGATTCCAAGGCGTATGCCTGCCCACGCGCGGCGTGCCTGAAGTGTACCCTTCAGTAGTGAAGGTTTCGGCCGGAGCCACGGAGTTTATGCAGATAGCACGCGACGCCTCAGCCAACCAATATGCGCGCAAGGCTGCTGAAGCCGGTTACCAAATCGCTGCACTGGATATGAATGGACAAGCTACTTTGGATACAATCAAGGAAGCTAACCCAGAGAAACTGATGCTCGTGATTGGAGGCGAAGACAAGTCAGTCGGCCAATTCATTTTGAACATGGCCGATCATGTGATCGGAATTGCTCAATTTGGCCGGGTCAATTCCCTCAATGCCTCGGTTGCCGCCGGCATTGCCATGCATGCCTTGGGTAAATCAGAAGCCTAGGCCAGGATATCCTTCACTACGCGAGATTTTAATACCCCGCTGAGTCGCCAATCCAGGCCCTGGTGCTTGGCGGTGAAACGTTCGTGGTTGATACCCAATTGGTGCAGCATCGTGGCATGCAAATCCCGAACGTTAACAATGTCCTTAACCGAGTTGTAGCCAAGGTCATCGGTCTCTCCATAGCCCACCCCACCCTTAACGCCACCACCGGCCATCCACATTGAGAATCCCTTGATGTGATGATCGCGCCCGGCCCCGCCTTTACCCTGAAACATGGGCGTGCGACCAAATTCCCCGCCCCAGACGACCAGAGTATCCTTGAGCATGTCGCGTTGCTTTAAATCCTGAATCAGGGCCCAGGTGGGTTTATCGGTCAGACCGCAGCATTTATTCATGTATTGAACCAGTCCCCCGTGATGATCCCATCCACGGTGATAGAGATGGATGAATCGTACGCCGCGCTCGGCCAACCGGCGGGCGAGCAGGCAATTGGAGGCGTAGGACCCATCGCCGGGCTTGGCCCCGTACATGTCGAGGATATGCTGAGGTTCCTTGGAGACATCCATTAGTTCGGGCACCGAACTCTGCATGCGAAAGGCCATTTCATAGGCCGCGATGCGGGTGGCGGTTTCCGGGTCATGAATAATCCGATTGCGATGGCGATCGAGGGCAGTGATGGTGTTAACCAGCTTGCCCTGGGTTTGGGGTGTTGTTCCCTTCGGGTTACTGACGTAATGAACCGGGTCGCCTGCGGAATTGAACTCCACCCCCTGAAAACGACTGGGAAGGAAACCCGCCCCCCACTGGCGCGAGGCAATGGGTTGTGGATTGCGCCCACCGATGCTGGTCATGACGACAAAGCCCGGCAAATCTTTTGATTCACTTCCCAGTCCGTAGTTCACCCAGGCTCCCATGGAAGGTCTGCCATTAATGGCGGTACCGGTATTAATAAAGGTATGGGCCGGATCATGGTTGATTTGCTCAGTAACCAATGAGCGGATGATGGCGATGTCATCGGCCATCTTGGCAGTCCAGGGCATAAAGTCGCTGACGTACTGGCCTCCCTGCCCGTGCCTCTTGAATTTGGTCATGTGACCCTGCACCTTCAGTTCCTTGCCTTGAAGTTGGGCGATCGGTTGGCCCTTGGTAAAGGATTCTGGCATGAGTTTACCGTTCATTTCATCCAGCTTCGGTTTGTAGTCGAAAGTCTCCAGATGAGAAGGGCCACCGGCCATACACAGGAAGATAACCCGCTTGGCCTTTGCCTTGGGCAGGAGGTATGCCGGGCGTTTTCCTGGGGCAATATTTTCAGCCAGCAGAAGGTTGTTTAAGGCGGCACTGCCCAGGCTCAAGCCCGATCCGGCAAGAAAGGTACGTCGATTGATGTGCAAGGGTGTCATGTTCTTGGTTAGCGTCGAAGGTTGGTTTCGGCGAGGTTCAGGATAGCACGAGCAACTGTTGTCCACTCCTGCTCGTCCCTGGTTTCTGGTGCGGTAAATAGTTGCTTGAGAGTTTTCCGCTCAAAGTCGTCGGGCTTGCGGGAAACCGCCTGGCGAAAGGCGAAGGCGAGGCGCGAGTCGGTTGAGGAACCGCCTTCTTTTAGGATTCGTTGGGCAAAGAACTTTGCCGACTCCACAAACGTTGGATCATTAAGGAGAACCAGTGCGGCTAGGGGCGTATTGGAACGGGAACGTTGAGCCGTGCATTCCTCGCGGCGCGGGGCATCGAACGCCTTCAGCATGGGGTGAAGGAATTGGCGCTGCCAATGAACGTAGAGTCCCCGGCGCCATTGTCGCTTGTCGGTGTGATGGGTGTACTTGCGGGTGGGAAAGTTAAGGTGACGGTAGTAACCGGCGGGCTGGTAGGGTTTGACGCTGGGACCGCCAATTTCCCGAACAAGCAAACCGCTGATGGCCAGCGCATTGTCACGAACCGATTCAGCCGGCAGGCGATAGGCCGCCTGGAAACTGATGAATCCATCCTCTGGCAGGGAAGCCTGGCGATAGGTGCGGCTAAGAACGATCTCCCTGACCAGCGCCTTTAGTTTCCAGTTTTTTTCAATGAGGCTCACAGATAGATTGTCCAGAAGCTTTGGATGATCTGGAGGCGTCCCTTGGCCACCAAAGTCGGTGAGGTCAGGAGCCAATCCCCGGCCAAAAAGTAAATACCATATTCGGTTGACCAGCACCCGGGCATTGAGCGTGCCGATTCCCTGTTCGGGATTGGTAAGCCAATTGGCCAAATCCAAGCGGGTAAGCCGCTTGCCGGACTTGATTTGGCCGTGAAATTCAGGGACTGCAGGCTCGACGATGGGGCCGGTTTCATCCAGCCAGTTTCCCCTTGGCAGGAGTCGGGTTACGCGGGGCTTGATGGCCCGGGTGATCATGGTTTTGCGCGCGGTTTTCTGGAGGACGACGCGCTTAGATTGGAGGGTTTTGATTTCAGCGGCGATTGCGGGATCCGGTGTCTTTTTCTGCAGGGCCTCCTTGGTCGCGATAATCTTATCCAGTTTGGCGAGCTGCTCCCGTTGATCGCGATCCAATACACTGATTTCAGGTTCACGGCGTGTGGGCAGACTGTTGCTGCCCTTCGTAAGATGCGTGGTGTCGTCGATATCGGCAAAGAAGGCGGCCAGGGAATAGAAATCCTTCATTTCGAATGGATCAAACTTATGCTCGTGACATTGGGCACATCCCATGGTGGTCCCCATCCATACTTCAGACAGATTTCGCACCCGGTCAGCGGCGTACATGGCAATGTATTCCTTGGGTTGAACCCCGCCTTCGTGGGAGGTCTGGAGCAGACGATTGTATCCGGTGGCAATAATCTGATCGGTGGTGGCCTTGGGGAGTAAATCCCCGGCCAACTGCTCACGGGTGAACTGATCGAAAGGGAGGTCGTCATTGAAGGCGTCGATCACCCAGTCCCGGTAGGGCGATATGCTATGGTCCTGATCCCCGTGATACCCGACGGTGTCGGCGAAGCGCACCAAATCAAGCCAGTACGAAGCCATTCGCTCTCCGTAGTGTTCGGAGGCAAGAAGACGATCCACCAGAGCCTCGTAGGCTTTGGGAGTCGGGGTTTTGCTAAAGACATCAACAACCCCTGGCTCAGGAGGTAGACCAGCCAGATCAAAATATAGACGCCGAACAAGGGTAATGGAATCCGCATCCGGAGCAGGTTTTTGACCGCTCTGTTCCATGTGCCTCAAGGCAAAGTGATCAATCCAGTTGGCCGGCCACCTGGTCTTTTTTACGGTGGGTAACTCGTGCTTTCTGGGTGGCACATAAGCCCAGTGCTCAGACCACGAGGCTCCCTCGGCGATCCATCGCCTCAGTAGCTCCTTTTCTTTTGTCGTCAGTGACTTTCCTGAGTCGACAGGCGGCATCAGTTCCTCCTCATCATCGGTGGTGATGTGGTAGATCAGTTCGCTTTCCTTGGGATTACCGGGAACAACGGCGCTCTTTTTTGGATCCTTGGCAGACTCCTCCAGATCCAGTCGCAGCTTGCCCTTGCGGTTTTTCTTGTCGGGACCATGGCAAGCAAAGCACTTGTCTGAAAGAATGGGACGTATCTCACGGTTGAAATCCAATGGAATCTCTGCAGCCAAGGCAACCGTAACAGGAAGCATTAATGAGAGTAGCAATCGGTATTTCCTATTCATACAAATATTCCTTTAACTCAAGGCTGACGCAGGGAGAACCTCATCCCATTCAACAATCGAACAAAGTATCACACGCATTATTGCGTATCCATTATGCCAGGATGTCCTTCAATACCTTGCCGTGGAAATTGGTGAGCCGGAAGTCCGCGCCCTGAAAACGGTAGGTGAGCCGGGTGTGGTCAATGCCCATCAGGTGCAGGATGGTGGCGTGCAGGTCATTGACATCAATTACGTTTTCCACGGCGTTGTAGCCAAATTCGTCGGTGGCCCCGTAACTGGTACCGCCCTTGATGCCGCCACCGGCAAACCAGATGCTAAAGCCCTTGATATGATGATCGCGCCCGCTGCCCTGGGCCATGGGAGTGCGACCAAATTCGCCACCCCAGAGAATTAAAGTGTCCTCAAAAAGGCCGGCGCGCTTGAGATCCTTGATCAGCGCCGCACAACCGCGGTCCACAAATTTGGAAGTGGTTTGCATACCGCCCTTGATATTGCCGTGATGATCCCAACCCCGGTGATAAAGCTGAATGAAACGCACGCCGCGCTCGGCCAGTCGCCGCGCCAATAAACAGTTGCTGGCAAAGGAGCCATCGCCCGGCTTGGCGCCGTACATCTCCAGCACTTCCTTGGGCTCCTTGGAAATATCCACCAGCTCCGGCACGCTGGACTGCATGCGAAAGGCCATCTCGTATTGCGCGATGCGCGTGGCGATTTCCGGGTCGCGCACCGCGGCGCCCTGCAACTGGTTGATTGACTGCACCGCATCCACCACGTCGCGCTGGCGGTTGGCATCCACGCCTCCGGGACGGTTCACGTACAACACCGGGTCGCCCTTGGAGCGCAACTGCACCCCCTGAAAACGGCTAGGCAAAAAGCCTGCGTGCCATTGGCGCGCGGCGATCGGCTGATCCTGGCCGCCTCCGGCCGAAATTAGCACCACGTAGCCCGGCAGATTTTCTGTCTCCGCGCCCAGTCCATAGAGAGACCACGAGCCCATGCTCGGGCGGCCGGCGATGGTGGTGCCTGTATTCATCAGGGTATGGGCCGGGTCATGGTTGATGGCACTGGTGGTCATCGACCGGACAATGGCAATGTCATCGGCCACGCTGCCGATCTCCGGGAAGAGCCCGCAGATGTGCTGGCCCGACTTGCCAAATTTCTTGAAGTCATGCTGTGGGCCGAGGCACTTGAGCTGGTTGCGTTTACCTTGCAGCTGGGCAATGGGCTGGCCTTCAGTAACCGACTTGGGCATTGGCTTGCCGTTCAATTCCCTGAGCTTGGGCTTGTAGTCAAAGGTCTCCAGATGCGACGCGCCACCGGCCATGCACAGGTGAATCACCCGCTTTACCTTGGGCTTGTGATGCAGCTTCTTGAGCACGCCATTCCACTTGTCGACCTGGGGGCGCTCGGCCTGCATCAGGGCCGGGTTCAGCAGTGAGGCCAGGCCCATGCTTCCAATCCCTGCGCGGCCCAGGAACGCGCGGCGGCTGACGTCGGTGTCAAATAGGTTGATGTTGTTCATATTAATTGCGGGTAATGGTTTCGTGAAGATTGAGCACAACGCGGGCGATGGACGTCCACGCAGCAAGTTCGGCCTTGTCCTGCTTGGGGTTGGCGGGTTTGGAACCGATTTTCAGCAGGGCCTCAGCCGCGGCGGGGTCGCCCTGATATTGCTTGAGGTGCTTGGCGGCAATTTTGGTGAGTAGATCCAATTCATTTGGCTGCGGGTCGCGGTGCAGTGCCTGCTGGTAGGCGTAGGTGATGCGGCTCTTCGCATCTTTACCACCCTCAGTAACCATGCGCTCGGCTAAGACACGGGCAGCCTCGACATAGGTGGGGTCATTCAAAAGCACCAATGCCTGCTGCGGGGTGTTGGATCGGACCCGCTTGACGGTGCAGCGTTCACGACTGGGGGCGTCGAACGCCGCCAAGCTCGGGTGCAGGAAGGTGCGACACCAGTAGGTGTAAAGACCGCGCCGATAAAGGCCTTCACCAGCCGAGGCGCCCCATTTACGCTTGGGGAAATTCAAGTGCGCCCAGTAACCTGTCGGCTGATAAGGCTTCACGCTCCCTCCTCCAACCTTGGAGACGAGCAACCCGCTGATAGCCAGGGTATTGTCGCGTACCATTTCCGCCTCCATCCGCCAACGGCCCTGACGGGCGAGCCATTGGTTGTAGGGATCAGACTCCATCGTCGCGGCCTCCGTGACCGAAGCCTGACGGTAGGCGCCGCTGGTCGCCATCAACCGGATCATGTGTTTGATATCCCAACCACTCTCCATGAATTCAATGGCCAGCCAGTCGAGCAGTTCCGGATGGCTTGGCACGGTGCCCTGCGAGCCAAAGTCATCCAGCGTGGTCACCAGACCATCACCAAAGAGGAGCTTCCAGAACCGGTTCACCATCACGCGCGCGGGGAGCGGATTTTTTGTGTTAACGATCCAGTCGGCAAGATCCAGACGGTTGACCCGGCGATCCTTGATGTCGGTGAGCTTCAGGTAATCGGGCACTGCCGGTTTCATTTCAGGTCCGGAATCATCAAGCCAGTTGCCCCGCGGCAGAATCCGCACCATGCGCGGCTTGGTCATGCTCACTGAAATCAGCGATTTGGGAAAAGCCTTTTGCTTGCGGTCAACCTGTCCTTTCACTT
>Ga0208766_1001285_pt1 | contig 13429 bp, 12 predicted proteins | sample ETN01SmetaG_3_FD_185792 | JGI IMG/M metagenome (GOLD analysis project Ga0208766, IMG submission 185792) | Marine microbial and viral communities from oxygen minimum zone, Eastern Pacific Ocean - ETNP2014F12-01SV263 (SPAdes) (version 2) | ecosystem: Environmental > Aquatic > Marine > Oceanic ...
CCAGCGCAATTGGCCTGGCTATGCGACCCCCGCTACAAACACCTCTGGAACGCACATTTAATAATAGAATTGGTGATAGTATTATATTGTCTATTTACAGTAAAAGGGATGTATGGCTGTAATATCTTGTTCTGAAGTATCAAAAAAATATGACGATGTTTTGGCACTAGATTCAGTCAATTTAGTTATCAAAAAAGGTGAATTTTTTGGATTACTAGGACCTAACGGAGCTGGAAAAACAACCCTCCTTAAAATTTTAACAGGACAAATAAAAACAACCGAAGGAAATGCCGATATCCTAGGTATGAATATCGAAAATAATGTAACTGAAGTTAAAAGGAAAATAGCTATAGTCCCTGAACAAGAATCTCCACCCAGTTTCTTAACCCCAAGAGAAGTTTTAGAGATGGTTTCATCTATCAGACAAATTGATAAACCAAAAATAGATTATTGGATAGAATTTTTTGAATTAGAAACAATGGAAGGAAGAGTTTGTAGAAATCTTTCAAGAGGACAAAAACAAAAGGTAATGTTAGCAGCAGCCTTTATTTCGGAAACAAATTTAATGTTTTTAGATGAACCATTCATAAATTTAGATCCGATAGTTCAAACTAAAGTAAGGGACTGGTTGGTAACATATGTTAATGAAGGAGGAACTGTTTTCTTAAATACACATTTACTAGAAAATGCTCAAAGACTTTGTGATAGAGCTGCTATAATACACAAAGGGAAAATACAATCTCTAATAAAAATGAATGAACTTGAAGAACAAAAAATGAACCTTGAAGATTTGTTTCACGAAATAGTACTATGAATGGATTAATCATTTGGAGAATGCTTCAAGAAGAAATACGACTCAATACAAGTTTTGCAAGTGGAAAAGGATTCTATTCATTCCCTATACTGGTAGCAATCAGTGGAATCTTGGCTGTTACTTTTAGTGATGAATTAATAGTAGATATGGGCTATTATGAGTACCTAGATATTTTACATTTTGGACTAATTTTCTATGGTGTTTTTGCAGGATCTTTAGCTTTTTTTGGAAATGAATTCTTAGAAAGAATATTTGGTTATCTTGGTCTTATAATTGGATTGCCGACAACCCAACCAATTAGTCAAAGAAAAATAACTTTGCTATATTTCGTTAAAGAATTTATTTTTTATTCTTGTTTCACCCTATTTCCTGCATTCTTAGGAGGGCTGATTGGTGCATACCTTAACGATATTTCCGTAATGAATTTAACGAAATTTGGAATTTCTCTATCCATTTCATTCTTAATGGGCTTATCTTTTGCTTACCTAATATCAAGCCTCTACAGAATTTCATGGAAAACCAGTTTATTAGGGGGACTAACTGTTGTAATTATTTATGCAATGTCTATTCAGAATATGGCAATCTCCTATTCGCTAGAATGGTATATTACTGGTGATATAGAAAATTTATCTTATTCGATAATTATAATCATTCTAATTTCTACTTTAGCTACATTACTTGTAACTGACTATTATGAACAGGGACCAATACGAACAATTGGATATAATGATAGATTGAAAGAATACATCCATACATTTTCATGGGCTAAATTCTATTCAAATCCGATAATAATAGCTAAAGAAAGAATTGATCTTCAAAGAAGTAAAACCGGTACAAAAATGTTTTTTTCATTTGCATTTCCACTTGGGATATTAACATTCATGAATTGGTTTATAGACAAAGGATTACCAATCCAGATAGATTTCAATACTATTTTTTATGGAGTTATGATTGGATTTTTCGGAACCATGATTTACTCATGGCTAAACACAATAGATAGCCCTACATTTTATTCAACATTACCTGTGAGCGTTTCAGATGTTATCAGGGCTAGACTATTTTTATTTTTTACCATAACATGGTGGATTCCTCTCTTATTTCTAACTCTGATTGCATACATGAGTTCAGAAATTAATCTATTGCCACTCGGAATTGTAGTTATGATTACAGTAGGAATGTATATTGTAAACTACACTGCATGGTCAACAGGTCTTAGGACAAATTCAGCTTTATTTGATGCGATAGTATTCCTAAAATTCTTTGTAGTCTCTGTACCTCCAATGATTGCTATGACCCTCATAAGTTTAGCTATACATTATAGTCTATCTGCTGTGTTGATTGCTCTATCCCTAATATGTGGCATTCTTGCTTTATTTAGTATGTTTTTCTATAATAGAATAGAAACAAAATGGAAAAACGAAACATTCGATTAAAAATAAATAGAACGTCTGAATATAAAAAACAATGACTAAAAAAAAAGAAAAGAAAGAAAAACCTACACCGAAGAAAAATAAAAAACAATACAAAAGAAGATTTATAGTAAACAAAAAATTAGAAGGCGACACTGGAACTATATTCATAGGATCTGAAGATCCTTTCATGTATTTTCCAGACATGATGTCTTACTTAGAAAGAGAAGAAATTATTGAAGTGAAATTGAAAGCTAGGGGGAAGTCAATTTCCAATGCAGTCAACATAGCAGAACAATTTAAAAATAGGTTCAAAGAACTTCATGCTGAAGTTAAAGATGTTAAAATAGGAACAGAAGATGTACCTAAAAAAGATAAAAAAGGGACGTTTCGTATGTCTTTCATTGAGATAACTGTTATTTCGAATAAAGATAATGAAGAAGACTAAGACTCTTCTTTGGTTTCAACCATATTTCGCCTTTCGTCCGAAGGTATAACTTGAAGTTGGCCTCCTTCAAAAGTCTGATTATAGGATTTGTCACTTATTTTTGAGAGTGCAATAGATAGTGCAGCCACTTCTGAATGTGGTTGATTGCCTATTGCAATATTATAATCAGAAAACTCAAAAACCCATGGAGGAACCTTTTCAGCACCGACTATGAATAATAAAGGCCCTTCACTATTTTTGATATTAGTAAGTTCAGCATCTATAGATATACCAAACATTGTCAAATGCACTATTGTGCCTTCCCATTTCTTTACAAAATTTTTTGGATTAGATAAAGCCTTTATTTCAAAATCACCCCCAAATTTTTTCCCTACATCTGAAACAGTATCTACAATCCTACTGTCAACTCTATGAAACGAAATTCTTGTAGCACCAAAGGCTCTTGCAGTCAAAGCCACATGTGTTGTTATTCTTTTATCCCTTTCAGGTCGATGACCTATGCGTAATACTTCGCAAATAACCATAACTGTTTACTCTGTTATACCTTCTTTGAAATTTCAGGAAAATCATCCTTAGATGTTCCTTCTTCGACCCTTTCATTTATTATTTCAAAGACTATACGCCCAATAAATCCTATCAAAAGACCTATTCCAATATACCAAAAACCCTGTGTATAATCTATCTCTTCGGATTCTGCCAATGCAGTTCTGACAACTACGCTAGACATTATCTCTATCATACCTGCAGTTATAGCTCCGAGACTTCCTACTGTAAAAATAAACCGTACAATATTTATATTAAAAACGCCATCTCTAACATATGCATCAATAGTTCTAGAAACTTCAATACTTGCAATTGCAAGCAAAAGATAAGGTAAAACTCCATTCCAACTAAGAAAAGCTAAAACCATTGCTGCAACAGATATCTCTTTAGTAAGATCCATTTGTTCCATACCCTGAGCTACCCCCACAACAAAAAGCAAAATAGCAAGTAACCAAACATACGAGTAAAGAGAAACCCTTTCTCCAGTTGTCAATAGCTCATTATAGAAATTTCTAAATTCATCCTCCCAACCTGCTACCTTAACTAAAAGATAACCACTAAGACTTACCCAAATAAGACCCGATGCAATATCAGATAAATCTAATATTTTTGCTAAACCCCAAACAAAAACGATAAGTGCAATAGGCAAAATAAATTGCCTCTGGACTTTAGGATCTTCCATTTTATGTATAATTGTGTATAATGTATCTTCTATAGGCCTAGATTGCTGAACAACAACCATCCTAGTTGAATCAATACGAAGCCTTGAACGGATTATAGGTTCCAACTCTCTATCTTCAGCACCGTCACTAACCAAAACTGCCTTAGTTGCTTTAGTTTTTGTAATAACCTGATCCAACGTATTTGCAATTTTCATGTCTGATTTAGTACCGACGCGGACATCACCACAGATTGTAACAACTTCCACTGATTCGCCATCATCTAGTAATTGATCATATGTTCTAATAGCTTCCAACATAGTGTTTGTATCGCTCTCTTCAGGATCAGCTAATCCTAACTCTAAAGCAGCCTTAACATTTGCCTCCCTTCCAATTACTGGGCTACGAATACCGGTCTTTCGACCCAAATCATTGTCCCTATCAATTGCAATTACTAGCAACCCCATCTGTTGTCTACCCGTATATCTACTATATAATTGTTACTTTCGCAATATTCTTTAAATATTAGCTTTTATCACGCAGATTTCACACAAGGTGAGATATGGCTGAGTTCAAAACCGTAATAGCAGATCCAAAAAACAAAACTACGCACCAAAAAATCCTGTCCGAAGACAAGTCCAATGCTCTTGTTGGAAAATTTGTTGGAGAAGAAATAGATGGTATATTTGTAGAACTACCTGGTTACAGATTAAAAATCACAGGAGGATCAGACAAGTCAGGAGTTCCTATGAGAGGTGACATCAACGGAAACCAAAGAAGAAAGATCCTAATGAAAGACTCTGTAGGGTTCAATCCTACAAAGGATGGCCAACGTAAGAGGAAACTAATTAGGGGAAGGACACTAAGCAGCGATATTTCACAAGTAAATCTAAAAGTCGTTGATTACGGACCTAAACCTATAGAGGAGCTACTGAAACCAGAGGAGGCTTAAGTTGACTGCTTCCCCTCAACCCGAAATAAATATCGGAATGGTGGGACATGTTGACCATGGTAAAACAACACTTACTCAAGCCTTAACTGGGAAATGGACTGATCAACACAGTGAAGAAATGAAAAGAGGTATATCCATAAAATTAGGATATGCAGATGCTGATTTTTATCATGTTAAAATGAAAGATGGTACTGAACATTATACCTCAGAACCAGATAAAAAAGAATTCAAAGGTGGAAAATTAGAACATCTAAGAACTGTAAGTTTTGTAGATGCTCCAGGACACGAAACACTAATGGCCGTAATGCTAAGCGGAGCTGCAATAATGGATGCAGCTATTTTGATAATTGCGGCAAATGAAAAGTGTCCACAACCTCAAACTCGCGAACATTTATCTGCCCTTGAAATTATGGGATTTGATAAATTTATTGTTGTCCAAAGTAAAATAGATGTCTGTTCTAAAGAAAGAGCCCTAGAATCGTATAATGAGATTAAAAATTTCTTAAAAGGATCACTTTTAGAAGATTCACCGATAATTCCTGTTTCAGCCCACCACAATAGAAATATTGATTTACTAATAAATGCTATCGAGGAACTCTTCTCTACACCTAATAAGGATTTGAAGAATGATTTCAATATGAATATTGCCAGATCTTTTGATATAAACAAACCTGGAACCCTTCCAAAGAAAATAAAAGGAGGAGTATTGGGAGGTACTGTTAGCATTGGTAAAATTAAGGTAGGAGATGAAATAGAAATAAGACCAGGAAGAACCACCAAGAAGGGACTTGAACCAATAACAACAGAAGTTAACAGTTTGCACAGTGGTGTCTCTAGAGAATCTTTAGGACCTGGAGGGTTAGTTGCAATTGGAACTAGTCTTGACCCGGCTATGACAAAATCAGATTCATTAATAGGAAATGTTATAGGGAAACCAGGAACACTACCTCCTGTATGGGAAAAATTCAGTGTTCAAACAAAATTATTAGATAGAGTAGTAGGAACAAAAAACGTCCAAGATATGGGTGAACTTAAAACAAAAGAACCATTAATGATAACAGTAGGAACTAGAACCACTGTTGGAATTCCAATTACTGTCAAAGAAGATATAGTGGATATTAATTTGTCAATCCCTGTTTGCGCTCCAATAGGGCAAAGAATAGCCCTTAGTAGAAGAGTTGATGGAAAATGGCACTTAATTGGGTATGGAATTATACAGGAATGAAAAACGTCTTAGTAGATACCAATATAATTTTATGGACATTTAGTGGAGGACCTGATTTTAGAGAAGCTATATTGGAAGCGGTACCTGGATCTAAAATCTCAATCCCTACCTGTGTTATTGCTGAATTGGAAAAACTAGATACCAAGGAAGCAAAAACTGCATTGAAACTATGTCAAAAACTGGAGATTACAGATATTGGAAACGGTTATGCTGATGATATGTTGGTTGAGGCTGCAAAGGAAGGAAATATTATTGCCACTAATGATAAAGAACTACTAAATAGATTAAAAACCCTTAAAATTAATGCCCTAAAAATAAGAGAAAAAAATAAACTAGTATCGACAGAAGGAATATAGAATGGGAAAAAATAAAATACCTGATATCCCAAAAGGTAAACTCTCAAAAAAACAAAATTCTAGAAAAAAAGAACTTCTTAACAAGGAAGTTAAACAAATTGAACTAGAAAATATTGATATCACTAGATTGCTAGATTCATTTGCTGATTCAAGCTTTGAAGCAAGGAATATAGGTGAAGCGGCAAAGCTTTACCATGATAAACTACAAACTGATAATGCAATAATTTGGTCTCTTTCTGGAAGCATTTTTAGTGCAGGCCTAAGACAAATAACTATAGATGCGATCAAAGCTAATTGTGTTGATGCTCTAGTTTGTACTGGAGCCTTATTCGAACAAGACATGTTAGAAACTCTAGGCCATAAACACTACAAATGCAAAACAAATCTGAACGATGCTGAACTTCAGGACTTGTTCATTGATAGAGTATACGATCATCTCCTTGATGAAATTGCTCTACGACAAGTTGATTTGACTTTTAAAAAAATAGCAGAAGATTGCCCTCCTGGAAATTACTCGAGTCGCCAGTTCATGGAAATTTGTGGTAGGTGGTTATCCAAAGCAGAAAATGTCCAAGAGAGTGTTATGCAGACTGCGTTTGAACATAAGGTACCCATCTTTATTCCTGCAATTAACGATTGTTCTATAGGAATAGGATTGGCAATGAACCAAACTGAAGAAAATAACACTTCGATTGACTCAATAAAAGATATTAGAGAAATAGCTTTAATGAAAAGTGAATGTGGAAGCTCGGGAATTATTGTTGTTGGAGGTGGCGTACCAAAGAATTATTCTCAAGACTCAGTAATAATGGCTGAAATGCTTGGATTGGAGGTAGAAAAACACTCATTTGGAATACAGATAAGCACTGCCGATATGAGAGATGGAGGGTTATCTGGTTCTACCCTTAAAGAAGCTATATCTTGGGGGAAAAACGAACAAAAAATGGATGAAATAATGGTCTGGGGTGAAGCTACTGTTTTCCTCCCACTATTAATGGGATATGTTTTTGGAAAAATGAAGAATATTAATCGGAAAGTGCACAAACTAAGTAATATATTCCAGTCTATCTAATATAGCCACAATTAAGTTACAAAAAAAATGGTATAAAATTATGAAAAAGGGATACAGACAACAATTACCAGATAGAGATCCTCAAGAAACAGAAGAATGGATTGATTCTATAGATTCAATTATTGAACAGAAAGGCGAAGAAAGAGCTAGATACTTGCTGCAGACATTAATTAGAGAAGCTAGAGATAGAAATATTGCAATTCCTCTAATGACAAATAGCCCATATGTCAATAGTATCCCTCCAGAATCTGAACCTGACTACCCTGGTGACGAAATTATTGAGAAAAAAATACGTAGAATTATCCGTTGGAACGCTGCAATGATGGTATCAAAGGCTAATAAGAATTTTGACGGATTGGGAGGACATATCTCAACATATGCTTCAGCAGCAAGTTTGTATGAGGTAGGATTTAATCATTTTTTCAAAGGGAAAAATAAAGGAATTGGAGACTTCGTATACTACCAAGGTCACGCTTCTCCTGGAATATATTCAAGAGCATATCTTGAAGGCAGATTAAATGAAGATAATCTGGATCACTTCCGAAGAGAAGCATTCGCTGATGGACTTTCTAGTTACCCTCATCCAAGGCTAATGCCTGACTTTTGGGAATTTCCTACTGTTTCTATGGGGCTTGGACCTACAAACGCAATTTATCATGCTCGATTTCTAAGATATCTCCATGAAAGAGGTATTGCAGATACTTCTAATAGTCGAGTTTGGGCTTTCTTAGGCGATGGTGAATGTGATGAACCTGAAACTTTACATGCTTTACATTTAGCTCACAGAGAAAAATTGGACAATCTAACTTTTGTTGTCAATTGCAACTTACAAAGATTAGATGGTCCAGTTAGAGGGAACGGTAAAATTATACAAGAATTAGAGGCTATTTTCAGAGGTTCTGGATGGAATGTTCTAAAAGTTCTATGGGGTAGAGACTGGGACGAATTACTACAAAATGATGAGATGGGACACCTCTTGCGTAAAATGAATACTACAGTAGATGGAGATTATCAAACACTAGCTGCATCAACAGGTGACTACATACGAGAAAACTTCTTTGGCCCTGAAATTGAGTTGAAAAAATTAGTTGAACACTTAGATGATAATACTTTAACCAAATTAAGAAGAGGAGGCCATGATTCTACAAAACTATTCGCAGCCTATAAAGAAGCTACAGAACACAAAGAACAACCTACTGTAGTTTTAGCAAAGACTGTCAAAGGATGGGCTCTGGGTAAAGGGTTTGAAGCAAGAAATATGACCCATGGGAAGAAATCGTTAGCTAAATCAGATTGGCAATATTTCAGAGATTTATTGGAAATCCCCTTTACAGATTCAGAATTAGAAGAAATGCCTTACTACAAACCCACCTCTGATAGTGAAGAAATCCAATATCTTAAGGATCGTCGGGAAAAATTAGGGGGATATCTACCTTCTAGAAAATCAACCTACAGTGGATTCCAAATGCCCAAAAAAGATGTTTTCACTGAATTTGATAAAGGAACACCAGAAAACCAAGAAGTTTCTACTACCATGGCATTTGTCCGATTATTAAGAAATTTAATGAAAGATGACAAAATTGGAGATCTTATAGTTCCTATTGTGCCTGATGAAGCTCGAACATTTGGTATGGAAGCACTATTCACTGAATTTAAAATATATAATGCTCAAGGTCAAATTTATACTCCGGTAGATTCACAACTTTTACTCAGCTACAAAGAATCTGAAAGCGGACAAATATTAGAAGAAGGAATTTCAGAGGCTGGAGCTATGAGTAGTTTTACAGCTGCTGGAATGGCCTATTCTACTGTTGGGAAACCAACAATCCCCTTCTATATCTATTATTCAATGTTTGGATTCCAGAGAGTAGGAGACCAAATATGGTGTGCTGCAGATTCAAGGGCAAAAGGATTCTTGTTGGGTGCAACTGCAGGAAGAACTACACTGAATGGTGAAGGACTTCAACACCAGGATGGACATAGTTTGTTAACTGCAACAACAGTACCAAATTGTATCTCATATGACGCAGCTTTCGCTTATGAAATTGGGATTATAATAAAAGAAGGATTAAGGCGAATGTATGAAAATAATGAAGATTTATTTTACTATTTGACACTGTATAATGAGAACTACCCTATGCCGTCTATTCCAAAGAATAGTGAAGAGGGGATAATCAAAGGTATTTACAAATTTAAAGATGTGAAAAAACCTCAAATTCGTTTGATTGGTAGCGGACCAATAATGCAGCAAGTTTTACACGCGGAGAATATATTAGCTGATTTAGGAATAAAAAGTGAAATATGGAGTGCAACTAGTTTTGGTGGCCTTAGAAGAGATGCCATTGAATGTGAAAGATGGAACTTATTGAACCCTTCAAAGAAACAAAGAATACCCTATATCTCTAAGGTTATAGGTAAAAGTGAAATAATAACTGTAGCTGCAACGGATCATATCCAAGCTATACCTGACATGATTGAAAGTTGGATACCTGGAAAATATGTTACTTTAGGTACCGACGGATTCGGAAGGAGTGATACTAGAGAAAACCTAAGGAAATTCTTTGAAATTGATGCAGACCACATCGCTGCTGCTGCTATTAGTACACTCATGACTGAAGGTCAGATAACTAAAGCAAAAGCTGAATCTGCCCTGAAAAATTTAAAGATTAATCCAGACGCCCCGGACCCTGCAAGAAACTAAAATTACATCCCTGGTGGCATTCCACCCATACCATCACTACCATCTGGCTCAGGTCCTTCTGGTTGTTTGGAAGCTATAATGTCATCAATTCGTAATATCATTGTAGCAACATCTGTTGCACTGCTTAATGCTTGAGTTTTAACTCTAAGAGGTTCGACTACATTTCTAGATTTCATATTAACAACTTTGCCAGTGTAAGCATCTAATCCTGCATGAGGATTACGGCCTTTCTGAGTATGAGCTTTCCTAAGACCCATTAATGTATCTATAACATCAAGACCTGCATTTTCAGCTAATGTATTTGGTACTACTTCTATCGCCTGTGCAAATGATTCTATTGCCATTTGTTCACGGCCCCCAATTCTTGGAGCAAATTTGCGAAGTTTAAGAGCTAATTCTATCTCTGCCGCTCCTCCTCCAGTAACTATCTTGCCATCCTTTACGACCAAAGAAACTACGCCAATAGCATCATCTAAATTCCGTTCTATCTCGTCAACAACATGTTCACTACCACCTCTGACTAGTATAGAAACTGCCTTAGGATTTTTACATTCAGTCACAAAAGTCATGTCATCATCACCAATTTTCCGAACTTCAACAAGACCTGCAAATCCTATATCTTCTTTTCCTATAGCATCTAAATTAGATACTACACGCCCTCCTGTAGCTTTAGCTAATGCTTCAATATCTGATTTTTTAGCCCTTCTTATCGCCATAATTCCATGTTTAGCAAGAAAATGTTGAGCTAAATCATCAATTCCTTTTTGACAAATGAGGACATTAGCTTTTGTCTTATGGATTTTTTCAACCATTTTCTTAATCGTAGATTCTTCCTGATCAAGGAATGCTTGAATCTGTGAAGGATCGTTAATTTGAATTTTTGACTCTATTTCTGTCTTTTTTATTTCAAGAGGTGCATCAATCAAAGCAACTTTTGCATTAGAAACACTTTTTGGCATCCCACTATGAACTGGTTCTTTGTCCATAATTATTCCAGATATAAGTTCTGTATCTGATATTGAGCCTCCTTGTTTTTTCTGAATTTTAATACCATCTCTGTCAACTTCAGCAGTTTTCCCTTGACCTTTAGAAACCAATTTAACTGATTTAACAGTTAAATCTGCAAGAAAATCTGCATTAGATTCTGATGATTTACCTGTCATAGACGTTATAGCAATAGATCTCAAAGTAGAATTATCACTCCGTTTAACTGGACGCGAAATTTTATCTAATAATTTTAATGATTCTGCACAAGCTCTTCGATAACCATTCGATATCGCAGTTGGATGAACGCCCTTTTCCATAAGCTCTTCAGCATTTTTTAGAAGCTCCCCTGCCAAAATAACTGCTGTAGTGGTACCGTCACCGCATTCTGAATCTTGTGTTTTAGCAACTTCAACTACCATCTTTGCTGCCGGATGTTCAACTTCAATTTCTTTCAAAATAGTGACTCCGTCATTTGTTATCACTACATCTCCCATTGAATCCACTAACATCTTATCCATACCCTTAGGACCTAATGTTGATCTAACTGCTTCAGCTATCGCTTTTGCTGCTGCAATATTATTTTGTGTAGCTTTACGGCCACTATCTCTTTTTGTTCCTTCCTTAAGAATAACAACTGGTGCATTACCTGGAATCATTGTATCACATATTATATTTGCGAGGTGGATATATAAAAATAATCACAAAAAACCTAAGTAAATGATAAAAATAGCAAAGAAAAGACCACTGTAGATGAAATTGAACAAAAATTAACGCCATTATTCCCTAGAATTCCTCGGTTTTCTAGCGTTGCACCTAATAAAGAATCTATAATACTGCCAAGAAAACCAAAAAATGCCGAAATATAAAGATAATTAACTTTAAAGGATGAATAAAATGCATGACTTTCTTCAATTATTAGTACAAAAGCACAAAAAGATAACATAGACATAGATACTGCTGAAAGTAAAGAAGCAGTCGTACCTTCTAAAGATATCCCTCCGTTTGTTCCTGGCTCAACCTTCTTTGTGGGATTAGTTATCAAAACAGGTTCTGGAGATAAAACACCAATCTCACTAGCCATTGTATCTGCTGTTGCAGCTCCAATTGCTGTAGTGAAAGCCACCAAAGCTTGTTCAGGAGACAAAAAATCTAAACTATAGCATACAGCTACAATTGCAGGAACTATTCCATTTGAAATAACATTAGAACCGCCTCTCGTACCTTCATCACTCTCCTCAACTCCTAAAGCTTTCTTGTAAACTATCGCAAATTTAGTTGCTAAGAATGAGGTACCAACGAATATCAGCATTAATAGAAGCCAAGTCCAATGGCCTAAGGTTCCTGTTATGAAACAAATAAGGAATGCTAATGCAGAACCACCTTGATCCAAAACTTTTTTGAAGAAAGCAATGCCTGAAATTATCAAACTAATTATAAAAATAAATAATACAGTTATAGGGGGAGGCAGTATCAAGAAACGACCCTCACAGCCTCATCGAAATGGGCCTTGAATTCTCTCTTAATTTCAGACAATCTTGAATCATCAATAGCCTCTACAAACATCCGAATAACTGGCTGCGTATTCGATGGCCGTAGAAGGACCCAGCCACCTTCTAACCATATCTTTACGCCATCAATAGTTTCTACTTTGAAACCCATTTCTAAGAAAGTCTTCTCCAATTGATCGTTTACCTTGAACTTTATAGAATCTAAACACTTGAACTTTAGTTCTTCATACGGATAAGAAGGAATCTCATCTGAAAGCTCAGCCAATGTGGAATTAGAAGTAACTACATGTTCTGCTAATTTCAAACTAAAAATGAGTGGATCATCAAAAATAAATTCAGTCAAACCTGGTGCAAAGAAATGTGCTGATATTTCCATTGCAATAGCTGCATTGTGTTTCTTCAACTCTTCACATACAAATACATCTCCTACCCTAATCCAAATTAGTTCCCCTCCAATTTTAGGAATCTCATCCTCCAATATCATAGAACAAGGTACACCTGCGAGAACTTTGTTTAATCCTGGTTTAATCAAACTTCGTGAAGTTATTATTCCAATTTTTTCTGCTGAAACTGCTCGCGACTTATTATCTATGAAAACACATCTGTCTGCATCCCCATCAAATGCGATACCCATATCGTATTTTCCTTGTTCCATGATAGAAATCAAATCACCCAAATTCTTTGGTGCTGGTTCTGATGGCCTATTAGGAAATCTTCCATCCGGTGTATTGTTTATACTAAAAGTTTCAGCACCC
>Ga0208766_1001286_pt1 | contig 13424 bp, 9 predicted proteins | sample ETN01SmetaG_3_FD_185792 | JGI IMG/M metagenome (GOLD analysis project Ga0208766, IMG submission 185792) | Marine microbial and viral communities from oxygen minimum zone, Eastern Pacific Ocean - ETNP2014F12-01SV263 (SPAdes) (version 2) | ecosystem: Environmental > Aquatic > Marine > Oceanic ...
GCACATGTTGCTCGCGTTAGCTCAAGCACGTTCTGCCGAGGCACAAGGTGAAGTGCCAGTGGGTGCCATCATTGTCAAAGACGATCAAATTATCGCCAGCGGGCACAATCGCAATATCATGGATCACGACCCTTCAGCGCATGCCGAAGTGGTGGCCATTCGATCGGCCGCAACACTGTTAAACAATCATCGTCTAACTGGAACCACCTTATACGTCACCCTCGAGCCTTGCGCCATGTGTCTGGGTGCCATGCTCCACGCCCGAGTTGAGAGACTGGTGTATGGCGCTTGTGACCCCAACGCAGGAGCTGCCGGCAGTGTCATTGACCTTTCTGCAGAGGCACAATTCAATCACTCTATTCAAGTTGATGGCGGGTTATTGGAGGACGAGTGCGCCCAGATACTGAAGGTTTTTTTTAAAGCCCGGCGCTAATATTAAGCGGCATGTCCACAAGGCTTGCCACGGTTTGTTCTTTATCGGTAATGCCAATAAGAATTTCATGATAACTGCGGATGTTATTAACATAGATAACCGGTTCCCAGCCTCTGGCGTAACCGTGGCTCAAATGCGGGTACCACTGTTTGTTTGCCAATAGCGGTAAGGATTTACTTACGTTCACCCATTGCGTTGGGTCATTGCCTTGCCACTGTGTGATTTGCCAGGCATCTTTAAGGTGACTGAAGCCGACATTGTAGGCGGCCAGCGCAAACCAACTTCTGTCCGGTTCCACTATATCCTCTGGCAATCTGTGCCATTGCTTGACAAAATATTCAGCGCCACCACGAATACTGCTGACCGGATCGAGTCGATTTTTAATGTTGACTTCTTTGGCGGTTCTAAGTGTCAACATCATTAAGCCTCTAACACCTGTGCTGGAGATGGCTCTGGGTTGCCAATGCGATTCTTGGTATCCAATCGCGGCCAATAAACGCCAATCGACAGCGTATTTTATGCCGGCCCGCATAAAGTCATTCTTGAATTTAGGCAATCGTGTTTCAATGTGCTCGATAAACGTACGCGTATCAACATAATCCAGTGCCCCGGCGTGACCGTAATAGCGTTCATTAATTTTTGCGATCAGTCCCTCACGCTCTGCTTCAATAAGGTAGTTGTCGGCTTTTTCCATGAGTTCACGGCTGCCTTTTTTGTCGTACGCCCAAGCGAGTTCGTTGTTCTTTTTGATATCAAGTGCCACCCTTAGCTCTGGGTGAGTGTGTCGTTGCAGGGCAAACTCATTGCTGTCAGCAACGGTAAAATCGAGTTCTTCGGTATTTACCTTATTCATTAACTCTTCGACACCTTGCCGAGTGTTCATTGACCAAATGAGATTCGGGTGCACTGTTTGCAAATCTTGTAAAGCTTCGGCGTGATCAATTTCAGTGGTGATCTCAATTTCACGATCCAACAACTGGCCGATGGATTTAGGTTTGGGGTTACCGCGTTTGTAGATTAAGTGCGTGTCCACGTTCGCGTAAGGGTAGCCAAAGTGCATTTGTTGTTGCCAGCTTGCAGTAGGGGTGAGTCCTGCCGCCGCCATGTGGGCTTTACCGGATTCAAGTACAGGTTGAATGTCGGCAACTTTGTCGACTATTTTGATTACCAGTTTAACGCCCAGGCTTTCTGCTAAGCCATTGACCAAGTCAAATTCTGGACCTGCCATTTCATTATCGTCTTGGTAAAATGTGGTGGGGCTGTTGAGCGTGACCACGTGCAATTCACCTTGTTCTTTTATTTGTTCTAAAAGATTCGGTTCGGTGGAACAGGTAACAATGAAAGCACTCAATATTGGGAGTGTTAAGAGTCGGAGGTGCCTTACCCTGATGTGGAACCACTCAGAGTTCACTGTGCGTTTAGCACGTTTCTTTTTTATCGCTCTTCGCTTCATTGATTTACACCATTTAAGCAAAACACCATAAAAACAGTGTCACCCTATCGCAGATGAACAAAAATTGCAGTTATTTAACCTAGAAAAAATCTAGGTTATTATAATATTTATGATATATATCAATTGCTTATTAATAATTACTGCAAATAAAAATAATGTAAAAATGTTAATTTTTTATGAAAATTTTGCGGATAAAACGCTACAATGCAGTCTTGATATTGATTTTAAATTGGTGGGAGTATGCAGCTTAAGCAAATTTTTCTGGGTATGGCGTTGTTGGTAATTGGTGCTTGCGCCAGCTCCAGCGCGAACAACCCAGCGCTTGCAAAGACCAAGATCAGTGAGATTCATTTTATGAATGATTTTGATCTTTGTTATGCTTTTTTTACCCTCAAGAATGAGGACGATTGGTTTGCTCATGAAAATATTCGTCGAGTTCGTCGTTTAGATTGTGAGCCGTACCGGGAACAAGCACAAGAACAATTCAAAGGCAAACGAATCAATTACGATGCTCTCAATGTGACCAAATTGTTCAGAAGGTCCGAACGAAACAATCGAGAACGACGCCCCATTCTTGAGGATAAAACCTTGAATGAAGTTTGCTATGTTAGGATAGATGAACTGGTATTTGCTAAACGCGGTCCGGCAAGTGCCTGCGCAGTCAGTGCGGATTGAGTTAATAATGCTTCAATAAGGCGGATAGGAAATGAGTTCAGCAAAACAGATTTTAAATGAGGCGGCCACAAGCTTTGCTTTGATTGCAGAAGTGGCCGATCAAGTGGATGCGGCAGCGCAGTTAATAACCGATTCTTTGGCTCAAGGTGGCAAGATCTTTTTCTGCGGCAATGGCGGTTCAGCGGGCGATGCTCAGCATTTGGAAGCGGAGTTTTTAGGGCGTTTTTTAAAAGAACGCCAACCTTTGCCGGCCATAGCATTGACCACTAATGCATCCGCACTGACCGCGATTGCAAACGATTACGATTACAGCGATGTGTTCTCGCGCCAACTCAAAGGTTTGGCCAAAGCCGGTGACGTGTTGGTGGGTATTTCAACCAGTGGCCAAAGCCCAAACGTGATCAAAGCGCTTAAGATGGCGGCTAAATGTGAAGTGAAAACCATTGCTTTGACCGGTAAAAAGTTCAGTGAAGCGGCAGAACTTGCAGATGTGGCCATTCAAGTTCCCGCCACGGCAACGCCACGTATCCAAGAGATGCATATAGCAGTGGGTCACACACTTTGCGAGATTGCTGAGAACAGCCTACGCTAAAGCATGACCCAGGAAAAAAAATCCGAGCACACAAAGCGACCGGCGGTATTCTTTGATCGCGATGGTGTGATTAATGAAGACAAAGGGTATACCTACAAACATAAAGATTGGGAATGGGTTGATGGGGCTATCCAAGCCATCAAGCAGTGTAACGATGCTGGGTATTTGGTGTTTGTGGTCACGAATCAATCCGGTGTAGGCAGAGGTTTTTATACCGAAGAGGACGTGCACAGTATTCACGAGTACATGCAAAATGCCTTACACCAGCATGGTGCGCACATAGATGACATTCGCTATTGCCCGCATCATATTGATGCCATCCACGCTAAATATAAAATCGATTGTGATTGCAGAAAGCCGGCCAGTGGCATGCTCAAGGATTTACTTTCATCGTGGCCGATTGAGAAATCTCAAAGCGTGTTGGTGGGTGATAAGTTAACCGATCTGGAAGCGGCCATGCAGGTTGGCATCAAAGGCCTTTTATTTAAGGGCGGTAATCTCAAGCAATTTCTAAGTGATGCCGGTTATCTGGTTTAATTTACAACGCATCAAAAAAATCTTCTTGTCGTTTTCTTAATGCCGCAGTTGGCATTTCCCCCATGCCACCTTGTATATTGTCAATCACATGTCTGGCTTTAGTCATACCCGGCACAACCGCCGTCACCCCAGTTTGGGACACCACGTATTTTAATAAAAATTGACCCCAGCTTGCGCATTCAAATTCAGCCGACCAAGCCGGCAGTTTTGCTTTATTGAGTGTGGAGAAGACACCGCCACCACCAAATGGACGATTAATCAGAACTGCTGCACCTTGATCAACCGCAAGTGGGATAAGTCGCTGCGATGAACTGCGCTGATTTGCCAGTGAAAGATTGACCTGAATAAAATCAAGTTCGTGTTCTCTGAGGGCTTTTTCCATTAACTCGTATTGACTGGTCATGTGCGTGGTCATGCCCAAATAGCGGATTTCACCGGCGGCTTTTCGTTCTTTTAATAATGCCAGTGAATTTTCCCAGTCTTTGAAATTGTGAACCTGCATGAGATCGAATTTTTCGGTGCTAAAACGTTTCAAGGATGCGTTGAATCTTTGGGTGTTTTGGCTGAGGTTTCTGCTGTCAACTTTACTCGCTAAAAACAAATCTTTTTGTATTCCCAGATCAGAGATCAATTCGCCCAGCACAATTTCTGAGCTGCCGTAACTGGGTGCGGTATCAATAACAGTGCCTCCAAGTTCATGAAATTTACTCAAGGCCTGTTTTAAAGTTGCTCGTGCCTCCTTGTCATCGCCCACGCCATAGCGATTTGTGCCGACTCCGATTACTGGAATGGATTCTCCTGAAACAGGAATGGTGCGTTCGATTAACTTAGCGCTGGCGGCATTTAGATTTGGGTGTACCGCCATCAATGCACCGGCCCCTATACTGGCCTGTGTGAATAATCTTCTTGAAACAGTCATGTGCGCGGCTCCTTTTCTAGCATTTGTTGTGGTTTTTTATATATAGCGCTAGCTTAGCAATAAATTTAATTGCAGAATAGCGATCATGGAAGGTAAATGTTAATGATCGCCGTAGATTAAGTCATGTCAAAAAAATACGCCGTGGACAAGCAAACACAATCCAGAGCATTGCTCGATCGCGATGCTTATGAAGCGATGTATCAATCTTCAATCGAAGATAATGAGGGATTTTGGTCAGCACAAGCAAAACGCATAGATTGGATTAAACCCTTCACGGAAATTAAAGATGTCTCTTATGCCAGTGACGACGTGCACATTCGTTGGTTTGCAGACGGCACCTTAAATGCCTGTTACAACTGTGTGGATCGACATCTCCCTGAAAAACAAGACGATGTAGCCATTGTGTGGGAAGGCGATGACCCCACACGCGATACAAAAATCACCTACGGCCAATTGCATCGGCGTGTCTCACTCTTTGCCAATGCTTTAAAATCCATAGGTGCCAAACGTGGTGACCGCATTACCTTATACATGCCGATGATTCCAGAGGCCGCCGTGGCCATGTTGGCGTGTGCACGAATTGGTGCGGTGCACAGTGTTGTATTTGGTGGTTTTTCACCCGAAGCACTTGCTGGAAGAATAAATGATTGTGAATCGAATATTGTGATTACTGCAGACGAAGGCGTTAGAGGCGCAAAAACCATTCCATTAAAAACCAATGTAGATGCCGCCGCCGCCAATCCACAGGTGACAAGCCTAGAAAAAGTACTGGTAATAAAAAATACAGGCAATGAAGTGTCCTGGGAGAAAGGTCGCGATGAGTGGTTGCATGAATTGGAAACACAGGTGCATGATGATTGTCCTTGTGAGGAGATGTCCGCTGAAGATCCATTATTCATCTTGTACACTTCAGGCTCAACTGGAAAACCAAAAGGCGTATTGCATACGACTGGCGGTTACATGGTGTACGCCGCTCTTACCCATGAATATGTGTTTGATTACCATCCTGGGGATGTTTTTTGGTGTACCGCTGATGTTGGTTGGGTTACCGGACACACTTATATCGTCTATGGGCCGCTTGCCAATGGCGCCATCACTTTAATGTTTGAAGGCGTGCCGAATTACCCCAGCGCGTCGCGTTTTTGGGAGGTATGCGATAAACATCAAGTGAATATATGTTATACCGCACCCACTGCAATTCGGGCCTTAATGCGAGAAGGCAATGCCCCGGTGGAGAAAACGTCAAGGAAGTCTCTGCGCATTCTCGGCAGCGTCGGCGAACCCATAAATCCGGAAGCGTGGGAATGGTATTACCAAGTTGTTGGTGAGGCACGCTGTCCCATTGTTGACACATGGTGGCAAACTGAAACTGGCGGCGTTTTAATTAGCCCATTGCCAGGTGTGACCGATTTAAAACCAGGCTCGGCAACAAAACCTTTGTTTGGTATTCAGCCGGCAATTGTGGATCAAGAAGGACAAATACTTGAAGGAGTGGCAGAAGGCAATTTGGTTATATTGGACAGCTGGCCAGGGCAGATGCGAACCGTCTATGGTGATCACGCACGTTTTGTCGAAACGTATTTTTCCACTTATGAAAATCGATATATGACAGGTGATGGCGCGCGTCGTGATGAAGATGGATATTATTGGATTACTGGCAGGGTCGATGATGTGCTGAATGTGTCCGGTCACAGGATGGGTACAGCTGAAGTGGAGAGCGCATTGGTGGCGCATCAGAAAGTAGCCGAAGCCGCTGTGGTGGGTTACCCGCACGAGATCAAAGGCCAGGGCATCTATGCTTATGTTACCTTGATGCAAGGCGAAGAGCCTTCAGAATCACTGCTTCAAGAATTAAAACAATGGGTAAGACAAGAAATCGGACCCATCGCCACACCGGACCTTTTGCAATGGGCGCCAGACCTTCCCAAGACAAGGTCAGGCAAGATTATGCGGCGGATCCTGCGTAAAGTGGCCGCCAATGATTATGCGGATTTGGGAGATGTATCGACTTTAGCCGATCCGTCCGTAATCGAAAGTCTCATCGACAACCGCATGAATCGAAATTGATATCTGCAACAGCCAAACGTAATTATTATTTTAAGAAAATTAATAAAAAATCCATTTTTAAAGGAGTATCCGGTTTAAATTTTAGGTAAACTTAACACAGTTGCCCTGAAAATCGTTTAAATTAGAATGGATTTGAAAATCAATTATGGCCAAAAAAACATTATATAGAATATCATTTATGAGTCATGGGAAAGTCTATGAGATCTACGCGCACAGTATTTCTCAAGGCGCACTCTTTGGATTTATCGAAATTGAGGAACTGGTATTTGGTAAACGCAGTTCCGTGGTGGTGGATCCTTCTGAGGAAAAAATTAAAACCGAATTTGAAGGCGTCAAAAGAACGCATGTACCCATGCATTCAGTTATTCGTATTGATGAAGTGGATAAAGAGGGAACCAGTAAAATATCAAAACTCGAAGGTGGGAATGTATCGCAGTTTCCGATACCGATGTATACCCCTGATGGGAGCTCCAAGAAAACTTAATTTTTGTTTTAATTGATTAGCCAGTGAAATGTATTTTGCGTAATAGGAAGCTAATAGCTTGTCCATAAAAGCAACACAGTCGTCAGATAAAGCAACACAGGATATATTGTGTATTAAGGGACAACGTGCGCTCTCAGAATTTCGCATCAAGAAACTAAATAGTATTTTAAAAGAAGTCCACGCCGAGCTTATACTCAAGCATGCCGCCTACCGATATTACGTCAAACTTAATGACGTCTTAGAGTCGGATGAGTTAGACAGATTGTCTGCCTTATTGTTATCGGGTGAGCGCGTCATCAAGGGTAACGAGACCTCCAATCGCATTACTGTTGTACCAAGAATTGGCACCATCTCTTCTTGGTCTAGTAAGGCCACTGATATTGTTCATGCTTGCGCTTTGCACACTGTTGAGCGTATTGAGCGTGGCGTATGTTTTTTCTTTAACGCCCCTGAATCATTAGAAACCAAGCAAATGCATGCGATTCAAAAAGCTCTGCATGACCGAATGACAGAAAGCGTCCTCACTGAAGATCTTTCTGTGGCGGCATTATTTGCCCAACACAAACCGCAACCATTAATATCCATTGAACTGACCGAAAAAGGCAAAAAGGCTTTAGAAGAAGCCAATCAAGATCTAGGTTTAGCACTCTCAGACGATGAGATTGATTATTTGTGTGAGCATTATGAGGGCATCAACAGAGACCCAACGGATGCCGAACTCATGATGTTTGCCCAGGCTAACTCAGAGCATTGCAGGCATAAGATCTTTAATGCTGAATGGGTGATTGATGGTGAGCCGCGTGCTGAAAAACTATTTTCAATGATTAAAAGCACAACTAAAGCAAATCCTAAAGGTGTGATTTCGGCTTATTCGGATAATGCGGCAGTCATAGAGGGGTTCAAAACGAAAAGACTGATGTCATCATTACCCAATCGAGAGTTTGTATTTTCGGATGAGCCGGTACATATTGTTATGAAGGTTGAGACACACAATCACCCCACGGCAATCTCACCTTTTGCCGGTGCAGCCACCGGATCAGGCGGAGAGATAAGAGATGAAGGTGCTACCGGATTGGGGGCTAAACCAAAAGCCGGCCTGACCGGTTTCACTGTTTCGCATTTAAGAATACCGGATTATCCGCAACCCTGGGAGAGAGCATTCGCTCATCCGGAGCGCATGGCAACACCTTTAGAGATTATGACAGATGGCCCGCTTGGCGGCGCGGCCTTTAACAATGAGTTTGGTCGCCCCAATTTACTGGGGTATTTTAGAACCTTTGAAGCCTTCTTGCCTGAGTTACCTGAGAATGAGATCCGCGGTTATCACAAACCAATCATGATAGCCGGAGGAGTGGGCAATGTTCGTGATGAGCATGCGCTTAAAATTGATATTCCCCAAGATGCCGAAATTATTGTTATCGGTGGACCGGCCATGTTAATCGGTTTAGGCGGTGGCGCCGCTTCCAGTTTGGCCAGTGGCAGCAGTTCAGAGGATCTGGATTTTGCCTCAGTGCAACGTGGCAACCCCGAGATAGAGAGGCGCGCACAAGAAGTCATCGATCGTTGCGCATCCATGGGGAACAATAACCCTATTTTATTGATTCATGATATTGGGGCTGGTGGCCTCTCCAATGCTATTCCAGAGGCCGTTGATCACAGTAAACATGGCGCGTTGCTGGAATTAAGAGAAGTTGATAATGCGGAACCAGGCATGTCCCCGATGGCCATATGGTGCAATGAAGCACAAGAACGATATGTCTTGGTTATTAATCAAGACAGACGCGAAGAGTTTATTGGTATATGCAAACGTGAGCGATGCCCATATTCACTGGTGGGAACACTCAATGACAGCAAACAGCTCACTGTCACCGATCGGCATTTTGAAGACAAGCCGGTTGATATACCCATGGACGTGTTATTGGGTAAACCACCAAAAATGCAACGTGTTGTGGAGAGAGTGAATCGAGAATCTTCTGCACTGGATTTAAGTGGAGTAAAAATTAAAGAAGCGATATATCGGGTACTTAAATTTCCAGCAGTGGCTGATAAATCTTTTTTGATTCATATAGGCGACAGAACGGTCGGTGGGCTTAGCGTAAGGGATCAATTGGTTGGCCCTTGGCAGGTTCCTGTTAGTGATGTGGCGATCACCGCCAGTGGTTTTGAGAGCAAAACCGGTGAAGCCATGTCCATGGGTGAGCGCACCCCTTTGGCGGTTATTAATGCACCGGCTTCAGGAAGAATGGCAGTTGGCGAAGCCATCACGAATATTGCCGCCGCATCAATCGGAGATTTAAGCAAGGTAAAACTGTCTGCAAATTGGATGGCAGCGGCAGGGCACCCAGGTGAAGATGCAAATTTATTCGATACGGTTAAGGCCATCAGTTCAGATCTGTGTAAGGACTTAGGTGTTGCGATACCGGTGGGCAAGGACTCTCTTTCTATGCGAACAAGTTGGCAGGAAGAAGATAAGGAGTATCAAGTGGTGGCACCGGTGTCTTTGATTGTATCGGCTTTTGCTCCGGTTACAGATGTGCGCAATCATCTGACTCCAGACTTGAAACGTATTAACGGGAGATCTAGATTGTTGTTGATTGATCTGGGTCAAGGAACTGAACGACTTGGTGGATCTGTATTGGCGCAGGTTTATAATCTTAATGGCGGCTATGCGCCCGATATTGATACTCCTTTACGCTTAAAAGCATTTTTTGAAGTTATTCAAGCCTTACTCAAAGAGAAATTGTTGCTTGCTTATCACGATAGATCCGATGGCGGTTTACTGGCCACAATAACCGAAATGATGTTTGGCGGACATTTGGGTGCCTCATTAAAGTTGTCTGGATCGGCAGAGAAGATAATACGTTATTTATTTAATGAAGAACTCGGCGGTGTGGTTCAGGTGGCTCAAAGTCAGTTACCAAAAGTAAAAGAGTTATTGGAAGACAAGGAAATGCATTGGGTTGATCTGGGCGAAGTTGAGCCCGATGAGCAGCTCACTTTGCATGAGGACGATGAAGTTATTTTTAGGGCAAATAGAGTGCAGCTTCAAAGAGCATGGTCTGAAACCTCATACCGAATTCAATCGCAACGAGATAACCCGATCACCGCAAAAGAAGAGTACGATCGCATTCTTGATCAGGAAGATCCTGGTATGAGTGTCAAACTGTCTTTTGATTTGGATTCAACTGATTCTGTTGCCTTGGTGGGTGGTCAAAAACCTAAGATTGCCATTCTTCGAGAGCAAGGAGTGAACAGCCAATACGAGATGGCGGCTGCATTCATGAGGGCAGGTTTTGAGTCGGTTGATGTGCACATGAGTGATCTATTTTCTGGTGCGGATACATTGGATAATTATCACGGCATGGTTGCTTGCGGAGGATTTTCTTACGGCGATGTGTTGGGTGCTGGCGGCGGCTGGGCCAAATCAATTCTGTATAATTCAAGTTTGCGTGATCAGTTCAGCGCATTTTTTGCTCGTGATGACAGCTTCTCTCTAGGGATCTGTAATGGCTGTCAGATGCTGTCTCACCTAAAAGAACTGATCCCTGGGGCTGAGTGTTGGCCACATTTTAAACGAAATAAGTCAGAACAATTTGAAGCTCGTTTTGGGTTGGTGAAGGTGGCAGACACCAATTCTATTTTCTTAACTGATATGACCGGTTCTCGCCTGCCGATCGCCACTTCTCATGGAGAAGGAAGGGCGGTATTTGATAGCGAAGAGCTTCAACAACAAGCACAAGATTGTATAGCGGTTCGTTACGTTGATAATTATGGCAATACAGCGGAAAGTTATCCGGCCAATCCAAACGGTTCCATCGATGGTATTTGTGGACTAACGAGTTTAGATGGGCGCGCCACAATCATTATGCCTCACCCTGAACGCGTCGCCAGAACCACACAGAATTCATGGCATCCAGATGAGTGGGGCGAAGAGGGACCTTGGTTCCATATGTTTAAAAACGCCAGACGTTACCTTGATTAGGCTTTTATTTCACTCACCAAAGCATTGATTTTGGCTATGCCTTCTCTTAAGTAGGCTTCAGGTAGCGCTGAACTGCAACGAAAATGTCGATCGAGCCCAAAACAGTTACCCGGAACCACAAGCGTGCTCTTTTCATGCACCAAGCGATCAACAAATTCCATTGAGTCAATGGGTAAATCATAACGTACGATGCACATTGCTGAAGCTTCTGGAGGCACCACTGAATACGTATCGCCATGCTCAGAGAGAATATCCATGAGCGTGTCAAAGCCAAAATTAATTAATGTTCTGGCGCGTTCTGTGAGTTTTGGTCTGACTTTAGGGTCTAGCGCAATATTGGTAATAACATTACCCAGCATGGTGGCACTGATGGTGGTGTATTCATGCCTCAGTTGCAACTCAGGGATTAATGCTTCCGGCGCGACAATCCATCCAATTCTCAGCCCAGGCATTCCATAAGCTTTGCTCATGCTATTAATCGCGATAACTCGATCGTATTTACCCCAAAATGAAGGGGTCGTTTTGGTGTCACCTCTTTCTGTGCCGGCATAGACTTCATCGGCAACAATCCAAGCCCCAACATTCGCGGCGGCTTTAATGATCAGATCCATTTCATTCTCAGTGAGAATATGGCCAGTGGGATTATTGGGATTGATGATGCTGATTATTTTTGTCTTGGGATTTACAGCGTCACTTAACTGCTCAGCATTTAATGCCCAGTTCTTCGCTTCGATCAATTCTACCGTTCTTATCTTGATTCCATTGTTGATGGCATTGCCAGATAATTGAAGGTAGGCAGGTTGCAGTGTTACGAGTTCATCGCCGGGCTCTAATAATGTTTTTGCAACCAAGTAATTTGCTTCAGATGCCCCGATTGTGGTGAGTATGTTGCCAATCTTTGAGCCAGGATAAAGTACGGCAATTTTTTCCCTGAGCGCAACTTTTCCTTGCACGTTTGGGTAATCCAGCTCGGTTTGCATTAATTCATCAATGTCTTTATCAGCCAGCTCAAAGAATTCACCCAGTTTCAATGGATGCACGCCACTTTCTGAGTAGTTAAAAGCAACGTTTTTTTCGTGCTTGGTCAGATAGCTTTCAATTTTAAAGGGGTGAAACATAAATCTAAGATCCTTTGATGCGTGACGCGTATTTTAGTTATCAGAATACGAAGATGAAGCTTTAGATGCGTTTGTATTTAATGCGTTTTGGCTGAACGTTATTGCTGCCCAATCTTCTTTTTCGGTCTTCATCGTATTCGGAGAAGTTACCTTGAAACCATGTTATCTCACTGTTGCCTTCAAATGCCAATATATGTGTGGCAATCCTATCGAGGAACCAACGATCATGAGAAATGACTATCGCTGAGCCCGGAAACTCTAAAAGTGCAGTTTCTAGCGCTCTTAACGTTTCCACATCCAAATCATTGGTTGGCTCATCAAGCAATAATAAATTGCCGCCCGATTTCAACATTTTTGCAAGATGCACACGATTGCGTTCACCGCCTGAGAGCAGACCAATCTTTTTTTGTTGATCACTGCCGCGAAAGTTAAATCTGCCCACGTAGGCGCGTGAGGGTGTTTCATATTTACCTACCGTAATGATGTCTTGGCCGTCAGAGATTTCTTCCCAAATGGTCTTGTTGTCATCCAAGCTATCTCGTGATTGATCGACGCTTGCAATCTTTACGCTCTCGCCAATTCTAATGGTGCCGCTGTCTGTATCTTCGTTGCCATTAATCATGTTGAATAATGTGGTCTTTCCGGCTCCGTTTGGCCCAATTATTCCCGCTATGCCTCCGGGTGGCAGTTGAAAGTTCAAACAATCGATAAGAACTTTTTCGTCAAAAGCTTTCGCTAGATCTTTGGCTTCAATAACCAAGTCACCAAGTCTTGGTCCAGGAGGAATAAAAATTTCATTGGTTTCATTGCGTGCTTGGTATTTCTCAGATGAGAGTTCTGCAAATTGTTTAAGTCTGGCTTTGGATTTAGCTTGACGGGCTTTGGGGTTCTGCCTGACCCATTCCAGTTCAACTTGCATGGCTTTTTGTTTGGCTTTTTGTGTGGCTTCTTCTTGCGAGAGGCGCTGCTCTTTTTGTTCTAACCAAGACGAGTAATTTCCTTCCCATGGGATTCCATGACCACGATCTAATTCCAAGATCCAACCGGCTACATTATCCAAAAAATACCTATCGTGAGTCACGGCAATCACGGTGCCACTGTATTCTTCTAAGAATCTCTCTAGCCATGCAACAGATTCGGCATCTAGGTGATTGGTTGGTTCAT
>Ga0208766_1001287_pt1 | contig 13414 bp, 13 predicted proteins | sample ETN01SmetaG_3_FD_185792 | JGI IMG/M metagenome (GOLD analysis project Ga0208766, IMG submission 185792) | Marine microbial and viral communities from oxygen minimum zone, Eastern Pacific Ocean - ETNP2014F12-01SV263 (SPAdes) (version 2) | ecosystem: Environmental > Aquatic > Marine > Oceanic ...
ATGTTGGCATATCTACACAAACAGAGGATGGTCTTATGGTTCCTGTAATTAAGCATGCTGAAGCTAGAGATGTTTGGGATACAGCAAATGAGTTGAGAAGAGTTACATCTGCTGCACGTGACAAGACAGCTACAGTAGATGAATTAACAGGCTCAACAATAACAATAACAAGTTTAGGTGCAATGGGTGGCCTGGGAGCAACTCCGATAATTAATCACCCAGAAGTGTCAATAGTTAGTATTCATGCAGCAAGAGACAGAGCAGTTGTTAGAGAAGGCGAAATAGTTGTTCGTAAGATGATGAATTTAACTTCTTCTTTCGATCATCGAATAATAGATGGGTATGACGGAGCTTTACTTATTCAAGAATTGAAATCTATGCTTGAGTATCCTGCTACAATCTTCATGTGAGGTTTTATGGCTGAAATTCGTAATTGTAAAGTTTTAGTGGTAGGTGCTGGACCTGGTGGTTATGTAGCTGCCATTCGTGCAGGTCAGCTTGGTTTAGATACAGTAGTTGTTGAAGGTTCAAGAGCAGGTGGAACTTGTTTGATTAGGGGATGTATCCCTTCTAAAGCAGTTATACACGCGGCTTCTTCTTTTGAAGAAATTGGAAAACATTCAGGGGCTGGAAAAATGGGTATTAGCGTTTCTGGAAAGGCTAAAGTTAATATGAAAGAATTGGTAACTTGGAAAGAATCTATAGTTACTAAATTGAACAAGGGTGTTGAAGGCTTACTAAAGGCGGCAAAAGTTGAGTTGATATCTGGATGGGCTAAATTTAGAAATGCTAAAACATGTGAAGTAAGTGGTGGAGAAAAGGAATGGATTATCAATGCTGAGCATGTGATTTTAGCCAATGGTTCAAAGTCGGTAGAATTACCTTTTATGCCTTTTGATGATAATGTTATTTCATCAACAGAAGCTCTTGAATTAAACGAAGTTCCTAAAAAATTAGTAGTAATTGGTGCAGGATATATTGGTCTTGAATTAGGTATAGCTTATCGTAAATTAGGCTCTGAAGTAACTTTCATTGAAGCCTTAGATCAAATATTGCCAATTTATGATTCTGAAATGACCCGACCTATCAATATGTGGCTGAGGAAGCATAAAGTTACAGTTAATTTAGGAGCCAAAGCTAAAGGAGCTACTACTAAGGGAAAAGTAACTACTGTAGAATATACAGATTCAGATGGTAAAGATCATAAAATCAAAGCAGATAAGGTACTTGTTACAGTTGGGAGAAAACCTAACACGCAAGGGTGGGGTTTAGACAAAATGGCAGTAGACATGGATGGCCCATTCATCAAAGTAGACAAACAGTGCCATACTTCAATGAAGAATGTATGGGCTATTGGAGACGTTGTCGGTGAACCAATGTTGGCGCATAAAGCCTCAGCTCAAGGTGAAATGGTAGCTGAGATAATAGCAGGACATCGTTTGGCTTTCGAACCTGTATCAATTGCAGCAGTATGTTTCACAGATCCCGAAATAGTAGGAGTAGGGCTTACTCCAGATGATGCTAAAGAAGAAGGAATTGATGTTGTCGTTGGTAAATTTCCATTTGCAGCAAGTGGCCGGGCATTAGCTATGGATGCAGGTTCAGATGGTGGTTTTGTTAGAATTACTGCTCGATCAGATAATCACGTAATTCTTGGAATTCATGCAGTAGGATCACATGTCTCAGAATTATCTGGTGAATTTGCACACGCTCTAGAGATGGGTTCTAGATTAGAGGATATAGCTGGTACAATACATGTCCATCCAACCTTAACCGAAGCATTTGCTGAATCTGCACTTGCTGGCCTAGGTCACGCTATTCATATTTCAAAGTGATTTCTATCGAAATTATTCAAGCAGGCAATTCAACACATCAAGAGATAGATAGTTTGATGATGAGTTTGCAGGAAAAAAGAATAAAAGATTTAATAGAAGATACTTTGATTTTTGTAGAACATCCTGAAATTGTTACAATAGGCCGTAGAGGTATGCTTGACAATATAGAAGCTCCAGAAGGTTTTGTATCGTCTAGTGTTGATCGTGGAGGAGGATTAACATGGCATGGCCCTGGACAGTTAGTAGGTTATCCTATTTTCAAATGGAAAGAAGAATCAGTTAGAACAGTGATAACAACTATTGAAGAATGGATACTTTCTTCTTTATCAAAATTTGGTGTAGAAGGAAATAGAGACGAAACTATGCAAGGTGTTTGGTTTAATGGATACAAAGTAGCAAGTATTGGTTTAGCATTCAGTAAATGGGTTTCGAGGCATGGATTTGATATAAATTTAGATACACCTATAGGGCGAATTGAATCAGTAGAGGGTTGTGGATTACCCTTAGGCAAGCATACGTCCTTGTCTAAATTTGGTTATAATATATCTGTGAAAGAAATGCAAACGGCCTTGATTGAGACTATGCCTAATATTTTAGGTAGAGAAGTTAGTAAAACCACTATTTTAGAAACTCATTAACTAAATGTTGGTTTTGATCTTTGAGTTCGTGGTGTTTAGTCATCCATTCTGAAGCTTTTTCGATACATATAGATTTGATTTCTCCCGTTAGTAAATCTCCTGCCACATATTCATTTCTTATTCTTTCAAGTTCATTATCATCTTCTTCAAAGAAATATCGGAGATACTGGTATGCTACATCAACATCAGGATTTCCGCCCTTTGCACGATGTTCTTCTATTGTAGCTTGTCCACCAGAGAATGATGATTTTATTTTCTTTTCAATATTCTTCATAGAATCGTTTAGGAACATGGTGGTTTCAGGTTGACTTGAGCTCATTTTGCCCCCAGTCATTCCAACAGCAAATTGATGATATGTTGATGCCGGTTGCATAAGTCCCATTCCTCCCATTTTTCTTTCTAATTTTAGTAATTGATATTTGATTTCATTTTGGTTGTCGTAAGTAGCATCTTTCACTTCAATAGTCCCATGTTTAGGGTTTGCATTAGTTTGACTAAAACCAGCTTTTCCTATTGCATTTATTGCTTTGTCAATTACTTTTTGTCTTTGACTTTTATCAACTCCTCCATCATCACGTACTCCCATGGATATTTGATTATTATCTTGTATTGATAATCCAATTGTAATATTTCCCGATTTATTTTGATTCACATTAAACCAGTTTGTTTTTGATACCATACCTCGTGTCAATCTAATATGCGGATCTTGATCAATTCCAACAGGGACTACAATAGGTCTCAATCCTCCATATTCATCTAATTGAGGGTGAACAATATCTCCAGCTTGTATTAGTGGAGATTGAACATGTGCAAGATTAGTTTCACCCGAAAAACCATAAATTGCTTCCATCTCTGACAAATTGGTTTTCTTACTTAACGTAAATCCTAATTTTTGTACTATAGGTCTCTCTGATTGAAAATAAATCGTTGTTTTATCAGGATTAAGTCCCATTCCTGCATAATTCGTTATGTATTCTTCTATCGCATATTTCCGACATTTCTCAAGACTTAGACCTCTAGTAGCATGAGCTTCTAAATCTGCAACAGTTATTGTCACATCACCACCTAAATCCTGAAACCATTTAGCTTGATCAATGACCATTTTATGGCCTAAATGTATTTGGCCCGAAGGCATTAATCCAGATAGGACTCCAAAAGGTCTACCGGTTTTTCTTGCTTCTAGAATGTTATTTAAATCTCGATGGGCAAATATTATTCCCCTACGATGTAAATGCGTTGGACTAGGTAATTTGGTGTGGTCAACCGTATCCAAACCAAATTTTTTGCATATTTCTTTGTAGTTCTGGACACCTTTACTAGCCCAAGGGTCAATTTCCATTATTTAGCTTAGAGCTTGGGGGCTTAAAGGTGATTCCCACCTAATAATTGGAAAGATTTGTATTTTCTTAAATTGTATTGGTTGGGACTTCACCATAATAGTTAGAATCTTCTGTACCTTGTGATACAAACCAAAATAGAACTATTAATCCACCTATAAACGGAATTAATGAAATCAGCATCCACCATCCAGATTTATCTAAGTCATGCATTCGGCGACATGAAACGCAGAAAATACCAGGGATGAAAAGTAGCATAACCAAAGATAGCGGTGTTCCCATAGAGAGATCGATAGCTATTGCAATAATATACATTATTATGTAGAATAAGTAGAACCACCAATACTCTGATCTTGATGCTCTTCCTTGTAGTGTAAATGACTTTTGTAGAACACTTTTTATTGAGTCTGTAAAAGACATCATATGTGCTGCCCTCATGTTTAGGTCTCCTCAGTTAGCTCGGTTGAAACGGATTGTCGCATGATGTATCGATAGGAATACACTTTAAAAGCTAGGTTGTAGCAATATTTCCTCCCCTCTTTAAGGTGTTTGTGGAAAGAATAGTTTGGCCTAGAGCCATATTGCATTTGGATATGGATGCTTTTTTTGTAAATGTTCATATTTTGGAGAACCCACATGATCAAGGAGTCCCATTAGCTGTAGGTGGTAAACCAGGACAAAGAGGAGTAATTGCCTCAGCTTCGTATGAAGCTCGTGCAAAAGGGGTACGTTCAGCCATGGCTTCGAGTAAAGCTCTAAAACATTGTCCCGAATTAAAGTTAGTTTCATCAAATCGACCGATGATTCGATCCTGTTCTGCTAAAGTTATGGAAATTTTAGCAAGGTATGGACTTTTAGAAAGAATGAGTGTGGATGAGGCATTTGTAGATTTATCACTTCAAAAAAATCCTCAGGCCCTAGTTAAAACCATATTAAAACGTATTAAGTCTGAAACAGGCCTTCCAGCTTCAGCAGGTTTAGCTACCTCAAAATTGGTTGCTAAAATTGCTTCGGATTTTGAGAAACCAGAAGGTTTTACTGTTGTTAATCCAGGCACCGAATCTAAATTTCTAGCACCTATGGAAATAAGAAAAATATATGGGATTGGTCCTAAAACAGCTTCGTTATTGAATAATCTTGGTATCAAAACTTGTTCTGATATTGTATCTATAGATATTCAAAAATTATTGCCTGTATTTGGCCAATATTCTGTAAATTTAAAGAATAAGGCTAAAGGGATTGATAATCGTCCTGTAGATTCTTCACCTTGGATTGCTAAACAGCAAGGCACTGAGCATACTTTTGAGAAAGACATTTCTGATTTGGAAACAGTAGAGACTGCTTTACTAGAATTATGTGAGGAGGTGTCTGAAAGTATTGGTCGAATGGGCCGTTCAGCACGAACGATTACGATTAAGTTGCGATGGCCTAATTTTAAAACAATAACTAGGCAAAAAACAGTCCCTGGGGAAATTTACAGAAGTAAGGACATATACAAGGTTGCTAAAATGCTACTTTATGATAATTGGAAACCAGGAAAGTCAATAAGATTAATGGGAGTTTCAGCAAGTAGATTAGGTGTTTCTGATCAGCAGAAATTACAATTAGAATTCGAATAGACTTTTTTGTTTGCCGTCTGCTTTAGGAGTTATCTTTTTTGGTTCATCTTCTTCAATATTATGCTGGATAGGTCTGTAATCTAAGGTAACAACTTCCCTTTCTTGTCTAAATTCTTGAGATTCTTCAATAATTTCAGATATCATCTTATCTTTTTTAGGAATTCCCATTAAGATAGCTAATTCATTTTCATCCAATTCTAATTTTCCTGCTATTTTAGCAGCATCTTTCCTATTATTTCTACATACAATAGATATTACAGCTATTTGTTCCATCTTAGATTCTTTTATTGACTGATGGGTTGCCTTTCCAATTTTTTTAGCTAATGAATTTCTATATGCTCTTTGAAAACGGCTAGCCCCCATTTTCCTAATCCATGATGGGAATTGAACTCTACGGCCACTTGTTGGATGTGATTTTGAGAGGGCAACACCACTTGACATTAATTCAGAGGCATATCCCCAAAGTCCATAATTTTGGGTCCTAGAAACACGTGCTAATAGTAAATCAGCATATGACACACGTTCGTATGCTCTTTCAATATCATTAGGATGTTTGTACATAATTGGAATATTATCACTAACCCATGTCGAAACATCTCTTGGTTGTTCATTTAAATCAAAAATTGCAGTTCTTGGTTCTTCATAGTTGTCACTATTGAAAATAACATTTAGAGTATCAAACATTTCAGTTTCTCTATCTCGTGAACCTAATTTGTCCAAATCTTCTGAATCAATTTTCTTATTTCCTTCAGATAAAGATTGTAAATCATTGATTGCCCCTCGTAAGTCTCCCTTAGCATTTTCAGCCATTTTTGTTATTGTTTCTTGTTCAATTACCAGATTTTCATTCTCGCATACTTTGTTGAGAACCATGGCTACTGAGACTGCAGATGGCTTTTGAAATTTAAGATTTAAAGCTAATTTTTTGATTTTTGCACCAGTACCTTTTGTTAAATTATAAAGATCATTCACAGTTATTATTACTGGCTGTTTAGTTTGTTCAAGAGTTTTTGAAATCGCTTTCTTACCGCCTCTATCACTATAATTTTTAGTTTTATTTTTTGATTGTTGAGCTCTTTCGTATAAATTATCAGCTTCATCTAATAAAATAAGGTTCTTATCTGAAATTCCCTTTTCACCAAATGTTTGGAATAATCCAGCCCTTAGCGCAGTACCTTCTATCACATTTCCAGATCTAGCATCAGATGCATTCAATTCGATTAGCTCCCAGCCCATATCATTAGCTAAAGCGATTGCAGCTGAAGTTTTTCCACACCCTGGAGGGCCAGAAAGGATAACTCCTTTTTTGGTCATTTTCTCACCCCAAGAAATAGCCCATTTCTGTAGTTCGTTTATTGTTCTTGTATTTCCAATAATTTCAGAAAGATTCTTTGGTCTATATTTTTCAGCCCAAGACTCCATTACTCACCTAGTCTCATAGTAAAATGTAATTTTTGATAACGAAGGATAGATTTTGCATTTCTCGATACTATCCAAAATGAGACAAAAATACAGATTCCACACATAATCATTACAGATCCAAACGAAGATTTAAACTCTCTCTGAGTAAGATCCATAATTGAGACGTCCCATTGTCCATTTGCCATATAAATAATAGTAGAACATGCTACAAATGATAGAAAACCAGCAAAAAGTAAAGACCGACTCTTTGTTCTTCCATATAATTGTATTACTGGAGAAATTAGTACTAAAAATAAAGAAAGACCTAATAGTGTAAAATATAAACTCATGTATGTTGTTTGATAATATCCAATTATAGATCCGGATAACCCTCCAGTCATAAAACTCTCAGCTACCATGACCAATGGAACAAAAGTTACCACTCCACATCCTATAAACAAAAATCGAGCAATGGTAAGTAATAGTTGAGAATTCTTGCTATCTACTTTTAGTTGTTCTAATTTTTTGTAAGTTCTTCTTAGAATAAATCTTGCGATTAGCACAGAAAAACTTACTAATGGTAAAAATAAAACAGATATGAAAACAATAGCTTTCAGTAAGTCTCCTATGAATGGTAAATCAGGAACGTCAGCAAACGTAGTGTATAGGGACATCACTTCATCAGCATACAAATAAGCAACAATTCCTACGGTAAAATAGAGCATAGACATTAGAAGTCCTCCAACAAAAATTCGAGAACCAAAACTGCTGTAAATGTAGGCGTCTGGCTGATCTTTTACAAACCTTACCATTTTATGACCATAGGAGTGCTATTAATTAGCCTAACTCAAAGCGCATTTGTTCCGGTCCCTTCTTACCAGTTAGTTTTTCAGCCAATGTAGTTCCAATTCCAGGAATCTTATTCAAATCAGATGGTTTTGCGTCTCTTATTGAACTTTGACTTGTGAATCCTGCATTGAAAAGTGATCGAGCCCGCACTCTTCCTACAGAATCGATTTCAAGTAGAGGGAGAAGTTCTTTTCGAACTCCATTATTAACTCTAATTTGTAATTCAGTAATCATTTTAGTATTCTTAGGGGAAATTAATTCAGATAATTCACCCATAGCATACAAAATCCATTCTGCAGTTTCAACTTTTGCTCTTATGTCTCCAGGCGTAGTAGAATATCGCTTCAATAGATGTTCTTCAGGTGTTTCTTCAATCCAATCCATAAGCAACAAAGCAGTTTTCAAATCCCACAGATAAAATTCTAATTCCATGTGCTCTACAGGTGGAGGTAACATCAAATCGCCTTCCATTTGCATAAGATGAGTAAGATATGTTTCCATCTCATTCTTTCTAACATAAAGTGAATAAATATCGGGTGTTCTCGCTATAGTGTGAAGTAAACCTAAAGGATTCGCTTCAACATCCGATTCTAAAGCATTTTTGATTATGACTCCAGATAATGGATCGACATAGAGTTGGGACACTTTTCTTCCAAAAGCAGTAGGTTTCAATTTTTCATCTAATGCTTCATTTGCAGCAATAAATTCACCATCTTTTTTACCTTCTATTTCAATTAGGTTTTCAGTATCTAAAAAATCTAAAACTTTGTTCAGTCTATGTTGTGTTCTCCAAAGTTCCCCTTGAGCTCCAAATAGAGTTTTTTCTAAGAATTTGTGCAACCCTTTTTTAGTTCTTATTGTTCCAGACGTAATTAATGAAAGTAAATGAGTTCTTAAGGCAGGTTCACTACCTAATCTTGACATAACAGGTTCAGTTTCACCTTCAAAATAGTTTTCGATAAAGAAATCTATTTGTTCTTTATTTTTAGCAATTAGAATACCTTCACCATCTACATCAAATCCTGGCCTCCCAGCCCTACCTAGCATTTGTTGTACTTCTAGGACAGGTAGTGGTTGATTAGCCTGAAATGCAGAATCCCATCGACTTAAATCCCTTATAATCACTCTCTTGGCAGGTAAGTTAACACCTGCCGCTAATGTAGGTGTTGCGCACAGGGCCTTCAAACATTTATCTTTGAATGCATTTTCAATTATTTGTCTATGACGGTTTGTTAATCCTGCGTGGTGATATGCAACACCATTTGAGATAAGTTTCGCAAGTGTAGAATCAACAGATGTAACTTCATCAGCACTTTGTTTAATTCTGTCAGCAAATTTATTCAATCTTTCTTTTTCTTCTGGGCCTAATTTTTTACTAATAACTCCACTTAATTTTCTAGCTTGAGCTTCTGCAGATCTTCTTGTCCCTACAAAAACTAGACATTGTTCTGGTAAGTTATCAAAGGCAATCCCTTCAACACCTTCCATAGGGATAGCATAAGGTTCATCTTTCTCCCATTTAATCTTTCTTTCAATAGCTATTCCTCTTTTTAGAGGCACAGGTCTAAAGTCACTCTCCACTAATTTTGCATCTAACCACTTAGCAATTTCGTTTGAATTAGAAACAGTTGCAGATAGACCAATTATTTGAATTGAAGGATTTATTTCTCTAAATTTCGATAAAGTTACTTCGAGAGTTGGGCCCCTTCCTGAATCATTGAGTAAATGTATTTCATCAGATACTAAACAGCCAACTTCAGATAACCAGGAGGGATTATGTCTAATTAATGAATCTGCTCTTTCAGAAGTAGATACAATAATATCAAATTTGGATAATCCTCTTGCCTTATCATAATCTCCTACAGAAACTCCAATTTTGGCGCCATCCAATATATTCTTGCAGATATCTCTTAATTCAGATACTTTTTCCCACGCTAATGCCCTTAGGGGGACAAGATAGATGCCTTTCTTTTTTTCTTTAACGGCTTTCATTAATGCCGTATAAGCCACTAATGTTTTTCCAGCAGCAGTAGGTACTGACATTAAGACAGACTCACCTTTGTTAACAATAGAAATAGCTTCTTTTTGTGGTGGATAAAGATCTTTTATTTTTAGATAATCTAGAAGTTCCGTTAGCAACCTCACCAGCTCTCGTCTTCTACATTGATACCAAATTCAGGTTTACATTGAAACGTTAGATAAAGTGCAATAGCTCCAAACAAAGTTGACAGCAGAAAACTTCCTAATCCAATTATGGCAGCAGTACAACCTATTAGGACTAAATTGTAGTTTTGTTTTCTCCAAAGTTCTACACTACCCCAAAAAGCAAAAACCGCACATCCGAGTTCGAAAAATACTGCATTTCTAAGAGTTTTCCGTACCAAATCTTCATCTATTTCGTCTCCACCAGTTTCAGTAGAAAAAAATTCACCCATCCATTCGTCACCTAGAGCTAGTGATCCTTGTACTTTTTCATCATCATTTAGGGTCCCATTTAGTGTCATTGCAGTCCCTAGTAGTACAAATCCGGCAAGAAGTAATGCCAACGCGGCCTGTGCTGGCTTATTGGTTGATGGATATAGCTCAATTAATCTACTTTCACCTTCATCTTCTCCTCCCCAATCTAATGATTCATATTGAGTTTCTTCCCAACCCTCAGAGTTATCAGGTGGTGGAGTTTGATTATCCATTATTCAATTAATATTAGTCCCATAATAATGCTTCCTCTAATATTTTTCAAGAGTCTTTAATGTTCCACTAGTTATTATAGTCTTGATTTCAAGCGTTTTTTTTTTGTTCATAATCTCTCGAGCTTTAGTCAACAAATTGTGATCTACGCGAATGACGCTTTTTTTAGAACCAAATTTAATCAATTTACTTCTTATTTTACCACCTAATATTTGTATTTCATCTCTAATGAATTTTTCAAGAATTGATTTTGAAGTTTGACCGGAATGAGAAAAAAGGATGTACCTTTTTCTTCCTCTATCTTCTTTCACCACCATCAGTCAAAAGCTCTTGTCAAATTTTTAATAATTTTTTCTAATTTTGAAACGCGTTCTTTCAATTCTATAACTTCAGCCCTCAATCCTTCATCGTTATCATTATTTTTTAATTTTTCTATGAGCCAAGAATCCGTTTCTTCTTTTAGTTTGATTATAGACTCTAATTCATCCTCATTTTTTTCTTCTTCTGTTTCTTCGTTGTTATCTTCTACAATCTCTTCATTCGATTCTTCTTCAGATTGCTGTGATTGTTCTCTTTGATAATCTTCAACAGTCATTATATTTCCATCACTATCTGATTTAATTTTATTTTCCTGTGTAAGTTCTTCTAAGGCACCTTTAAAATCTTCCATTTCCCCCCCAGCTTCTTTGAAGGCTACGAATAAATCACCAGAGTTTAATTTGTACCCTTCCATTTTCAAAATATTAATGATATAATTTTTTGCATCTTCCATCCTTTTGGAGTTATCTAATGGATATCCCATAATTCAGTAATTAGTCGTATAATTTTATAGTTGATGTCGCCTCAATACGTTTAATCCCCCCCTAAACCTGAACAAATGTGTCTCTTACAGATAAGATAACTGAAATTGAGGAAGAAATTGCCAATACTAAGTACAACAAGGCAACGCAACATCATATTGGTAAGCTTAAAGCTAAATTAGCCCAATTGAGGGAAGAAGTAGTAATTAGTTCTTCAGGTCCAAAGGGTAGTGGTTATGGTGTAAGAAAGGCAGGTGATGCTACAGTTGCTTTAGTTGGATTGCCAAGTGTTGGTAAATCTACGTTACTTAATGCATTAACTGATGCAGATAGCGAAACTGGTTCGTATGCCTTTACAACGTTAGACGTGGTTCCAGGTGTTCTAAAATATAGAGATGCAAATATTCAGATATTAGATTTACCTGGTTTAATTGAAGGCGCCGCACGAGGTGCAGGTCGAGGAAAAGAAGTACTCTCAGTTATACGTTCAGCAGATTTAATTGTCCATGTTATTGATGCGGTTGAACCAGCCCCTCACATTATTCTAAAAGAATTATTTGATTCAGGTCTTCGTTTGAACAGCCGTCCACCTAATGGTAGTGTTTCTAAAACAGGCATTGGAGGAATTGAAGTAATTTCTACAGTAGCCCAAGAAGTTGAGGTGGATGCAATCAAATCAGTAGTTCGAGAATATGGTATAGTAAATGCTCAAGTCGTTTTAAGAGAAAGGATAACATTAGATGATTTAGTAGATATTTTAGCAAATACTAGAGTATATTCTTCTTCTTTTGACGTAATAACTAAAGTGGATATGATTACTAAGGCTAAATTAAAAGAAGTTAAAGAGAAATGTACTAATAAGAAAATAATCGAAGTGTCTGCACCAACAGGTAAGGGTGTGGAAAAATTAAAAAAACAGATATATAATTCATTAGAGTTCATATCTATTTTTATGAAACCCCAAGGTGAAAAAGCAGATTTAGAAGAGCCAATGGTTGTAAGAAAACGTACGACTATTGCAGAAATTTGTCAACGTTTACATCGTGATTTTATTCGCAAATTCCGATATTCGCAAGTATGGGGTCCATCTGCAAAATTTCCAGGGCAAACGGTTGGTCTAAATCATAAAGTGAAAGATCAAGATATTGTAAGTATAATTACACACAGATAATTATTTTGATAATCGTTTAATTAAATCAGCTTTTTTCCCAGAAGTTGAAAGGCCTTTTTCTTTTAATTCAGATTTTAATTCAGCAACTTTCATTTTACTGTAATCCTTTTCTTCTGATTTACCTCTTCCGAAAAGTCCCATAACTTTTGATGCGCCTTTCCCTATTCCAGATTTTACAGCCCCGGCTCCTCTTCCAATTCCAGAACTTACAGCTCCGGCACCTTTCCCAATTCCAGAGGTAATAGCTCCAGCACCCCGGCCTACTGCAGATCCTGCATTACCTAATGCAGATTTTGTTTTAGTACCACTTGCTTTCAATCCCCCTCCTATTCGTCCACTTAAACTGGATTTTTTATCATGAACTTCAACTTTTTCTTCCTTTTTTTCTTCAGTTTTATTTGTAATTTTCTTTTTAGGTTTTAGCTTGAGTTTGGAGCGAGGTTTGAAAACAATTTCTCGTTTGTTTTCTTTCTTTTCATTATAATCTTTACGAGCAGGGTCTGTAGCTACTGATTCAGGTAGTTTGTCACCAAAACGATCACTGTATCTATCTTCCAGACTTTTCCCTTTTGAATCCATCATATGATCTAATCTTTTATGGATATCTAGTAACGGCTTTTCACTTTTTTTAGCCCATCCAGTTGAAGCAGGAGCTTGTGATGGGGCTGCTACAGGTTCTGTAGAGACGATGACATTTGCATCAGCAACAACACCAGCCTGTGCAACTTCTATAACAGGTTGTTGAACAGCAGGTGCCGCTTGAACAGCAGGTATTCCTTGATTAGGTTGTACTGGTTCTAGCGCTGGCTGAGCTACAGCCTGAACAGCAGGAGCACCCACAGGTTCTAAAACCGGAGGTTTTCTTTTTGGCTTCTTCTTTCCACCGAACCATGCCATAGTTTTACCAATATTTTTTGATTATGTCGAACATCTTTTCAAAAAGGCTGAAAAGGGTCGGGGAACTCTTTGCCCTTTTGTTCGAACGAGCTCCTTCAAGTGCTATTTCAGCCGTCTTATCATCAGATGACATTTACATGTATTTATACTAATCAATTAAAAGCTTGTTCAGCCTATTT
>Ga0208766_1001289_pt1 | contig 13403 bp, 6 predicted proteins | sample ETN01SmetaG_3_FD_185792 | JGI IMG/M metagenome (GOLD analysis project Ga0208766, IMG submission 185792) | Marine microbial and viral communities from oxygen minimum zone, Eastern Pacific Ocean - ETNP2014F12-01SV263 (SPAdes) (version 2) | ecosystem: Environmental > Aquatic > Marine > Oceanic ...
GAATACCACCAATAACTAGAATCACGAGGCCTATTGCCATGAATACTTTACCAACTGTGTGCATAACTTCCCGTCATAATAGTATCATATAATCCTGTCTAAATGAGGAATTATACAGGTATTGGCTGTTGGTCCCACCAGTGAGGGGCCTCAAACCAAGCCTCATGAGATGGTGAACGGTCAATAATTGGAAGTCCAAATACGCCGCCATTTATGCTAAGCCCACCAAGTGGATTTGTAGCACATGGGCCGGGAAGATAATCTTCTCCAGTTTCTGCTAATTCAATTCTTAGAGAGTGTCCAGCAGGGATTACGACATCTAATGGATTAAACTCCATCAGCATGGTATATTGACTTACTGGAGCGGTTGTTTTGGCCTCATATCCACCATCACGATATCTTATATCCATTGTTGCATGACCAAGTCTTAGGTTAGCAGTTTCATCAAATAAAGTAGCGAATATTTGTCCGCCTTGACATGCTTGAGTAGTAACATCAAGATGCAGAGTAGGTAGACCTGAAACATGAGTTTCTTCTTCAAACACACCACTGGTTATTGTCACTGAAGAACCCAGTCCATTTACAGTTCCACTTGCTCCATCCCAATCACTTGAGATATCTTGCAGTACCCAAGTCATGTCTTCAGGAGGCCATGTTTCTTCAACATGCCATCTTCCATCATTGGTTTGAATTTGCACCATTGGTTCTGGTTCTTCACCGATATCTTTGAGGTAATAGTTGAACCATCCATATAGTTCAACCGCCCAATCCATTCTACTCATATTTGGATATGCTTCTTTACCGTATCCTGATTCTAATTCATTATGTCTATCCGGTTGATCTGGATAATTGTGCGCCCATTGACCAGAGATAGCGCGTGCATTAATACCAGCATCTCTCAAGAGTTGATAGGTTGGAAAAGCATGATATGGATCAACATTCCAATCTTGAAGCCCCCAAACAAGATATACACTTCCTCGATAGTTTTCTAGAACGTCGGGGAGATGTCTCCTTTCATCCCAATAATCATTCCATTCAGCACCACCAAATTCTGCACCAGCCCAGGTTGAAAAAGGATTGAGTGGGCCGATTAAATCATCGGTGCACATTCTCATATCATCAGTTCCTGCATCGGTAGTTGCACCTTCATAGAGTGCATCATACAACATCGCTCTACTTTCAGAAGAACCATTACGATAGAACATTTCTTGGACACCGATTGACCCTGAAATAGGTACAATCGTTTTGAGGTGTTCTGATGGTTGTTGAGCAGCTTCCCAATTGGTTGTTCCTGCATATGATTTGCCCATTAGACCAACATTGCCATTAGACCATTCTTGCTCACCCAGCCAATCTACTACAGCCTGTATTCCGGTTTGTTCACCAAGTCCTTTGACGTCTTGGCAGTGAGTTGACTGTCCAGTGCCAAATGTGGATGCTTGGGCCAAAGCATATCCGTGAGGTACAAATGTATCGTAGACCCACTTTCCAACACCTCCATCTGGTACAGTATTGGGTGAAGAATCATCACCTGCTCCGGGTAAACCTTCTCCGCCAAAATCATAGTATGGGTGAATGGTCATTATCACTGGGACTTTGACTCCTTCTTCAACATCCGGTAGCCAAAGGGCAACATGCATCAAATCATCTCCAGGAACTCCAGCATCTTGTTCACTGGCAGGTAGGTCTACTTCAACAAAATGTTCAGTATAAGGAAGTGGCTCATAGGTTCCATTTACCGGTAACTGGGCACGTAATGTGTCCATTGGTAAATCCATTGTATGGCGTAGATGAAGTGGAGTTTGCCACCATTCATATTCTTCTTCGGCATCCACACTATTGAAAATCGTCTCACCAAAAGTCATTGCCATCAATAGAAATACGATAGCAATAGCGATTGTTGATATTGCCGAGAAATTCAAATCTCTTCGACTCGATGAGGTTTGAGGGACAATTTCTGCGACAAGAATATCTTCGTCAACCAACGAATCATCTCCTGCCATGTACCAACCAATCACTACTTGGTCATGAGTATGACGCTTTTTTGCATATAATTCTTTGATGTGGAACTTATCGTCGCGACATGCGAGGTCGATTTGCCACTCTAGTTGTCCTCAACTTTCTCTTGCTATCATTGGTTCCTTCTTCCATTGCGCAAGATGAAGTGCCAGAATGGCGGTCAATCGGCATAGACCCTGAAACTTGGACAGATGGCCCAGTTAAAGAAGACACTCCAATGAATGAAACTTATGAGGGTAATGCAATTGTTTCGATTGAAGTTTCTTACATAAAGGCTCATGGTTCTTCAAGAGAAGATGGCACGGTAATAATCGAATTATTCGAACAGTGGGCGCCAATTACAACTGCAAACATGATAAAAAATGTTGAAGCAGGAATTTATGATGGAATTTTTTTCCATCGAGTGATAGATGACTTTGTTACCCAAGCGGGAGATCCAACTTGCAAAAAGTGGGGCTTATATCCTTTGACTAGCCCTGAATGTGGGAGTGGTGGGACAGGAACAACGATTGTACTTGAACACGATGAGAATTTATCTCATGTGGATGGAGCAATAGGGATGGCTAGAGACACAAATCCCGATTCAGCCGATTCTCAATGGTATATTGCAGAGACTGAAGCGCATAATTTAGACCCGGAAAATCGAGATGATGGAGGTTATGCGACCTTTGGTATTGTAAGAGATGGTATGCAACATATCCGAAACATCGCAGTTACTCCAACTAGTGATGACCCAACTGGAGATGAAGATAATCAAAATCCCGCATCAACGGCAGGCCGACCAATATATGAGGTACAGATAATTTCAGTTTCGATGATAGGAGTTTCAGACCCATATGGGGCGATAAGTTCTGGAGAATATAACTCTCAAAATTATGATACGATTAGTGACTTTGATACCAAAGTATTTACTTCAATAGCATTCATAGTGGCGATTATCCTTCTCGGTGCTTTAGTTTACATCACACAAATCGACCCTCCCTCAACTCTAGATGAAGAGTCAAACTTGGTTTTAGATGCAGTATTATATGACCAGTCCAATGACCCATATGAATTGAGCAATAATATCACAATCTTGGAAGAGGGCAAAGATTAGTCGTAAATAGGGAAGTGCTTTGAAGTTTAAGGCTTTAGGCGAGTTATGCGAAAGGTAGTTTTTGTGATATTATTGTTGCTTTTCGTGCAACTTAATGTTCCAATAGTCAACGCAGATAGTGGCCGTTCAGCAAATGTGGAACTTTCTGTTCCTAAATATGACTGGTTTTCTAATGAAACGGTTTCAATAAGTGTTCAAGTATCTAATTCTCCATTTGGTGTCGACCTTTTTGGTAATTGGGAAGTTAAAGATTTCAATGATGATGTTGTAGTTAATGGGACTCATGTTTTCCAATCATCAGGCACTGTAACTCAGTTTAATGTTTATATGAAACATTTTTTCAGTGGTGAAAATTTTTACTTTTTTTCCATTGAAATTCTAGATTCTTCAGGTTCAATAGTTGGTGATAGTGATATTCCGTTCATGGTATTTCAAAATTCAAAAATGCCACAAAAAAACAATTTGCTAGTCTTTGGTGATTCATTGAGCGATATGGGCAATGCAAAAAATTCTATTCTTAATGTTCCAGATGTACCGCCATATTGGCAAGGTAGATTTTCTAATGGGCAGATTTGGATTGAATATCTTTCTCAGGCTTATGGGTTATCAACTACGATAGGTTCAGGTATTGAACAAGGCGATAATCGAGCATTTGGAGGTTCTCAAACAGGTGCTGGTTATTCCTATCTTTTACTGCCAAATACAGGTACTCAAATCACAAATTACCTCGCTAATGTACAATCATCAATCCCTTCAAACAACGTAGTTTCATTATGGGCTGGAGGCAATGATTTTCTTTATGGAACAGCCAACTCAGACACCATTGTTGCTAATATGGAGTCACATATTAGAGAATTAGCAGCGGCAGGTGCAACTGAATTTATTATGCCTAATTTACCACCTCTAGAGAAAACTCCTGAAATATTGGGTAGGAGCCAAAATCAACAAAATACAATAGCCTCTGAAGTCGTATCATATAATCAAAAATTATTATCTTTAATCGGGAGTATCTCTGTCGAATTAGGATTAGAGATTCATTTTATCGATGCTTGGACATTGTTTAATGATATAGTCGATAACAGCATGGCGTTAGGAATTGTAAATACTCAAGATTCTGCATGCTCCGCATCTGCGTCTTTACTACCTCTCCCAATATGCAATAGTGCATCTACTTTAGCAGCTAACCCCGATGAATATCTTTTCTTTGACAAAGCCCATCCAACAAGAGTAATGCACAAATTCATTTCATATTTTGCGATTCAATCCATAGGTTATGCTGAAACGGATGGCGACGGAGTAATCGATAACTATGATTTATGCCCATGGACAGAGAACGGAAAATCTGTAGATTTAGATGGTTGTTCTTGGGAACAGTTAGATGATGACCAAGACAATATTGCGAATGGTAATGATAAATGCCCTTCAACTATAATTGGTGCGATTGTAGATGTCGATGGCTGCTCTGCAGAGCAAAGAGACTCGGATGACGATGGACTCAATGATGCGATTGACCCATGCCCATTTAGTGAATTACTAAATGACCATGATTCTGATGGTTGCACCGATGATATCGATGAAGATGATGATAATGATTCTGTTTTAGATATCGATGATAACTGCCCTAGGGGAATGATAGGTAATCATTCAGAAGACTATGATTTAGATGGTTGCAGAGATATTGAGGACATTGATATGGACGGTGACTTATTGTCTAACCCCAATGAAGCCGAAATAGGTACTAACCCCCTTGATGAAGATACTGATGATGATGGCTTCATCGATGGAATTGATGAATTTCCATTGGACCCTACTGAATGGTATGATAGTGATGGAGACGGCTGTGGAGATAATTCTGATGAGTTCCCAATGAACTCCAGCGAGTGTAGTGACTTAGATGGCGATGGATATGGCGATAACTCAGATGCTTTTCCAAGCGATGTTTCCGAGTGGCTAGATACTGATGGGGATGGTTTTGGAAATAATCGTGATGCCTGTCCTTACGTACCGGGAAATTCACTTTCTCCAGAAGGTTGTCCCGATAGGGATGGAGATGGCTTTTCAGATGACACTGATTTATTCCCTAACGATCCTGATGATTGGTATGATTCAGATGGCGATGGATACGGCGATAATACTGATTTATTCCCTAATGATGAAACTGATTGGGCCGATTTAGATAATGATTCATATGGCGATAATCGAGATAAATTTGCTAGTGATCCCTTGGAATGGAACGATACTGATGGTGACACTGTTGGGGATAATTCTGATGCTTTTCCTGAAGACCCAACAGAATGGCTTGATAGTGATGGCGATGGATGTGGAGACAATGCCGATGTATGGCCCTTTGACCCTTCAGAATGTTTCGATAGAGATTTTGATGGCATTGGAGATAATTCAGATGTTTTCCCAGATGATAGGTCAGAGTGGAATGATACCGATGGTGATGGATTAGGCGATAATGAAGATTTTTTCCCAAAGGATTCGAAGGCCAAATACGACGATGACGGCGATGGGGTGGCCAATTTCTATGACCCATTCCCCGATAATGAAAACATGGATTCTTGGTTTGATTTAATTTTGAGGATAATCCTAGTTGGCGGCATTATTGGAGCAATATTGTTTGCTGTAAGAAAAAAGTCAGAAAACAAACAACCGATTCCTTGGCATCAATATAGCGATGAAGTGATGTTAGAAGCAGCGGAAGGAAATATTTCTTCACCTGAAAAGCCAACAGGACCGCCACCGCCTGGTTCTTTCCAATGAACTATTTAGAGCAAAAAACATCCAGAACGACATGTCTAATATGAGGCGCATACCATTTTACTTTCTCTAGGTGCTTTGCTTCTATCCTCCATTCGCGGCCGATATTTTGAGAAATAATTTCGAGTTTAGAAATGGTTTTATCAATCCAGGATGGTATATTTTCTTCTACTACATTCATGTGTATATGTAACCATCCACCTTCACTTTTTAGGCATTCTAAGGCCAGTTGCCATACTTCTTCAGAAGATGGTAGAATGCCGAGATGACATCGGTCCGAAATGTTTCTTAGATTTGCTAAAGTGATTTTATTATCGCCTTCATGGATAGTCAGTCTTTGTTCAACATTATTCTTTTGTGCGCCCCACATCAACGCTTCTATAGAATTAGGATTAATCTCACAAGCATGTAAATGCTTGACATTACTTCTAACTAACATAGGCAAACTATAGTATCCAATTCCAGCAAAGGCATCAACTACTATTTCGTCTTCCATGTTTATATTCCCTATTCGATGCCGTTCGGTTACATTACCAGATGAATACATGACTTTAGTAGCATCAAATCCAAAATGAACACCGTGATCAAGTAGTTCTACCCACCCGTTCTCTCCAAGCAATAATTCAACTTGGGATGTCCTCATCATATTATCAGATATTGGTTGTTGTCGCCCTAGGCGATTTACATTTAGAGAATCACAAATAGCCTTCCACAATTCTAATTTTTCAGTTTCTTCGCAGTGTGAGAAAAGTTCAAGCCATTCTTTTTGAGTAAAAGCACTAGATGGTATAAGGGCCAAGTCTCCCAATATTTCCCATTTTTGCGGGATGTCATTTAACAGAATTTCTCTGTCGTGTTTGTGAATTAAACTTTTCAGCCAACTGGATATTTTGGAAGACATTAACTGTGCAGGTATCAGCCTAGGAGTGTTAATTTCAAGTGCGAGTATTTCAATAGAAATTTCATCTTTAATCTCTGGTATTTCTATAATAATTTCATCGCACAAGGTCTTGAAATCTCCTTCGATTGGTAATGCCAATCTTTTCGAAATTCGCTTTGGACTAAATTGATTTTGATAGAGACCTTTATCGAAAAGAATTTGTTTTACTCTGGAAGAAAATTCTAGAGGAACTAAAACAGCCATACTGTTAGAAATGGCTTTTTTTGAATCGCTCATATTATGCTCACGAGGGCAACTGCTTTGAATGTCACTCACATAGCCTAGTACATGACGGTCAAAAAAATTACTAGTGGAAATAGTTCAAAAAGGATGATTTTTTTAATTCAATCTATATTTCTATTACAGATATTTGTACCACTGGCAAGTGCTACCGGCATGACTTCATGCTCAGATGCAGGTGGTACTTGTGATGATTATAATTCAGTACACGACTTAAGTCCAGACCAACCCGATTGGGTAAATGGGACATATGACTTCAAATTAATTGATACATCAAATATTCAACTTGATTTGACATGGGCAATTCATGAGTTTGACCGCTCTGCTTTAGGTCTTAATAGTCCCACAATTGATGCAGCACTGGCGGCTGATGGATTAGACCCAGAGGACGGAGCTCCTGCAGATTTAATTAGAAATTATTTTGAAACCACGCCTGCAGGACCTGGAACAAATACTGTTAGATTACAGTTAAGACAGGAAGTTAATTCTGCTTTAGAATCATCCCTTGAATCCGGTTTTGGCAATGTTTCTAATGTAAACACGGATTATGTTTCATCAATAACTCAAGGAGGAGTTACCTCAGCATGCTCTACTGATCCATCTGAAGATTCGGTGTATTCTTCAGAAGGGGCATCTCAAAACAATGTTTTCATGCCCCCTATCTGTATTTCATCTTCAGTGACCATCGAACTTACTGAGAGTGCATTTAGTTTGAATTCTTCTTCTTCCTTTGATTTGGAGCGCACCTACCAAGGATTATTGGTCATGGGTGCGGAAATTACCACTGATTTTTCATTACTGACTCTCCCAGGTCACCAAGGAAATTATTCATTTTCTCCACCTGATTATGCAGACATAATGGCTGTTGATGACAATGGTTCAATCGCAGCTAGAGCAGGCACTCCAGCTTACTTTGCTGGTGAATGGAATATCGACCACAGAAACGCTCCACAAGGCGCTAGCGACCTTGAAACTCCGATTTACGTGGTTATCGCCAATCGTGAAAGGCCATCTACAAGTACAGTTAGTATTGACAATTCGAGTAAAGCGATTGACTTGAATATGAAATTAGATTTAACTGATGAATCCGCTGCGACATTAGATTTCATAATCGAGATGTCATACCTTGACGAGTCAATAATGGATGAATGGGGAATTTCACTTGTAAGCGTAACAGATAAGGCCACTTTACCAGTTATTACTTCAGACGGAATTCGTCTTGCTTATCATAATGGATTGGTTGATTTGACAGAATTTACTTCACAATTTCCAGTGGAATCAATTGCAGATGGAATTTCTTCAACAGTTGGTGGCATTGACCAGATTGAAATGAATGAAATGTATTGGGTCTCAGATGCTCTTACCGATGGTTTATCTACTGCTGGAGGATTGAATTATTCTCACTCAACTGGATGTTCTGAAATATCAAATCCAGGAGTCGATTTACATTATTGCATAGAGGGACCTTCAGCAATGACAGAAGAGTATCCTGTATTCTTAAGGACTACTAGTCAACCATTTTCTATGCGCCTTATCGATATATTGAAAGAAAATAATGGGGATGAAAATATTGCAAAGTTTCTCGATGTGATTACTGAAAATGACTTTAGAAGCGTATTGAATAGCGGTTTATCTATTGAAACTGCTTTATCATCAGATTATCTTGAAGGTATTATTCCTGCTAATTTACCACCAGCGGAATTAACTTTGGAAATCATTTTACCAACGTGGGTTCGAACTATTGATGGAAATAATAGCATTGTATTGACACATACTCTTGACAATAATTCAGATTCCGAAATATCGTTTGCAGGAACCAATCCTTATGATTGGAGAAATGAGATAAAAAATAGCGATGGTGAAGTTATTTGTACCACCTTACAGAGAACTTGTGTTTCTACTTCTATTGATTTTGACGTCTCTGCATTTAGGATAAATGAATGGACACAGTCGGTATCAGTTGATTTCGCATTAGAGGCAGAACTTTCAATCCACAGAATCACCGTTCCTCTAGACCGTTTAGAGCAGTCAGGTTCAACACAAGTTCACATGGAGGCATTACCTTCTGATTTAATCCGTTTAGGACTTGATATAGCCAGTAGAATGAGCGAACCTCATGTCATTGATGGTCCAGATAGTATTTGTAGCGATGACCAAGATATGGAAGTTTGTGATGAAGATTTATCATTCAGTTTTACCGAACAAGGTTTGACTGACTTTTCTGAAAATGTAGGGGATGTTTTGACCGCATATATTCAGCAATTAGGCGAAGAACTCCCCGAACAAGATGATTCACCATTGACACATGTAGATTTAAGCGGTTTTCAAATTAAAACTGGAGTGAAGGGTATTGGCGCCCCAGATATAACCATAGGTGATGATGAACCAATAACTCTTAGTGTCGAAATTCCTATGGTTGAATTCAAATTAGATATTGATGGTAATTTGGGTGAGATGATTGGTGGAGATATGGAAAGTTTAGAAGTTTCATTCTTGGCAAATGCAATGTCAAATTTCATATTAGGTCCAATGGCAGAAGTAGCAGATGCAATGGGTGCATCTCTATCAAATGGTCTTGTTTCAGGTGAAGGATTGACTTTCCCTGACCCGGAGCAATCTGAACTCAGTTATACCTTTTCAGGCAACACTTCGGTGAACGAAGAATTTGAAGCAGAACTTAGTGGCCCGATATCGATTACTCTCCCGAAAGGAATTACCTTAGAAGATGCTAAGTCTACATCTGGAAATTTGGATATTAAAGAAATAGATGGCAGACAAAAAATCACCTATACAATTCCAAATGGTGAATTTGAAGATACCCTCACATTTAGAATAAAAGTTTCTTGGATTTATCTTCTATCCCAATTTTGGGTATATCCAACAATTATCTTATCGCTTCTTTTCTTGATGATAAGAAGACGTCGAAGAAAGAAGAAGGCCAAGAAACAGCGTAAAGCAGTAAAATCTGCTCAGGCTAGTAAAGTGGGAATTGGTGATAGTGAATTTGCCGACATACAGGGATTCCATAGTAGTGGAATGCATGGCGATTTAGAACAATTCAAGGATTATTCCAATGCTTCTTCTCAACCAATCTCTGAAGTAGGCGATGACCTTTTTGATTAATTATTAATCGCGTCATGAATTCTTTTTGCTAATGAATTACCAATTCCTGGTACTGTTTGAAGGTCTTTGATGCTTGCATGCTCAATCCCCTTACGCCCACCAAAATACCGTAGCAAGGTTTGCATTTTCTTAGCACCTAGTCCAAGAACTTCATGCAAAGGATCCTTAATTTTATCGCGATTTCTTTGTTTTCTGTGAAAAGTATTGACAAATCTGTGAGCCTCATCTCTTGAGTGAACTAATACTCTGCCCCTTCTATCCAGGATTATCGGTTCTTTTTCTAATCGGAATAATTTTTCTTCACGTTTTGCTATTGCTGCAAGTTCAAATTCACCAAGAATCTCATTATTTTCTAATACTTTACTAATAGTATTCAAATGAGTTTCTCCACCATCAATAAGTAGTAAATCTGGCCATTCATCTTGCTTTTTTACCCATCTCTCCACTACTTCACTCATCATTTTAAGGTCATCTATCGCCTCACCTTTGACAGTGTATTTTCTGTATTCTTTTTTATTTGGTCTACCGTTTCTAAATGAAACACTGGCTCCAACTCGATTTTCACCAATCAATTGAGCCATATCAAAACAAACGATATGATTTAATTTAGCCATTCCTAATAATTCAGCACATTCGTCGGCGGCTCTTTGTTCAATTGAACCACTTGCTTTGTCTATGAAGCGCGATAATTGAATCTCAGCATTTTGAGTTGCCAAATTTAGAAGAGTCACTAAATCTCCACGAGTAGGAGTTCTTACTTCGACTTGAGATTCTCGTCTTCCATTTAGCCACTCCGCTGTTCCATCAAATAATGGAGTTGGAGTCAATAGTAATCTTGGAGGGCATCGATCTTGGTAATGTGAAGAAATAAACATCGAAATAGTTTCACCTATATCTCCTCGATAGATAATTGGCCATGCCTCTTGGCCTTTGACAACGCCTTCATCAGCGTGGAGTACAACAATCGCTGCATGGTCGCCTTTCCAAGCAATACCTATGGCATCGCAATCTCGGTAAACTTTGCTAGAAACAATATGTTGGCTAGTTGTTATTCTGACCGCTCTAATCATGTCCCGTTGTTTAGCAGCCTTTTCATACTCCATTTTTTCTGATAATTCATCCATTTTCGCAGTTAATTCATCGATTAATTTTCCTGCCTTGCCGTTTAGAACTTCAGCGACAATATTGACAATTGTGTCATATCCGTTTGGGTCTAAGCAAGGACCCCTACATAGGCCAATATGCATTGCAAGGCAACCGTCTTTACCGCGACAATCCTTATCCCTGATTCCAAATTGTTTTCTCAATAATTGCATTACTTGCTTAGCAGCGCCTGCATGTGGAAACGGTCCCCAACGTTTAGCATCTTTTGGTGGATGCCTTGTATACATTATTCGTGGAAATTCCTCATTGGTCAAAATAATGTATGGATATGATTTATCATCCTTTAATCTTGAATTAAATCGAGGTTTATGTTCTTTGATTAGTTGTCTTTCTAGAATTAGGGCTTCTTTAGGTGACCTCGTGACGATACATTCGATTTGATCCGCTCTAGATACCAATTTACTAATCATTTTCCTATCTGGATTTGAAACGAAATAGGAACGAACTCTTTCGTTAATTCTAGTTGCTTTACCAACATATAGCACTCTTCCTTGTTCGGTTTTGAAAAGATATACGCCGGCCTTTTTTGGGAATGAACTTGGTTCATAGTTAACCGGCATATTATGCCGTTGACGGCGATACACAAAAGTTCAACCATACCGTGAGTATTAATGAAACAAAATTTCGTAGTATTTGTTAGGGCGGAGTACTTCCCATAGGTGTTAGCCATGGTATCATCATCCCAAAAAAGGATACTTACATGGCTAAGTCAATTCTCTTCTGACATTGAAAATTCTTGGGATGTCACTAGAGATATTGCGCTTCCAGGAATTGCAGATGGCCTTGGAGTAGTCCGTTCTGCCCTCAATTTACCATTAAAAAAACTTGAACAATCTGGCATGGTCTTCAAGCGTATGACTCATGTAATTGGCGGAGGTTCAAGAAGAAGGCAGGTATTTCATATCACTAAGAAAGGTAGAGAATTTATTTCCAGTATAGAATTAAAATTGGATAATAAGCCTAAATCTGGAAAAATTTTCGGCAATATGCCTAATTATCCTCAAGTATTTGGACGAGAAGATTATATTTCAAAAATCAGTGAGAAAATTAAGCAATCTTCACTATTAATTTGTGGCCTTCCCGGCATTGGTAAAACTACAGTCATTAGCGCGTTTGGACGGCAGTTATTGGAACAAGAAAAAACGGTTAGATGGGCAACTGCTAGTGACTTCACAGATGTTTATGACCTATGTTGCCAATGGGAGATAAGTAGTTCATTACCTCAAGATAATATTGCTTTAGAGAGTTTGATAATTGATAATTGTAAAAATCAAGTGCTTGTTATCGATGATATACATCAAATTTCCAACAGACACAATACGGCAATTGACAACTTATGCCAAAAGTTGAATGAGGTAGATTCATTAAAACTAATTCTTATTGGCCGTGAGCCGATAACAAGTTATTCTTTTCTAGAGAAAATACAAATTCTACCTTTAGATGAACAGTTTGGCGCACAGATACTTGGTGAAGAACAGCAGTTAGAAGTTAGAATGTCGATTTCCAAAAGACTTGGAGGCCATCCACTTGCCCTGCAACTATATCAGCCCGGTTCTGAATTACCAGAACAATCAGCAGATGTCCAAAAGTATGTTGAGAAAACGGTATTATCTAACCTGAGTAAGAAAGAGAAGTCTTCGTTGAATTTATTATCATTAGAACCGATTCCTATTGAATCAAGTAATTCATTGGCAAGTGAAATGATTGGTGTATTTGATGACCAAGCATTACTTAGATGGAGTTCGAATAATTCAAAGGTTGAACTCCACCACTTAATCAGGAATGTAAGGAGGTCTTTTATCGACGAAAGCGAACAGAAAAAAATGCATAAATCATTGGCAAGTCATTGGCAAAACGTTGAGAGAAGTGAAGACGAAGACCTAATTCTTTTATTTCATCAAATAGCGAGTTCCAAAGAGAATATCATCGAACTAATTGAACAACAATTGTTTAATTTATCTCCATATAGATCTAATATTCTGGCAGTTTTAATAGAACAAGCGATTGACCAAATTCCAGAGAATTCTGATTTACATTATTTTGCCGCTAAGGTGGCTG
>Ga0208766_1001294_pt1 | contig 13366 bp, 11 predicted proteins | sample ETN01SmetaG_3_FD_185792 | JGI IMG/M metagenome (GOLD analysis project Ga0208766, IMG submission 185792) | Marine microbial and viral communities from oxygen minimum zone, Eastern Pacific Ocean - ETNP2014F12-01SV263 (SPAdes) (version 2) | ecosystem: Environmental > Aquatic > Marine > Oceanic ...
TGAACATCCGTTGGAATCAACTTGTTCGCCACTAGGTGTTGCAGGACATTGGTCTAATGTGTTGTCAATTTGGTCATTGTCATCATCATATTGGTCTTGTGAACAACCAAAAGAATCGTGAACAGCATTAAGTGCAGTATCAGGACAATTGTCTTGATCATTGTAAACACTATCAAAATCATCGTCTTTTTGAGAGTTTGAACAACCTTCATTATCAGGTGATTCATCGATAGGAGTTGAAGGGCAAAGGTCGGCATTATCCTTTACTCCGTCTAAATCAGAATCCCTTTCTGATGCGGAACAACCCTGGCCATTAACATTAGATTGTGGTGCTGTACTTGGGCACAAATCAAGGTCATCATTTATTCCATCATTATCTGTATCTAATTGACTCTCTGCACACCCTGAGTTGTCAATAATAGAATTTAGTGGAGTGAGAGGACATGAATCATACAAGTCCATTACACCATCATTATCGGAATCCTTTTGCGAACCAGAACATCCAGTAGAATCAACAGTTTCACCTGCTGGTGTTGATGGACAAGCATCTAATTCATTAGAAACACTATCCATGTCGTCATCTAGTTGTGATGCTGAACAGCCAGTAGAATCGACGCTATCTCCAAAAGGAGTGTTTGGGCACAGGTCGGGATTATTTCCATTGGCATTATCTCCAAAACCATCACCATCGGCATCAAACCATTGTGTTTGGTCAGTGATAAATTTATCAGGATTATTTCCATTTTGATTATCTCCGTATCCATCGCCATCGGTATCTGTCCATTGAGTTCCATCATTAGGGAAAGCATCAGGATTTAGACCTGCTTGATTATCACCATATCCATCGTCGTCAGAATCATACCACTGAGTGGGCTCAGTTGGGAATTTATCTGCATTATTGCCGCCTATATTATCTCCATATCCATCACCATCTTGGTCTTCCCATTGTGTACCATCTGTAGGGAATTGGTCAGCGTCATTCCCATTGGCATTGTCACCATATCCATCACCATCTTGGTCAGCCCATTGGGTTGCATCGAATGGGAATTGGTCACCATTTGTACCAGTTGGATTATCTCCATATCCATCGCCATCTGAATCTGTCCATTGTGTAGAGTCTGTAGGCCATAAATCAGCATTATTTCCATTAGCATTATCTCCATATCCATCTCCGTCAGCATCACTCCACTGGGTTGGATCAGTAGGGAACATATCCGAGTAGTTTCCATTTGGATTATCACCATAACCATCACCATCTTGGTCAGCCCATTGAGTATTGTCATACGGGAAAGCATCAGGTACGTTTCCATTTGGATTATCACCATAACCATCACCATCTCCATCAACCCACTGGGTTGCATCATTAGGGTAATCATCTACATCGTCATTATATCCATCACCATCTGTATCTTTTTGTGATAGTGCACAACCATTAGTATCCACCATCGAACCAGGAGTAGTATTTGGACAAACATCATTTTCATTAGCAACACCATCATTGTCATCATCAAAGGTAAATATTAAACAAACATAATCGCCGATTAATTGTATATTGTTTGAATCATATAATTCAGAATGTAGGCAGTATTGGCCAGACACAGTTGGTGTGGTGTAGAAGAATTTTCCAAATGACATGTTTTGTGATGTAGCGGTATAGGAAGTGAGAGTTGAAAATGCAATGTCTGCACCTCCGGAGTCTTCAACTCTAAATTGTTGATAGTAAGAATCACCAGTAACTAAGTCTAGCCCCTCAGAAGTAAAATCATTATTTGTTGAGGTTGTGCTTAATGAATAGTTAGTAATCACAGCAGAAGGTAGTTGAGGAATAAAATCAGAAAAGTGGTTCCCCTCATATCCTTCAAGCATGAGCAAATCGGTAATTGCCCCTTGTATTGACAAAAAGCCGATTAATATGTGGTCATTTGCAGTAGTAGGATTAGCCCAGTTTATCTGCCAAGAAGCAGTTGATGTTATGGCTGTAATATTAGATTGATTTTCGTCTACTAAAGAAGTGTTCAAAGCATCTTCCAAGGTTTCTCCATTGTTTAATTCATCCTCTAACATTACTTCGTCAATAACCAACCATTTTAGCGTATATTGAGTTCCAATCGTTAGATTGCTGGCCAACATTTCTCCAGTGGTGGAGGAAGTAGCTTGTGTAACTAGTACTTCTTTGTAAATTGAATCTACATCATAACTTAGCATTACTCCTAAGTTGTCAGTAAGGTTAGCAGATACTGAGTAATATCCTTCTATATCTCCACTGGATATTGTATAATTAATTATTTCATTTGTGGAAGTTGCCACAAATGAGTAAGGTCCTTGGGTTAATTGATTAGTCAATGATTCATTAATACCGTTTTCAAATGATTGATAATATTCATACTGATAAGTATCTCCAACAGTCAAACCAGTTATTTCTATTGTCACATTGGTTAAATTATTCATTGTCACATCAATTGTGGAAAATGATTGTCCACCGCCGGGGTTATCTGTTGAAATTTCGATGTCATAGGTATTGCCAGTAGTTGCAGTTCCAAATGTATAGAGATAGACTTTGAAGTATGCTGTAAAGTTTGTTGTAGCAGTATATTCACCATACTCATTGTCGGTCGAAGACGACATGTATCCAAAATTGTTGAATGAAAGTGTACTTCCAGAAGAATCCTCTAATTGTGCATCAATATCGCCACTAGCGTGAGCGAATGTCAAATTGAAATAATAAGTCACTCCACTAATCATAGTGACTTCAAAGAAATCCTCATCACTTATTCCAGCAGAGTTGGTACTGCCAATGCTTAATCCAGTACAATATACTGGTAAAAGAGATGCTAAAGTTGCAGTTGTTTGTGCATCATTTGGTTCTAGAATATCTTGTCCAACAGTATTATTCCCTGTACATGGGCTTGGAATTGCAATTCCGCTACTTCCGCCACTTCCATTTCCACCGCCAGTGGAACCAGAAGTAAACTTCCAAATTGTGAGATTATAACTACCTGTAGGGCTCACCCCTCCAAAAGAGTATCCATAAATTTCGATATAGACCATTCCACCGTGGCCTTGGCTTGAACTATTTGTTGTGACAGTTTCGGGATTGTACATTATGGAACTACTAATTGTCATCTGATTTGAATCATAGATTGTCAAATCAAAATCATCGACATTGTTGAAAGATAATTCTACAGCAATTCCTTCATTTGCTGCAAGAGATACGCGGAGGTAATCGTAGTCATCAGTTCCAGATACAAGATCACCACTGCCGCTCATTGAGCCACTGAATATTAGGTTTGGAATTGAGGTCGGTGAACTCAAATTATCAGGTAAATCTCCACCTGATGTGCCAATATCATTTTGGTTTGTTCCAACTGCAGATACATTTCCTAATATTGAAGAGATACTCATTATTAGGAACATCAAAGCAATCATTGCAGTTGATATTTTTTTAGATTCATATGTTATGACGCTCTCAGCCATAAACTACGCAGTAAGTACTCGTTTATGATTGCCTTGGTCGTAGCAAATAAATCAAATTGCAGTAGGGGCAACATGACCGTCCTTCTTGTCATCAGGTTTGCGTACTCTTGACCATACTCCACTCATCAGTTCATCATGATGTTTTTGACAATAGTGAAACCTTCTGTAAGCCTCTCTAAATGAATAGGCTTTCTTGCCTGTGGCGACTAGAAAACCTTCGGGAGATAGTCTAGATACTATCTCTCCAAAACTTCCACAGCCGAGAAAATCACACACGGCATCAGCGGACATATTAGACGCTACACATAGATGCACTTTAATTATCGCTTCAAACATGAAGAAATTCAGATTTTTAGTCTTCACTAGGATTTGGTTCAATAACTACCAATGGTACATTTGCTTCGATTGATTGGCCTTCTTCACAATGAATAGAATTGACAGTTCCAGAAATGGGAGCCTGAATTTCATTCTGCATTTTCATCGCCTCAAGAATTAGAATTACTTGCCCTTCCTCCACAACTTCACCCTCTTTGACTTCTATAGTTACAATTTTACCCGGAATATTGGCTGAAACAGTTCCTGATTTCTTTTTCTTTGCCCCAGGACTTCTTTTCTTTTTCAACACCGGTCCTGAATCAGGAACTACGATTTTGAAAGTTCTACCTTCTACAGTTGCATTCCAAGTAGTTCCATCCATTTCGAGATCAACTTCAAATTCAGTTCCATCAACTATCACTTTGCGTTTATCAGACATCTAATCACTTCCATGGTGAGCGACTTGCTCGTAAATTCATCAATGAAGTTTTTCCCATATTCATTCTCCTATGGTCTTGAGACCAAGATGAGCCAGGCATTCTTCCAGCTTGAGAGGGGTCATCAGATTGTTCGTTGAGAATTGAAATAACGGCGGCTATTGCAGCCATTCTTAGAATCTCTATATCAGTCATTTAAACACCTCAAAGGGGGATATTTCCATGCTTACGTGCGGGTCGAAGTTCTTCCTTGTCTAGTAGCATTTCCAAAGAGCGGATTAACTTATTTCTAGTTTCACTTGGTTCTATCACGTCGTCGATATAGCCTAGGGCTGCGGCCTTGTACGGGTTAGCGAATGTCTCATTGAAATCATCGGTCAATCTTTCCCTTTCTTGTTCAGGGTTTCTAGCACTCTTGAGGCGACGTCTGTGTATAATTTCGACAGCCCCATCAGCGCCCATCACGGCTAATTCAGCCGAAGGCCATGCAACATTGTAGTCTCCGCGAATATGCTTTGAAGACATCACATCATATGCACCACCGTATGCCTTTCTAAGAATGACTGTTAACTTAGGTACGGTTGCTTCAGCAAATGCGTAAAGTAATTTTGCTCCGTGCCTGATAATCCCTCCCCATTCTTGATTTGTTCCAGGCAAAAATCCGGGTACGTCTTCTAGAGTTATCAGTGGGATGTTAAAAGCATCACAGAATCGAACAAATCTCGCTGCTTTATCACTGGCATCTATGTCTAGGCATCCCGCAAGAACCTTTGGTTGATTGGCAACTATTCCTACAGTATGGCCGCCCATGTGGGCAAATCCAATTACGATATTTTGAGCCCAATCTGCTTGAACTTCGAGGAATCCTCCATCATCTACAATCTCAGTGATTACATCTACCACATCATATGGCTTATTTGATTCATCAGGGATTATGGAATCCAATTTATCACAAGAACGATTAGAAGGGTCGTTTGTCTTCTTTATTGGTGGTTTTTCTAAATTATTAGCCGGTAGCATATCACAAAGGTCTCTCGCCAAATTTATTGCAGATTCATCATCTTGAGCAGTAAAGTGAGATACGCCAGATTTACTACCATGAGTCATGGCCCCACCCAATTCTTCAAATGAAACCACTTCATTGGTCACGGTCTTGATTACTTCAGGCCCAGTAATGAACATGTGCGCAGTTTGGTCTACCATTATTACAAAGTCCGTTATTGCGGGAGAATATACTGCTCCACCGGCACATGGCCCCATAATCACAGAGATTTGAGGTACCACGCCAGAGGCTCTGACATTTCTAAAAAATATCTCAGCATAACTGCCTAAAGATGCGACACCTTCCTGTATTCTTGCGCCACCTGAATCATTTAGTCCTATTACAGGCCTACCGGTTTTGAGCGCCATGTCTAGTATCTTACAAATTTTAAGTCCATGCATTTCTCCTAGTGAGCCACCATAAACTGTAAAGTCTTGTGCAAATGCGAAGATTTCTCTTCCGTTAATCGTGCCATGGCCCGTAACTACACCATCACCAGGAATGATATTCTTGTCCATGTCAAAATCTTTACACCTGTGCTCTACCAAAGCATCTATTTCTTGAAATGTGCCATCATCAAGTAGCATTTCAAGGCGTTCTCTAGCGGTCATCTTGCCACGATTATGCTGTGCATCAACCCTTGTTTGGCCACCTCCTGCTTCACTTTGGGCTTTACGAACTCGTAGGTCTTTGAGTCTATCTTCAGTACTAGGCATAGTCTCGCCAAACTTTGCTACGCAAAACCCGCCCTTATTGCTTGCCTATGGAATTAGTGAGATATTTAGTATTTAGAGGTCCATTTAACTCTCCTAATAATGCCAAAATCGTCAAAATAAGGGGTGTGTTCTTAGGTGGGCGGCACTTCGAAGATTCAATGAGCGACCCTTTGAGGATTGTAGTTGCTAAACCGGGTTTGGATGGACACGATAGAGGTGCTAAAGTTGTGGCTAGAACCCTTAGGGATGCAGGGCACGAAGTAATCTATACCGGACTAAGAAGAACTGCACAACAAATTGTTGAAACAGTTAGAGATGAAGATGCTAGGTTTTTGGGCCTATCTTCTCTTTCAGGTGCTCATAATCACCTTTTTCCTAAAGTTTGTGAACTTTTAGTTAAGGAAGGATTGGATGATGTCGTTGTTTTTGGTGGTGGAATCATACCTTTTGAAGACCGTGACCTTCTATTCTCTTGTGGAATGAAAGCAATTTTTGGCCCAGGGACTCCAACCGCAGAAATCTTAGATTTCATCGTTAAAGCTTGCGAAATAAGCGACGCTGGAGTTGGACAGAACGGAGAATGGCACTGGGACTCCTCGGCATGAGAGGTGAGGTTTTGGATTTAGAAATCGTATCTGATGCAATAAAAGGCGACAGGCGCGCAATTGCTAGAGTTTTAAGTTCCTTAGAAAATCGATCATTATTATTAGACCAAATTAAGATGGAGTTTCCTTCGATTTTTTCTCAACCAGGACAAGAGTCATGGTCTTCAATAGCTATTACAGGAGCGCCAGGAGTTGGTAAATCTTGTTTAATCGATAAAGTCTTGATTGAATGGGCGTCGAAAGGAATCAAAACTGCACTACTGGCTATCGACCCATCATCGCCGAGAACCGGTGGCGCTCTACTTGGAGACAGAGTAAGAATAACTGCAATTGATAATGAGAAGTATAAGGATTTGATTTACATACGTTCTATTGCCACTAGAAAGTCTTCAGGTAGCGCACCAGTGATTGTATCAGATATGGTTGAATTCCTAAGTGCAATCGGTTGGCAGAGAGTCATTATTGAAACAGTTGGTTCTGGTCAATCTGAGGTTAGATGTGCTGCAATTACCGATAGAATTGTTGTAGTTGAGGGGCCGGCTCGTGGAGATGGTGTTCAGGCTGAGAAGGCTGGATTATTGGAACTAGCTGATGCTGTAATTGTGAATAAATCCGATATTTCAGGGGCAAGCCAGCATGCCAGTGAAATTAGAGAATCATTTGAATTGGGCTTAGGTCAAACCCCCCCAATCATTCTAACTTCTGCTGTATCTGGTGATGGAATCAAAGAGGCATCCTCCATATTACTCAAACTTGAGGATACTGGCCGTTCAAAAAGAGCGAAATGGCGTGAAAGGTTACTGGCAGAGTATGAACGGAAAATACTAGAGTCTGATAAACTAGAGGAAATTCTAGAAAATCTGGCGATAGGTTCAATGTCTATTGAGGATGCCTTGAAAGTATTAGGAGATGATTGATTGTCAGAACAAGTAGAGTTAACAAATCCTGTAGACCTATCAGTAGGCGGGGTATATGGTCATATTTTCCGTCGAGTTTTTCACATTTCGATGTTCATGATACCAGTTATCTTTTTCGAGTTTGGTGAATCGTTTTCAGAATCGATAGGGTATTCTTTGCCCGAAGTCGTATCAATGGTAATATTGGTTGCTATTTTTTGTGAAGCAATAAGATTGAAATTTGAATTTACTATTTTTGGACAGCGAGAATATGAGGCAAGGCAAGTATCTGCATTGGCTTGGGGTGGATTTGCTATTGGAATGGTATTGTTATTAGTTCCAGTTAAACAGTATGCGTATCCTTTGATACTTTCTTTATCATTTGGCGATCCTTTCATGGGCGAAATTCGCCGTATGGGCGTGGAAACAAGAGAGGTGATAATTTACTCAATCGGTTTTATCTTAGCAATTTGGCTCATATGTTGGTATCTTTTCGCAACTCCATGGTGGTTAGCACTGATTTTTGCACCGATATGCGTATTTGCAGAAATGCCAAGATTGCGTTATATTGACGATAATGCTACTATGCTACTAATACCTCTTGCGGGTATTCTAATTTTGGAATCATTCATCGGATTGATGTGATTTCTTTCAATATGTTAAAATGGGAATCACTGCTCGAAGGTAATGTGAGAGACATGGATGAGGATAATCAAAATACAGAACCATCTCAAGGCACATATTACTTCGTATTCGGATTGACCATGGTATTACTTGTAGTTTCAATGTTCAAGTATCCTCTTTGGTAATGCTTACTTTTTCAATACCATTATTGAAGAACAACCCTTCATAGCCTAATACATGTGCGGTATTGCAGGTATGCTTGGTCATCCTGATGACATAGTCGTACATCGTATGATTAAATCGATAAAACACAGGGGCCCAGACGGTCAAAATTTTTGGTCAGATAATTACGTTTCATTAGGGCATTCAAGATTAGCAATTGTTGATTTGAATGGAAGTCAACAACCTATGCGAGGAGTAAACGGCCAAGTATTGGTTGCTAATGGTGAAATTTACAATCACAAAGAGATTCGAAATAACTCCAAATATCCGTGGCAAACAAATGGCGATTCCGAATCAATACTCGCTCTACACGACTCGAATATATCAGGAAAAATCAGTTCAACTTCTGCTAATGACCACGTTAATTGGATATCTAATCTCAATGGAATGTATGGATTTGCTTTATGGGACATAAAACGTCAAGAATTAATTTTAGCAAGAGACCCTATGGGGATAAAACCTCTTGTTAGAACAATGGTCGATGGTAGTTTGTTATTTTCTAGTGAAGTAAAGGCACTAAGAGGTCATGAAGGACATATTCCCAAAATCGATGAAACCGCTTTAGCAATTAGACTTGCTTGGGAATATCCTTTGGATGGAACAACATTACTCAAAGATGTAACTCAAGTTAGGCCAGGAACAGTTGAAATCTGGAAATTAGACGCCGTTGGAAATGCTTACTTGCATTCCATTGCCAATGTAGAGCGTCAAAAAATCAATCCCAGTGATTCTTGGAATCCTGAGGTGGACGCAGAATATTTACTCGAAACATTTGTTGAAGGAGTTCAAGAACGCTTGATGTCAGATGTTCCTGTTGGAATAGTTCTTTCAGGCGGCCTTGATTCTTCACTTGTAGCAGCAGTGGCACATGAAGCAGCTAAACGTGCCAATCAACCAGTTCCTGCTTGTTGGACAGTGGCAGAGAGTGAAGATAATCCCGATTGGAAAGCAGCGGAAGTGGTTGCATCAACTTTAGACTTGGAGCATCATCAATATGTTTTACCGGAAGATTCCTTTGATTCTACATTACCTAATTTGGCGTGGCATGGTGAAGATCTGGATGTCTCAGTTTTATTTTTCCAGCCACTATTTCAGAAAATGCGAGAACAAGTCACTGTCGGTTTGTGTGGCCAAGGCGCAGATGAATTACATGCAGGATATCCTCGATATCGTGATTTAGAAGGCCATTCAAATACAATCCATAGCCGTATTCAAAGTATTGATTCAACTATAACTGCTGATATTTTAAATTCCAATTTACCAGTAGGAGATAATTGGTATTTAGCAAATCATATGCCTGAGCAACACACCTCATCATTGGATGAATTTTTAGAATTTGAATTAGAGCATGGGCAATTAAGTAACTTCCAATTGAGGCTTGTAGATAGGCACTCGATGGCTCATTCTCTTGAGGTAAGAGTTCCTTTCCTTGGGAAATCTCATCGTGAGGCGTCAAATAGATTACCAATGAATTGGAGATTGCCAAGTAATATGGAAGAAAAAGCGGCTCTAAGGGCTGCGGCTGGAATTACCAATTTGCCAAAAGACATTGTTGGCAGACCAAAATTACCTGCAGGAACAGCAACATCTCCTTCACTGCTCAAAACATTCCTTGATGAATTGAAACCCAGAGGCGAAGAAATCTGCAAAAAGTATTCTAAATTTACTAAGGTTCTTGAGGGTCAGCCAGAATTAGCAATTGGACTTGGGCTGTTTGAGGCAATACACATCTTGGATGGCGGACGAAGTAAACCTAAAGGCTCTGCCATAGAACTACTAGATGAGGTGATATGATGAATTTGCATGACTTAACATCTCTAATAGAGGATAATCGGGAATTGATTACAACTTGGATGGATGAAAAGAGGAAGGAAGTCTCAATACCAATTTATGGTAGTGTAGATATTCGTGATGCTGGATGGAAGATTGCTGTAGTAGATGCCAATCACTTTCCTGCAGGATTCAACAATGTCGCCAAAGAAGATGAAGAGCACCTTGCCGCGCTGCTAAGAAATCATATCTTGAGGCGCGATAGTAATTGCAAATGGGTCCATCTTTATCCCGAAGCCCATACGAGAAATGCCGCTTATGCTGAGAATCTAAGAACACTTCAAAGATTACTAATGATGGCAGAATTCCGTTGTACAATTGGTTCTCCTGAACTAGATGACCACGGTTCAATAGACGGATTATCAAGTCCTTTGAAATTAGATAATGTCGAATTGCAAGATTTTGATGGTAAGCAACGTATTGTAATTGATGGTGAAAGACCTGATTTGATTCTGCTGAACAATGATTTGACTGAAGGTATTGTACCAGGACTTGGAACTTCTAGAGTCTCGCCTCCTCCACAGATGGGTTGGCATGCAAGGAAAAAATCAAATCATTATCAGGCATTGAAAGAATATGTAGATGAAATATCTGAAATGTTAGGAATAGAAACTTGGTCTTTGATGACTGATTGGTTTGTTTCTAAAGATAAGTGCTTGGATAAAGAGGCATGTAGAATTGAATTGGCAGCAGAAGTTGATGAATTCCTTGCCAAGATAGGTGCAAGGTACCAATCAATGGGAATTGAAAGAGAGCCAGTAGTATTCATCAAGAATGATAGTGGAACCTATGGTTTGGGAATCTTATCAGTCAAGAGTGGTAGTGAACTACTTACTCTATCTAATCGTAAGATGAAGAAATTGATGTACTCTAAAGGCGGTGCTGATGTAGAGAATTTCCTAATTCAAGAAGGCGTACCAACTTGCCTCAATACTGATTCTTATGGACCGGTAGAACCAGTTGTCTATCTTGTAGATGGGCAGGCCGCTTCATGGTTCTATAGAATTAATGAGAAGAAGAGTGATATTGAGAATCTCAATTCTCCAAGTGCAGTTTTCCAAAGTTATTCTGAAGTTGGACATCTATATGGTAAACATGCACATGGATGGCACGCCTTGGTGGCAGAACTCTCGATGCTTGCAATGGGCAAGGAATTTTCCGCATATCAAAACTGATTAGATAGCGAATCCATAATGCAGTGGAAGTATTGGGGAGTTTATGGGCAGGGCATGGTTATACTCACTATCCATCCTCATTGGTCTATGGATTTCTGCTACTGCATGTGGTGGATTACTTACTGATAACCTTGCAGAGTGGCCGGTTAACTTTTGGTGCTGGGGGGTTTTTGCCTATATTTACAAAACAACCAATCGCAAGGAAAGAATCGAAATGATTACAGTTCTTGCCTTTGCTACACCTATGGAATTATTCTTTAGTGAAGTTTGGAATATTTATGAATATCAAAGAGGACTGATGCCACTATTTGTTCCGGCTGGACACTATTTCTTATTCGATTTAGGTCGTATAATGGCTAGAAGAATGAATCAATCACTTGCTTTACCAATTTTAATTCCATTTATTCCTATGGTTGGATATGGCGTTTACCAGGGCAGTGATACATCTGGCCTTATTCTACTAATATTGGTATTAGCATTTACCAGGTTTGGCCCTCAACCTCGTTTGTATGCATCGATGGCTTGGGCGGCATTGGCGATGGAAATTGTTGGTACGCAGTTAGGTAATTGGACTTGGGCTAGTGAAGTTCCATGGACCGGTTTGACGGCATGGAATCCCCCACTTTTAGTTGGGGCTTTCTATTGTTTTGGCGATTTACTGGTAAACATGACAGTCGTTAAGTTTGAAGATAAGGCCACCGTCGGGGTGACTGTATGACGTCTGCTGATGAGTTACGAAAGCGCCGTAATTCAGAGGCTCTTCGCATACGCGCATCACTTAATCGCCAAAGAGGAATTCAACATGCTTCAGTAAAGGGTGGAGAAACTGCGGTAGCATTTGTCAAGGAAAGTTTGTGCATTGGTTGTGATCAATGTGACATTGTATGTGATGATGATGCCATTGAGTTATACAAAGTCAAGATGCGTAGTCCATTAATGAATGTTGAATCTAATCGTAAAGCTAAGGTAATTCGTGATGCTTGTACTGGATGTAGACTATGTGTTCTTGCATGTCCAACAGATGCTATAACTATGATAGATAGGTGAAAATATGTCTAAAGATACAAAATCAGATGCTCAGCGTTTTGGTGGAGAATTTGGCCCCTTTAGGAAAGGTGAAACCACTGGTGTATCTCTCTCAACATTCAAAACGCTAGTTTGGGTTTCTAACCTAGGTGGTCTCGCTTTGGTAGTTCTAGCACTAGAGATGCTATTTGTCCAGCAAATGTTTGGTTGGGGATTACTAGCCCTTATTGGAGGAGTAGCAATTGCACTATTCCCTTCAAACTATGAAATCGTCGGAATGAATGACGAGAGTTAATCAAGCCTCAGAATCTACAAGGTTCAAAGTTTCTGAACCGATTGCAGCCTTCTTTTCATTGACTTGCTTAGCAAGGAATGATACAACATCCAGAATTTCAATATCTGCATACTTTTCATCACCTTCAAACTTAAGACACTCAAAGTGTGAAACACACTTAGGGCAAGAAGTTAGCATTGTATCTGCTCCAGTGTCTCTGATTTCTTCCATACGGGCAACTCTTAGTGCACGTGCATTCTCATTACATGACATCATACTCGAGACACCACAACACATTGCGTCTTCGCCATGGTGTTCCATCTCTACTATGCTTACATTCTCTACTCCACTAATGAGTTCTCTTGGTTCTTCATAGATACCCATCTGTCTACCAAGTCTACATGGGTCGTGATAGGTCACAGTGGTTTCTTCATTAGCCTTCAAGTTCATGTCAAAGCCATTCTCGATTAAGAATTCAGTTGTGTGCATGACCTTGACATCTTCTAGTTCATAATCACGAGCAAATGTTCTGAAACATTCTGCACATGAGGATACTAGAGTATCAATTCCGGATTGCTTGATCTTCTTTTGGTTGTAAGCCTTCAGTTTGTCAAAGACTTCAGTTAGTCCTTGCCACTTTTGGTCATGGCCACAGCACTTCAGGAAATCTCTTCCAAGATAGGATACATCAACATCCATCTCATCAAATAGAGTGAAAGCAGCAGTAGTA
>Ga0208766_1001301_pt1 | contig 13315 bp, 12 predicted proteins | sample ETN01SmetaG_3_FD_185792 | JGI IMG/M metagenome (GOLD analysis project Ga0208766, IMG submission 185792) | Marine microbial and viral communities from oxygen minimum zone, Eastern Pacific Ocean - ETNP2014F12-01SV263 (SPAdes) (version 2) | ecosystem: Environmental > Aquatic > Marine > Oceanic ...
AGCGATAGTTGAACCTGAAAATGTTCCAAGGTCATCTGCCGCAGTAGCCACACCTGACAATGTCACAAGATGGTCAATGTCGTATGTAGCTTGGGTAGGTGTATTTGATAGGTCAGCAAATGAACCTGAAGTCGCAACAGTCTTAATCGTTGTTCCACCAATCTTCATTGAAGTCGCTGATACAGCACCGTTAGCTACCAGAGACCCTACTGCCAAAGGAGCGTGGTCACCTGAATAAACCTCTGAGGTATTTGTTCCGTCAGCTATCAGCACGAACTTCGCTTCAGAGTCATCGTAACCCATGAATCCTATTTTAGCGTCCGTTCCATCATGCCACCTGAGTTCTACCCCTCTATCTTTGTTATCATCTGAGGATGGAGCTGTGTCTCCACCAAGAGTGAGGATAGGGTCATCAACCGTCATTACCGTAGCGTTGACAATCGTATTTGAACCGTTCACCAAAAGGTTTCCGTCAATCGTCATGTTACCACCAACTGTGGCATCAGCCGTTACTACGAAATCACTGTTTGCTTTCAGTCTACCTGTTCCGTCAGCCTCAATGACAATATCTGCGTCTGAGGTGGATAGTATCTTATGTCCGTTTGTATCAAGGTCACCACCAAGTTGCGGTGAAGTATCCTCTACGACATCATCTGCACCTTCAGCCTTTGTTTCAAGTGCCTGTAACGATGCTTTGATTGTCTGGTTGTCTGGGATGGTAGACCCAGTGAATGTTCCCAGATTGGTATCACCTTCTGAAGCTCCAGATAAAGTGATAAGGTCATCTACCGCCAGAGAAGCCGCAGTTGGTATTGTTGGTGTTCCAGACAAAGCACCGTATGCCCCTGAAGTAGCGACTGCGTGTAATGAAGCCGTTGTGGCTCGTAACTCGACTGCTGTCTCTAACTCCTGCATTCCTGCTTTGACTGTTCCGTTATCAGAGATGGTTGAACCAGTAAATGTTTGTATGTGTTGCCAACCAACTCCTGTACCAACAGCAGTATTGAGGTCGTTGATGTTATCAGTGTTTCCAAGTATCGCAGAAGTTTCCTCAGCCGCTTCAGCCTTTAGCTCAAGTTCTTGTAGAGCGGTCTTGACGGTTGAGTTGTCTGTGATAGTTGAACCTGTGAATGTTCCCAAATGGTCAGACGCAGTAGCTACACCAGATAGTGTAACAAGATGGTCTACATCAAGGTCAGCTTGTGTAGTATCTGCTGGTTTATTAGACAAGTCATTGTAAGACCCTGTAGTAGAGACAGTCGCTAACTCAGAAGAGTCGAGCAACTGTTCACCATTGAAGGCTAAGTGTCCAGATACAATCCCAACAGAATGGTTTGAATCACCAAACTTCAGTGAGCTGTCAGATAAGTACATATGCCTTACCTTGAAATCAGCATTTCCAATGTCAAAAGCGGCGTTTGTAGTTGGGAGTATGTGACCACCCATTGAAAACTGTCCGTTGGATGTGAACGTATTTGCTGTAACATCATTACCTGTGTAATTGTTTACTGCAGTAATATTTTGGTTATTTGCGGCCAAAGCTGCAGCTAGCTCAGGAGACAAATCCTCGTGAATATTACTTATTGCATTTGTAATGCCAGGAATGATGACATAGTTCAAGGCGTTCCAAGCTGTTGAACCATCGCCAATTTTCGCTTTAGTACTATCGGTCTCAAAACCGAACTCCCCTGCTGCAAGGGTTGGGTTTACACTAGCCCAGTTTGAAGCCGTGTCTCTCCTTAGCTGTATTCTTGTTGCCATCTATTTCCTTTATAATGTTGGCCCTGAAAACGCTGAAGCGTTTCCTGTTACTATTTCGTAGTCCTGTGGTGTTGTGTAGTAAATACTATTTGCTACACCACCATTCAGTACCCAATTTGTAGTTTGACTAATGTCGTAAGCACTCAGCCCATCTTGCATCACCTGTAGGTTGACCTGTCCTGTCTGAGGAAGGCTTGATGAAGCGTCTGTGTAATTCACAGGAAAGACATCTACATCATCTATATTCGTTATCTCAGGGAGATTCTGTATTCTAGTTGTAGCCATTTGCGTCTCCCCCGCTCAAAGCAGTATTAAAGTCCTCTGCTGGTGAGCCTCCATCTATTGCGAGGTTCAACCAAATCTCTTCTGTTAGGTTTCTTCTTAAGTTATCCGCGGTTATCTTCTTAGTCGCGTTTGTCTGTGTATCCACTACGATGAATTCTGTATCATCTGTAAGTGTTACCATTTGGCCGAGTTCCGAAATCCTCATGCAGACCCTCCGTCAAATGATATCATCCAGCTCTCCTCGTGAGAGCATCCAGCATCAACATCACCGTGTACAGAGAAGTTGACTATTGAATAGTCTTTGATGTCTGAGTAGTTAACCCTCTCAGTATCACCAGACTTATGAGCGATAAAATCATCAGCATTAACCAATGTAGTCACTTCTGGTAATTGAGTGGTTCGTTTGGGTAAACTCATAATGTTCCTTTATTAAGGGCTAGTTGTTCGACTCCATTGCATATCATCTCGTAAATTCGGTGGTGTAAAACTATTTAAGTATTTAACCCCTTTTGAAACTCTTGCATTCTGTATGTATCCTTTAAACTTGTATAAACTATTTGTAATATCATTGTATCCATCACCCGAAACAGCAGTTGAAGGTTGACCAATATTTGTATGTTCATAATCGAGGTAAGCACCAGTTGGAAGAGAAGTCAAACCATCGGTAATTTCCTCTGCACCAAGAACACCATTTATCCAAATTCTCTTAGTAGTCTTATACCAGTCAGGTGCACTCGCTGGAATCTTTACTGAATCCCCTATACAAGTGTAAGCAACATGAGTCCATTGATCATAAGGAACTGAGGTAACTCCAGTTCGACAGTCTTGAGTAGAAGTAAAAGGAGTACTCCCTGCTCCCCCATCTCCTGCATAAATTCTCTGGCGGTAATTGCCTGTTGTGCCTCCCACGAATGCAATGATAGGATTAAATTGTCCAAGAGTTCCTGAAGCAGGTCGTGTATCCATAATTACTTGCCAACTCAAGTTCAGTGGGTGTGGGGTGTATGTATTGTCGAATGGGTAAATCCATGCTTCAAGTGTGTAACCTTCATATATATCAAAACGATGGTCTGATCCGTTACTGAACGAGACCAATACCCTACTTGATGGTTCTGTGATGCCTGCTGATGGGCTAAACTTCAGTATTCGATCATATTCATTTACAACATCTATACCTTCATCAGTTGATTTTGTTCCTTCGACTTCAGTGCTGTCATAGGTGAACGTGCTTACAGCAGGACTATAGTGACTTACTATCGATGCATCGGAATACGGATGTTTTGATGCATCAATACCAACTTGTGTTAGAGCACCATCGAATGCAATTTTATCAAGAGCACTTTGGGTTGGTCTAGAAGGAAGTCTTTTTAATTCTGCGTCTTCTGGTATATAAAATTGGGTAGCATCAATATCGTAACTTGAAATTCTTATATCACTCATGGAACCCTTGTCAATACCCTGAAGGATTCGTGCTTGATCCCATGCACTAATATTGTAGACTGCCCTGTCATAACTCCAAGTTTGAGGAACTCCTCGCCAGTGGAACTCTCCTTTACTGTTTACTCGTTTTCCCCACTCCTTATCCCATTTTTGCCCCGAAGTTTTTTCTGCTTGCATTGGAATGTGGTGTGCTTCTAATAATCTACCATTGACATAAAAGTATTCCCATCCTGACGAACTCAACCCCATCTTTATATGGTATGGTTTGTTGACTTCCACATTACAGTAAGTATTAGGTGTATAAGAAGTACCATATTGGTTATTACCAAACCAAGTATTTCCTGCATGTGGTTCAGAATAAGGAAATCTTGCGATACTTTCATATATCCAAGTTCCCTCTTCTGCTTCCTGTGGTTGTAGTTCTGACCTGAATGGTGCGAAAGGATTACCATGCATGTCTCGTATTCCAGCACCACTGTTGGCTGTTGCTTCTTGGGCGACAGTCTTTGATTCTACTTTCTGTGCTCGTCCAGCATTAGTGACACCACCATTCTGATTCAAACCAGTAAATTTCCATTTTGGGGAGTATACATTTCTACCATCATAAGTATCCCACAATTGAATTTCGCAACGCAGTCGGTCAGTTGAGTCCATAAATGGTCTATCACTTGTCGCACTAGCAGCATTTGATGCAGCAGTACCAAAAGAAAAAACCTCAAGATAGGTTGTACCATCGAAGTCATATGCGTCTTGGAATGGGTCCTGAGGACCAGAACTAGTAGCATCATCAGTTTTCCATACGAACCAGAAATCTATCATCAAAGGACCATAATGGTCATAAGGAAAATCATCTGTATTGCCCTCTGGTCGTTCCCCTACCAGTGAACTTGAACCCCAAAGCGAAGACCCTGTAGTAGTTCCTGTATTGGATGTTAGGTCGAAGCCAGGAATAACTTTAGTGAACTGTATGGCTCCTTCATGGTTGGTTGTCTGTACTTCACCATCGGCTACATTTGCTGTTCTCTCAAAACAATAGCGAATAGTTGGGTCATGACTATCTCCTGTGACTGCTGTAATGTCAGTATATAAATCTGGATCACCATATGTTGCCGAGCCAGGTGCAGGAGTACTCCCTCGTGGTCTTGCAGTGAAATCCTTGTCAAGGAAACCTCTACCGCCTGGATCGTCTGGGTCGCCTTCATGAGATATACTATCGCCCATGTACCTATTCTTGGCATGATCCCAAACAGTGTTCGCTCTATTGTTATCTTCTTTATATGCATTGAAATGGGAAAAGACTATACCTTCATCAGAGATTGGATAATCAATACCCTTCTTTCCATTGAAAGGAGGATGGTCAGGTAATTTATAGGTTTCCCCTGTGTATTTTGCTACTGCTGACATTTGAAGTTCATATATTTTACATCCCCATCCATACCGAAGATACTCAATATCGTTCCAATCCCAATTCCCCTGGCCCAAGGTAGGACCACACTGTACAGTTCTAACTCCATCCAAATACAGCGATACAGTATTTATTTCATATTGATAAACAATCGCGATGTGATGCCATTTGTATCTACTTAATTCGCCAGTAGCAGTTTCAGTCCCTCTATGGTCTCCAACAGAACTAATAACCTTGTCGTCCACTACACCGACTGCTCCAGTTGGAGGGTAATTTGCCAGTGTTAGAAATCTTGCCGCATTAGCATCAACTGGATTCGTTGAGGTCAGTAATTCTGTAGAGGAACGAAGTTCTACATACGTGGTATCATCATTATTGTCATAATAAGAATCGCCACCAGCATCTAATTGAAACCTGAGTATTGGCCAGTCGTGTTTACCATCTTGGTTTGTTGGGTAATCACCTACCTTCTTCCAACATAACTCTACGGTAAAGTCGTGTATCCCTCGAAATCCTGCTGCTAAGCCAGGACGCACGATTTCCACTGCTTTATCTCGTTCGCCTTGGAATAATAAGCAAGGAGTTGCACCAGATGAAGGGGTGATTTCACCGACATACACAGTATCTTCCACAGAGGTTTCACCCATAGCAGTGTTAGCATTGGCTTTATATCCACTCGTCCATTCTTGTGACCATTCAAACACATCTGAAGACCCAGATTGAGGACTGCCTTTATATGCGGGTTGTGTATTAGCAACGTATGTCGGAGTCCATCCTACCAGTGTGTTAGCTCGTGGGTCGTTTTCTTCAGCACTACTATGAGTATTTGCTAGGTTCATGAAAAGACGATCAGAATAAGTACCAGTCAAGCGACCGTGTCCTACTTCCACTCTCCTAGTGGAAGCATGAAAAAACACAGTATCATCCACTTTTCTAAATTCAAAATCATTGGCGTTTCCTGTGCTCTCTTTCAACCTATCGGAATGACATTCCACTGTTACGGCAGATTGCTCAAACTTTTTATTTGGTGGAGTAAACGAGTTGGCTGAACCATAAACACACTCTCCTACGATGAATCGAATATCATCATACAACGCCATATGCAATGCAGTTCCAGGCGCTCCTGAGCCAAACTCAAAAGAGGATGAATTCCACTGAAATTGATCACTCATATTGGCACAGTCTGCATATTGAATCAACTCACCATCAATAAATGACCTCAGTTTTCCTTCATGTCCAAATTTGTCCCTCGTGATAGCAATGTGATGCCAAGTAGAATTTCTGAATTTGTCACTATTATCAACAGTAGTCCATACCGAAGTTGGGTTGGGTGAACTCATATTCATAGACTTTGGGTTTGATGTCATAAGTAGTTTTATGGAACTGGAACCAGAGCCAGTCGAAAAGAGAGGTGCTTGGTTGGGTGGATAGTCTGTCGACGCCATGTACAACCAAAACTCAAGTGTGAATGGCCGATGCTCAAGTCCGGCACCTGCAAATGAATTCGATTCTTCTCCTATTGTTTCACCATTGTTCAGTTCGTCACTGCCTGGATAAATCATATCTGGATATGACATTACTATTTGTCCTGGCTTTCGATAGTTTTGGCCTCCGCCCATACCTGTGTCCCAAGAAGTAAACCCTGCCATATTGATAAACACTTCATTGTAACCTGAGCGATATGAGGTCGTAGCAGTAGAGTTGCCCGTAAAATTAGAGCGAGCATCTGTAGTGGATGAATTCAGGGAACCTCCAGCACCATAGTTGCAAACAACATTTTTTGTAACAACGGTTTCCTCATTGGAAGTGCCTGGGTTAAACACTATTGTTCCTTGAGGGTCAGTTATCCTATAAGGACCAAGGTCTTCTATTGCGTGATCACCTGAAGCACCTTTTCTAAGGTCTCTGTGGCCATTCCAACCAGCAGCATTTTCTTCTATTATATCAATCTCTGTTCCGTCACGGTCACCTAAATCTCTCCAATCTGACCTGTGTTCCCCTGCTTGATTTGCTACTAGATGAAACCAAAGATTTCTAGGGTCTTTGGGATATTTTGGGCGACCAGCATCACTGTGTGGTGAGTTCTTGACACCCTTACTTCTTCTACCAGCCGACAGTGAGCCGCTGAATGTGCTAAAAAATGGCATTATGTTATCCTATTATGAAAATGGAACTGATTGTCCTAATACAGTATAAGTGCTTGTCGCAGTACGAATAATCGAGAAGGAAACAGCATCTACTCCACTCGCTGTTCCTGTAGGTACTGCGCCTCCTACCCACTTGATTGTCTGAGTAGCACCAGCGATTTTTATGACATCAACCATACGTGCTGTTGCTCCTTGGGTTAATAGAAAAGTAACAGTTGTTGCATACCCTGTGTCCAATGGTAGATTGGTGAGGTTGGCCTCAACATCAGAAGTAATATTGCTAAGATAATGTATTGCAGAATTGGCGCAATCGTAGTCTGCGAGACCACTGTTGCTGGTATCGATGGTAATTTTTTCCTGTGTAGGTGAATCGAATGTGTAACTCCCTGTGACTGGTACAGTATTTGCAACCCATTCACTGCCCGACGCATTCCATACTAGAAGATTACCGTTTGAAGGAGCATTTGTTGATGTATCTACATCTGTCAAATCATCTATTGCGCTTGCTCCACCACCACCGCCACCACCACTAGAGGTCGCGACAAAACTACCGACAGTGTTTGCACCTTCTCCATCAACCTTTATCATTGAACCACCAGATGTCCATGCTGATGTATTTGGTCCCAGATATTGCTCTAATGCATCAGACGAAAAAATATTCGCAGTCTGTACAGAATAATATGAGTTGACCGTAGGGTCATTGTTTACTCGTAGTAAGTGATGCCAAACACCAGACTGATATCCGATTTCTGTAGCACCTACTGCTCCAGACATATCAAATACACAATATCCAGACATACCAACGTGTGAGTTTGAGTGAAAGGTTTGACCGAAGTCAACATATAATTGATTACTAACCTCAGTTATGTCAAGGATTGGATATTCGTGGTCTTGCCAGACAAGTGTATGTCCGTTAGCAACAGTTGATGTATCAGCATCTACTTCATATCCAGTGCCAGTGTTAAGTGCACTCGCTGAAACAGGTTCCCAATTTGTAGTTGAAGGATTGTATTTAAGGTAAGGTCTGCCATTCGTAAGTGTGGCCAAGTCTACGTTAGTTAATTCGCCCAAAGCACTAGCTGGTGCAGTAGTTTGTATTACAAATCCACCACCTGTATTTGCTCCCAGAGCAGGTTCTTGTTCGTTTACTCTAATGAACTTACCACCAGATGTCCATGAAGAAGTGTTACCTCCAAGGGAAGGTTCGTCAAGCGTTACACCATCGGCGACAATCGAAGAATGAGCACCAACTTGATAATATGTACTGACAGCAGGGTCAGCATCTTCACGTGTGAATTTATGGAATACAGCGGCATCATAGTCGATTTCAGCAGCACCAGTAGCACCACTCATATCAAATACTCCCCATGCAGTATCACCCAAATGGTTGTATCCGTGGGCTTCCGCTCCTAAGTCAACATACAACAGTCCACCCTGTTCTTTTACATCCACAATGTCATACTCCATAGAGTGCCAGGCGAGTGATTCTCCACCTGTCAAACTCATATTAGTGGCATTCGCGGTATCTGTAACAATACCTACTCCAGATGTTCCACCACCAGAGTTACTTGGTGCAACAGGCACCCAGTTTGTTCCATCCCAATGAAGTCTATCACCATTGGTAGGAGCGACAGTTGTAGTGTCGACATCTGTTAGTGTGTCCAAATCAGTAGCGGCAACTGCATCAACTGGTTCCCACTGTCCGTTGGAATCATTCCAAGACAATCGTTGACCGTCTGTAGGTGCGCTAACATCTACATTACCTAATTCGTTCAATACGAGTATTCGTGGTTCGTATGCTGGGAGGCCGTTTGTTATCGTGGCTCCCGCAGGTGGTGTGCCTGTAAATCCTGAACCATCGACTGCAGCGGTTAAAGCTTCATCTGAATAGAACTCAACGTGTGTCGAGTTTGTGGCTTTAGCGTAGTAGTCAACTCCATCGTATGTCATCCCTGTCGCATTGAGAGTGATTGACTGTCCGTTTGTAATGCTGTGTTCTTCTGTGAGAGTTACGGAGAAGGGGTCTGTGTGTTGCCATGTTGCGGCAGGCCAATGTCCGTCATCAAATGCGAGGACTGAACCATCTGCGTGTGTCGCAGGGTCCCATTCTGCAAAAGGGACTGTATTAGCAAATTTGAATCCACCTGAACCATCTGTAGTCAATACCTGTGCGTCTGTCCCATCAGCAATGTTGTCTCCATTAGCATTGTCTAGGTCAAGGAGAGATAGACCTACAATGTTTGAAGATGCGTTTATTACTAATGTTCCATCTATCTGGGTAGTTGGCACGACTTCAACAGCAGGGTCGCCTACTGAGTATGGTGTCCCAAGTGTGGTGTTCCCAAAGTTCTGCATTATCGTATTCAAGGTAAGGTTATTACCTGTGAATGTCGTGTTTGCATCAATATTGAGAGTATTTCCCGATATGTAGTTAACGTTAGCTGTGTTCTGGATGACATCACCCTGCATGAGCACTGTATTGCTCGAAGCTCCTGTAACAAGGGTGTCTCCGTTGGCTGTGACTATGACAGAGTCTAAAGCTGTCCCAGCTATCACATTTGTTCGTAGGTCCTGAAAGGTGACCTTTGTCGTAGTTGGATTTGCCCCGCCGACATCGTTAACAAACAACGTAATATCATCATTCGTTAGTGTCGTAAGTGCTGGTAGGGCCGTTATTCTAACACCCATTTTTCTCTCCTTAAATTGTTACAATGTATTCTGTATTTAGTTCTGGATTTCCGTGATAGTCACAGTCATGAGTCCAACATTTTTGCCAAACTCGTTTTGAGCTTCAGCGTGGTTACCCCACACACAACAGGTCTCACTATTCGTTCCGCCAGTTGATATTTGCACACCTGGCTTTATCATAGTCGTAGAGCTGTTCGTAAAAATAAACTCTATTGAACCAGACGATCCTCCACTATCTGTTAACCAGTTTGCTTGAGAAGCATGTGGAAGAGTTGCTAGCGACCCTCCAGACAGATAGTCGTTCGCGTTTATTATCTGACTCGCCGCATAGTCAAACAGAACGAAGGTCATATTCCGACCTATTGGGTTTTGTATGGTTGTCCCGCTTGAGGTTCCTGTTCCTATCCATCCACTCAATCGATAAATAATCGTGCTATTAGTCGATTGAGGCGTAAAGTCAAAACGATGTGTGTCTGGGTTATCTGAGAAACTGTTGGCTAGTCCAAAAGTGATATTTGCGGGTAGTATGTGAGACTGAACCTGAAGGATACTTCCTCCAGAACTTGGTTCGTATGATCGATAGGTGTTTGACGCCATTACTCCAGCAGAGTGATAAGCCGTGAATCCTGTTCCATCCACTGCAACTGATAATGCCGAGTCTGAATAGAGGTCATAAGTCGTAGCGTTTATTCGTTTAGCGAAATAGCTGTTCGTGTTCAACTCAGTCATTCCAACCACATCTGTAACAGTAATAGCTTCACCAGAAGGTAAGGTCCCCGAGCCTGTTGTCGTAAGTCTCACAGGGGAGGTCTGAGCTGCGTTTGTAATAACATATGAATGTGAATTGTATCGGACGAAGTCACCATGAGCAAGACCTGCAGGTTCTACGAAATTACCTATCTGGTCCATTGTCGCGTCATCAAGGTATTCTGAATGTGATTTGGGTATGAACTCACTTGAGCCAGAATCGTAGAGTAATAGGTCTTTATCTGCTACACCACTTGCATTAGCATCGCTTAGACTTGATACCTCAAGGTCAATAGGTGTGAACTCTGACCCATTCCATTTTATTATTTGATTCACGCCAATAGCGTTGATATCAACATCCGAACAAGCGTTTATTGAGGGATTGAACTGAAGTGTGACTGTTCCTGAGTCTGTTCTATTGAAGTTGAATGTGGTATTAGAAGAAGTGTATGCGACTGCGGTGAGTGCGGTATTTGTAACAGAGGCTTTGACTGCATCTCTAATCGTCTGGTACTCAACCTTCTTGGACTCTGCGTCCGCGGTGGAGGCTGAATCGACCATTACGAAAAGGTCTGTATTGGCGAGAGACCCTGTAAGAGCGTCCAGTTCTGAGATACGTTTGGCCATAGTTCTCCGTGTAGCAAAAGTTTGTGGTTTTATTGCTTATTTAGTGAATAAAAAACTTTGAAAAAAGTGATTATTTCACTTGACTTTGTTAGGCAATTCGCGGTATACTATAAGTAAAGGAAATGGGAAATCGCCCTTTCCAAAACAAATAACCCTTAATAAAGGAACATTATGAGTATGATTATGTGTAAATACGGTTGTCTGTCCGATACAGACGAAAACCCAGATTTCGGGTATGAAGAAATCAAAGGTAGTGACGGCTCAATAATAGCCGAATACACCTGTGAGCCTTGTCTCGAAAATGAAGTCAACGCCGATATGATGGTGGGCTTCTGTAATAACATATCCAAGTAATTCTACTTGACATAACCTAAAAATGGTGTATAATATGATAATAGAACTAATAAGATTTATTGGTGTGACCATCGTGTTCGGTGGTCTTTTCTACGCTAACCTAATACTGTGGGCGACACTATGACTCCCTATAAAATGGGTATGAAAGACGGAATGCTTGGCATAGCTAAAACGGACCTTGAGTCAGTAGCTATGAGAATAGCAATATTAGAAGATGAGTTGGAAGAGGCTCGTAGAAGCTTCTGGGACATAGTAAAAAAGATATCCCTCTTGGAGTCCGATTGTGACCCTGAGACTATTTTAGAACACAATGAACGATTGACCGTGAGCGAGAAGATCGCACTGATCAAGGAAGGATTCAATGCCATACCCTAGCAGTCACATTTGCACCAACTGTGGTAAGGTGTTCAAATACACCTACGCAGAGGATGTAAGCGATTATTTCAATCTGGATTATGGGTTGGCGTCAGCTTGCTCCAAGCAGTGTGCTGAACGATTACGCATGCGTTCCTTTCGTGAACACCTATTGAAACCAGACAGAGACTATGCCGAAAACTAAAAAACAAGTAACTCCAAGAAAATGGAGCAAAAAGAAGAAGAGAATATTTTTCAAACAATTTGAGAAGTATCTCTATGATTACCTTTACACGCCTGTGATGGCATCATGGAAAACACAACCCAAACCAATCGAGGAGATATTTGATAAATGAGCACTCATAAACACAAGACTAACGGCCATAAGAGCCATAAGCATGCTGGGCGAAAGACCAGAAAGCAAAAGAGCGAGGAATGTCTCAAAGCACAGATAATCGCCGAGATTACTAAGGAGTTGGATTCTAAATACTTAGCCAGAATCGATTATCTTGTAGGATGTAACAACGAGCTAATGCACGCTCTACAGGAATACGAACTCACTCCAGACAAAGGTCAATGTGACCGCTGGGGTAACGAAACTGCTGGGCAAGCAATACAACTGGAGCCCTTTTAGGTAATATGAAATACTCAATAGAAACCCTATACCATTTTTTATGTGAGGAATGCAAGAACTGGTGGAGCTATGCAAACACACCAGACCTGAAATATACTTCACAGCACGACCCTCGCTTGTTCTTGAAACCAACGAACGGCAAAGAGGGAAGGACGCTCACTTGCCCTCACTGTGCAAAGACTTCATCAACCCATACTGAAATAAGCGGCGAAACGGACATGAATGTCCTGCCGATACCTTCAACAACACCATTTTCATGAAAACCAAACGCGAAGAACTCTTAGTTATTACCGCAGAGGAATGCGGAGAGCTAACCCAAGAGTGTATGAAGCTCCTCAGATTTGAGGATAATACACCAGATAAACTAACGAAGGAAGCAGGAGACTGCTTGCAAATGATCAAGCTCCTTGTGGAATGCGGAGTCATCAAGGAAGACGAACTCAATCAAGCATCGGAGGCGAAGCGTGAAAAACTTAAGGAATGGTCTTCTATATTTGATAATGATTGGATTTGGGGGTAGCTCGTGTGCCACGGATATGCCGGAAATACGGCCTGTTCACCGCACCCTATATCCTTGGTTGGTAGGTGGTGAGAGTAAGACAAAGAAACACAGACCTAACATACAATCATACATCGCTCCAAAATGCGGGCAGTGTAAACGATAGGATAACTCATGAATACAGAAATACTAATTTCATCTATTGTTATTGGACTCTTAATATTTACATTTGGAGTCATGATTATTTATCTTGTGAAGGGTAGGGACAAGTGATCCTGAAATACCTAACACGCAAACTAAGCCATAACGCTCGTGACAGAATCTACGCTATTACAGCTCACATTTTCCTGTTCATTGCAATAGGATATTTGGTA
>Ga0208766_1001305_pt1 | contig 13304 bp, 15 predicted proteins | sample ETN01SmetaG_3_FD_185792 | JGI IMG/M metagenome (GOLD analysis project Ga0208766, IMG submission 185792) | Marine microbial and viral communities from oxygen minimum zone, Eastern Pacific Ocean - ETNP2014F12-01SV263 (SPAdes) (version 2) | ecosystem: Environmental > Aquatic > Marine > Oceanic ...
GTTTTCTAATTTAAGGGCATTGGCCTGATTAATGGTTCTAGGAAATCCGTCAAGTAAGTAACCATTATGACAATCAGGTAAATGAATCCTTTCTTTAACAAGGGAAATGATTAGTTCATCGGGCACAAGATTTCCAGCATCAATAGTTTTTTTAGCTTCTATTCCTATAGGCGATCCAGCGTTAACTGCAGCCCGAAGCATATCTCCAGTAGAAATCTGAGGAATATTAAATTTCTCACAAATATGTGCAGCTTGGGTGCCTTTTCCAGCGCCCGGAGGGCCCAGTAAAATAATATTCATAAAAATGCTTCTAATTAAACTTCAAAGGGAGATAGTTTTTTTTCTACTTTTGTTTTTTTCAATACAACGTAGTCAGGTAAGCCGTTATTATACGGTGGATAGTTCTCTCCTTCAATAAGAGGAAGTAAATAATCCCGACATGCATCTGTTATGAAAAAGCCATCTTCTGAAATGTAATTTTCTGGCATCATTTTTTCTACATTTGCAATATCCTTTAATTCACCGTATCCAATTTCCCATTGATATGGACTATTTGATTTTCTGACAATGGATGGCATGATTGAATTCTTTCCATCAAGAGCCATTTCGACTGCTGCTTTTCCAAGAGCATATGCTTGCTCAACGTCTGAGTTTGAGGCTAAGTGTCTCGCAGCACGCTGAAGGTAGTCAGCCACTGCCCAGTGAAACTTATAACCCAAAGATTTTTTAATGATATTTGCCACAACCGGTGCCGCCCCACCTAATTGAGCATGTCCAAAGTCGTCCCGAGTTCCTTGCTCTGCAAGGAATCTACCATCAGGCCACTTAGTTCCCTCTGAGACTACAATAGTGCAATATCCAAACTCTTTAACATTTTTATCGACTTTAGCTAAAAATTTTTCTTCATTAAAGTCCACTTCAGGAAACAAAATAACGACAGGTATTGATGAATCTACTAACCCCCCTGCTGCTGCTATCCAGCCTGCATGACGCCCCATAACTTCTAATACAAAGATTTTTGTTGAGGTTGCTGCCATTGATGCTACGTCAAAGCTTGCTTCCATAGTTGAAACAGCAATGTATTTTGCAACAGAGCCAAAGCCCGGACAGTTATCAGTTACTGGCAAGTCATTATCGACAGTTTTGGGTATGTGGATTGCCTGAATTGGAAACCCCATACTTTCAGAGAGTTGTGAAACTTTTAAACAAGTATCTGCTGAGTCACCTCCTCCATTGTAGAAAAAGTAACCAATATTATGAGCCTTAAAGACTTCAATTAAGCGTTCATATTCAGTTTTATTAGCCTCAAGTGACTTCATCTTATAGCGACAAGAGCCAAAACCACCCGAAGGTGTATGATTAAGTGCTGCAATATCTGCATCCGACTCTAGTGAGGTGTCAATTAGGTTTTCCGTTAAAGCTCCAATAATTCCATTCTCTCCAGCATAGACCGTGCCAATTTTGTCTGAATGTTTGCGAGCTGTTTCGATTACGCCACTGGCTGATGCGTTGATTACGGCGGTTACTCCTCCAGATTGTGCATAAAAGGCATTTTTCATAATAATATTTTCTTTGTTCAAAAGACGTAAAAGATTTACTTAGTATATAAATTTGATTATGGCATACAGGCTTTCTTTCGAGTCAGCAAAAAAGTATAACATTTGATTTAGATCAGATACTCAATAATACTAAAGTAATGTTTAGTTAAATTAATTAACTATTTTTTAATTAGAACTAATTTTAGATTGCATACTAAATGTGATTGTTACAATTTGTTTCATTATTATTTGGTAATTAAAAATGATATTGAATTAACGAGGTATGGCTTCAAAAAAATTTTCAATATTCATAAAACCAGGAACGTTTTTTTTAGCAATCTTAGTGCTTGGTTTGTTTATTGCAACAATATTCTTTATCTTAAATTTTTTAGCTGCCTCTAGAACATCAAGAGAGTCATCAAAAAAGACTGACCGTTCTTTATTGAAGTCAACTTGTTTATTTAACTCTTGCCAAAACTTTTGTTGTTGCTTAGGGGCTCCAAAGTCATGTGAAGAAATAATTTCATCAAAAAAATCATGGATCCTAGTCATCTGCATTTTTAATTTAATGCCTTTTCTGTGGGCATTTGTAACAAGATATATACGCTTGTTTTTTTCTTTAGCACGCTGGAGAAATGTTAAGGCGTGATTATGAACCTGAATAAGGTGAGAAATATCACTCTTGAGTTTCATAATGTCTAGGTCAAGTTGCTCTTCCCAATAATCAAGACAATACCAGGTTAATTTTCCTTCTTGGGAGTTAATCTTTGATATGACTAGTTCTTTGGCATCTTCATAGTCAATATTATTTTTTTTTGAGTAAACCATTGGAACATACTCCAACCAAAACTCGAGATCAAAATTCAAATCCAACAGAGTTCCATCAAGGTCAAGTAAGATAGTATCGATTTGATTCCAATCTAAATTAAGATTACTTTCTTCGCCAAGTTGTTCCATTTGCACTATCTTCAAGAATAATTCCCAGTTCAACAAGCTCATCCCTAATTTGATCTGACATAGCAAAGTCTTTAGAGTTTCTAGCAGCCTCTCTTTGAGCAATTTTTTCAGAGATTTCAGCTTCAGATAATTCAGAGCCCTGCTTTAAGTAGTCTTCTGCATTGTATTCAAGAATACCAATAAAGTTACCAAGTTTTATAAGCATGGATGATAAGACATTGGCCTTGTTAGGGTTTGATATGCGCTCAATATTAATTTGCTTTGCAATTTCAAAAAGTATGCTCAGAGCAATAGGCGTATTAAAGTCATCATTCAATGCCTCATTAAATCGCTCTTCATAATTAATATCAATAGGTGATTTATCTTCAGTATTTTCGGTATAGCCTTTAAGTGCAATATAGAGTCTTTTAAGAGCTGACTGCGCACTTTCAATATTGGTTTCACTAAAATTCAGTGGAGAGCGATAATGACTACTAATAAGAAAATATCGAAGCGTTTCACCATCATACTTTTCTAAAACGTCACGAATAGTAAAAAAATTATTAAGAGATTTACTCATCTTTTCATCATCAATATTGACAAATCCGACATGCATCCATGTATTAACAAATTTACAATTATTCGCTCCTTCTGACTGTGCAATTTCATTCTCATGGTGAGGGAACGTTAAGTCCATTCCGCCTCCATGTATATCAAAATGGTTAGATATAAAATGATTTGACATAGCTGAGCACTCAATATGCCATCCCGGTCTTCCATCGCCCCATGGCGATGACCAGCTAGGCTCACCCGTCTTGGCTCTTTTCCAAAGAACAAAATCAAGAGGATCTTCTTTATTGCTCTCAACATCTACCCTAGCACCTGCCATGAGGTCATCTAAATTTTTTCCAGAGAGTTTGCCGTAATCTTTAAATTTTCTGACTGAATAAAAGACATCACCATTTTGACCTTGATATGCCAATCCCTGATTAGAAAGTGATTCAATCATATCTTTCATTTCATCAATTGAATCAGTAGCTCTAGGCTCTATGTCTGGACTCAAAACACCTAATGCCCTTTCATCTTTATGCATAGCATCAATAAATCTATTTGTTAATGAGTAAATATCCTCATTATTTTCGAGCGCCCTAGAGATAATCTTATCGTCGATATCTGTAATATTTCTTACGTACTTGACATTCGAGAAGTTTCGTCTCAGATGACGCGTTATAACATCAAACATAACTAAAACTCTGGCGTGGCCCATATGACAGAAGTCATAAACCGTCATACCACAAACATAAATTCCAACTTGGTTTGGATTAATAGGTTGAAACTTTTCTTTTTGGTTACTGAGTGTGTTATAAATTTTGAGCATTGCGATATTTTATACTGGATTGTCTAATTTAACATTAATACCACTCATATTAGTTCAAAACAATCAATACATTTCAATTTTGATTATCAATTAATCATGAACAAAATGTATAATTATTTCTTGCTACTCGAAATTGACTTTAAGGAATTAGAGAATATCTCGTTACTAAAGAATTTTAATGAAAAAATTTCAATGTACCATGTGTGGGTGGGTTTACGATGAGTCTAAGGGAGCTCCAGATGAGGGGATAGAACCTGGAACATCTTGGGCTGAGATTCCAGAGGACTGGACTTGCCCAGTTTGTGGTGCTGGGAAAGAAGATTTCGATATGGTTGAAATATAAAAAGGACTAAAAAATAATGTCAAAAATACTCATTTTACCTGGCGATGGTATAGGCGTTGAAATCGTTGCTCAAGCGCTTAAAGTTATCGATTCATTAAATGTTAATCATTCAATGGATATGAGTCTAATCAATGGACTTATAGGAGGCTCTGCTTATGATGAGACAGGATCCCCTCTGCCTGATGAGACTATTAAAATTGCAAAAGAGTGTGACTCAATTTTGTTGGGGGCTGTTGGGGGGCCAAAATGGGAGACATTAGAAAGGGATTTAAGACCTGAGAGAGGTTTATTAGGAATACGATCCAAACTCGAACTATTTTCAAATTTAAGACCTGCAATTCTATACCCACAATTAGCTTCTGCATCAAGCCTCAAAAATGAAATTGTATCAGGACTGGATTTAATGATTGTTCGTGAGCTTGTTGGAGGAATCTATTTTGGTCAGCCAAGAGGAGTTGAAAATAGAGATGGCGAGCGCTTTGGAATCAATTCAGCGACCTATTATGAATCCGAAATTTCGCGAATTGGACATTCGGCTTTTCAAATCGCGCAAAAAAGAGGAAAGCGTTTATGCTCTGTGGATAAAGCTAATGTTCTTGAGGTTTGTGAACTTTGGAGAGAGGTCATGGAAGAAGTTTCAAAAGAATATCCTGATGTGACGCTTTCTCATCTATATGTTGACAATGCGGCAATGCAGCTTGTGAGAGATCCAAAGCAATTTGATGTCATCGTCACAAGCAACCTTTTTGGAGACGTTTTATCTGATTGTGCAGCAATGTTAACAGGCTCAATTGGAATGCTTCCCTCTGCCTCATTAGATAAAAATAATTTCGGAATGTATGAGCCTATTCATGGCTCAGCACCGGATATTGCTGGAAAGGATGTTGCAAACCCACTGGCAACAATTCTATCTGTATCGATGATGCTAAGATATTCACTTAACCAAGGGGAGTTGGCGGACAAAATCGATTTTGCAGTTAGTGATGTATTAGATCAAGGCTTTAGAACTAGAGATATTGCTGGTGACAGTAATAAGTTAGTTGGAACCGAAGAAATGGGCGATCTTGTTGTTAAGGCATTAGAGTCTTAGTAGAGAACATCTTCACTGTCAATAGATCTCCATAGAAACCAACATGCAACGCTTCTGTATGGTCTCCATGTGTCAGAAATTGCAATTATATTTTCAATGCTTAGCAATTTTCCATTGCCATAGAGCTGATTGATTGCTCTAATGATTCCAACATCTTTTATTGGGAAAATATCCTTTTCAAGTAAATAAAACATCCCGAACATTTCTGCAGTCCAAGGACCAATTCCTTTGATGGTTATAAGCTCATCATAGACACTCTTATAAGTTCTCCCTTTCCAATAAGAATGATCAGTAATTCGATTATTTATAAAGTGATTGCAGATATTGGTTATGTATTGAACTTTTTGTTTTGATAATCCACATGATTTAAGTTCTTCGAAACTCACTGCAAGAACATTTTTAGGTTCAATGACCTCAATTTTTTTTTCAAATTTCCCCCAAACGCTGGCAGCTGCCTGAACAGAGATTTGTTGACCAATAATAGAGCGAAGAAGTGATTCAAGTGCATCGCCTCTTGAAGAAATACTATATTCTGGGTGGTTTGAAATTAATTTTGCAAGTTTAGGGTCAGCATTCGATAAGAATTCTTTTGATTGTTTCCAGTAGTTAGGAGAAGGCATAATTAATTGAGTATATAAAGAATATTTTTTAAGATATTTGATTTAACTGGCAATTTAGTATAGAAGACATTGTCGTATAATTCCAAATAATTATATAACTAATTAGGGTATTAGCATGAGTAGCAAAAAAAATGTAACTTTTATTGGCCTAGGAACTATGGGCTATCCTATGGCGGGGCACTTATCAAATTCTGGGCTTTTTAAAGTCAGTGTTTTTAATCGATCCTCAGAAAAATCAACTAAGTGGGGAGATGAGTATCAAGGTAGGGTTGCAACAAGCATTGAAGATGCCGTTAAAGATGCTGATGTAGTAATTACATGTACTGGTCGAGATGAAGATATGATGGAAATTGTTTTTTCTGAAGGTGGGTTGATGTCTCATCTTAAAGATGGCTCTATTTTTATTGATCATACAACTACATCTTTTAAACTGGCAAAGCATTTAAATGACTCTTTAAGCTCTAAAGGCATAGATTTTATCGATGCTCCAGTGAGCGGTGGAGAGGCTGGCGCTGTCAATGGTGTTTTAAGTGTGATGGCTGGTGGAGATTCGGATGTTTTAGAATCATGCGAGGCAATCATGCAAACATATTCTAAAAGTATTACCTTAATGGGAGATGTTGGATCAGGCCAACTCGCAAAAATGGTTAATCAAATTTGTATTGCTGGATTATTGCAAGGACTATCCGAAGGTTTGCTTTTTGCCGAATCTGAAAATTTAGATATGGATAAGTTGTTATCAGCTATCTCGGGTGGTGCAGCACAATCTTGGCAAATGGTCAATAGAGGCAAAACAATGCACCAAAGAGAGTTTGATTTTGGTTTTGCTATTAAATGGATGGTTAAGGATTTAGGCTATTGTTTAGATCAAGCAAAGGGAAATAAAACAAATTTGTCTTTTACCCAGGAGATCTATGATCGATATATTAATCTAATGGATAAAGGACATACTTATAGTGACACCTCAGTCCTAATGGTTTTTGACGAGTTGAATCGTTAATTCAGAAGTCAATCTAGGAGTGCTTGAAATGATTCAAGCTTCGTTAAACGAAGAGCAATTAAAAGATTTTAATAGGAATGGGTTTCTGACTATTGATAAATTTATTGATTTGCAATATATAGATGATCTAAAAAATAGAATTGCGCTTCTTTTTAAAGGTGATTTTGAAACCGGTGTTGAGCCTGATGAATGGAACTGGAAGAAGGATAGAGACCCTGATGATGTAACAAGACAAATCTGCAATGCTTGGAAATCAGATCTACTCATTAAGCAATTAGTATGCAGTCCAGTTATTGGAGAGTGCGTTTCAAAATTAATGGGTTGGAGTGGAGCAAGATTGATACAAGACAATGTTTTATGGAAGCCTCCGCAAGGAAAGCCATTAAATTATCATCAAGATGCGGCTTACGATGACTGGATAATTCCACAAACTATGGTGACTTGTTGGATGTCTTTAGACGATACTAATATAGATAATGGAACTCTTGAATTTGCTATAGGTTCACACAAATGGGACTTATCTCCACCATCTGAGAATTTTCATGCGCCAAACAATTATAAAAAAGAGCTGCATAATTACGTCAATCAAAATGATAAAACTCTTCAGATTGCTTCAGTCAATATCCCTGCTGGGGGTGTTTCATTCCATCATGGTTTGACATGGCATGGGTCAGGAGTCAATAAGTCAAATAGAGATCGGAGGGCAGTTGTTGCGCACTGCGTCCCAAATAATGCTAAATTTCATCCCACTAATTGTGGCGGAACTGGACCAATTTATCGAAAATATAAATTGAACGAAAGTGATGAGTTAGATGACAATTTTTTCCCTCTATTATGGGAAAAGTAGTTATTCATTTATTTGTTCTTAATGAGGTAATTATTCATAACCAATGGCATAATGTTTAGTATGAGAAAAAAGCCTAAAGTTACCAATATTCATACCGTAGCCCAGAGTCGAATTTTTAATCTTGAGTCGATGGATGTTGAGTTTTCTAATGGAGTCACTCGAGTTTATGAAAGATTAATGTCTAGAGGAAGTGGTGCTGTTTTGGTTATCCCGATGCTAGATGATGAAACAGTTTTAATGATTTATGAATTTTCTGGAGGAACTGAACGATACGAGTTAGGATTAACCAAAGGAAAGATAGATAAAGGTGAAACTCCAGTTGAGGCTGCTGAAAGAGAGTTAAAAGAGGAGATTGGTTATGGAGCAAAAAAATTAACTTTTTTAAAAACTGTTACTTTAGCGCCTGGCTATCAGTCTAGTGAAACGCATATTGTTCTTGCTGAAGATCTTTATGAAGAGGCAGCAGAAGGAGACGAGCCTGAACCTTTGGAGGTTGTCCCTAAAAAACTCTTAGACTTAGAAGAATTAACTTATACAAAAGATTTAACAGAGGCTAGAAGTATACTTGCACTCTATATGGCAAGGGATATTATTAATAGTCGAAAAGAGTGAGCGAAATACCTTCTTCATTTTGGCTGGATGCCAATGAAATTCAGTTTCCAGAATTACATTTAGCGTTAAAAGAACCAAATGGATTAATTGGTATAGGTGGAGACTTATCTATAGATAGATTGTTGCATGCTTATTCAAAAGGAATCTTTCCATGGTACGGTAAGGATGAGCCAATACTGTGGTATTCTCCCGACCCAAGAATGGTAATAACACCTAATACTTTCCATATTTCAAAAAGCTTAAAAAAGACTATTAATTCATCAAAATTTGATGTGTCGGTTAATACTGTGTTTATTGATGTCATAACTCATTGTCAAAAAGTAACTAGACCTGGGCAGCCTGGAACTTGGATAGGCGATGAAATGATCCATGCCTACTGCAATCTTCATAAGGCTGGATATGCACATTCGTATGAGGTTTTTTTGGATGATGAGCTTGTAGGAGGTTTATATGGAGTGGCATTAGGAGGTATTTTTTTTGGTGAATCTATGTTTTCATTGGTTAGCAATGCTTCAAAAGTTGCTTTTGCTTACTTACTCCAAAATAGCCACTATCAGTTGATAGACTGTCAGGTAGAAAATAAACATCTAGAGAGTTTAGGTGCCTTCAAAATGCCTAGAGATTTGTTTATGCAACAGCTTAAAGCCTTTGTGTAAAATGATACCTTTGATAAAGGGATGGTGACGCAATGAGAAACCAAATTAAATTTATTTTACTAGTTTCATTTGTTATTACTATAACAGCGTGTGGCCGAATGGGTGATTTAGTACCAATTGATGAATCAAAAGTTGATTCTATTGAAGCAGATACTAGTAGTTAATAGTTAAAATCAATTGAACGCATTCAGTTTTCAAAATAATAACCTTTATGCTGAGTCTGTGCCTGTTTCAGACTTAATGCAATCTTATGGCTCACCGCTATATATTTATTCAAAAAGTCAAATAGAGTTTAATTGGAATTTATTCCAAAAGTCTTTTGGAGAACATTCACATTTAATTTGTTATGCAGTAAAAGCAAATTCTAATCTTGCAGTATTAAATATTCTTGCAAATCTAGGTTCTGGTTTTGATATCGTTTCATTAGGAGAGCTTAAGAGGGTTATAGCAGCAGGAGGGGATCCAAGAAAATGTGTTTTTTCAGGGGTTGCTAAAAGTGAACATTCAATCCGTAAGGCTCTTGAATACGGTATTTATTGTTTTAATGTTGAGTCTGAAGATGAGCTCGATCGTATTGAATTAGTTGCTTCTAATATGAATATGAGTGCGCCTATTTCAATTCGTGTAAATCCAAATGTTGATGCAAAAACTCATCCCTATATTGCCACTGGTCTTACTGAAAATAAGTTTGGCGTTGGCGCTGATATTGCTTTATCAATGTACAAAAAAGCAAATATTTCGGATTATTTAGAGGTTTGCGGACTTGATTATCATATTGGGTCTCAAATTACTGATGTATCGCCTTTTTTAGAGGCACTTGACAGAGCATTAGAGTTGATTGAAAAGTTAAAATCTGAAAATATTCTAATCAAACACATAGACATTGGTGGTGGCGTTGGAGTAAGTTATGATCAAGAGAAAACTATCAACATTCAAGACTATTTGAATTCTGTAACTACCAAAGTGGACAATATGAAGATATTGGTTGAACCTGGTCGTTCAATTGTTGCAGACGCAGGAATTTTTGTAACAAAAGTTGAATATCTAAAGCAAAATGAAATTAAGTCATTTGCAATTGTAGATGGCGCTATGAATGATTTGATTAGACCCTCTCTTTATGAATCATTTCATCAGGCAGTTTTAATTGATGACAATTCTGAAGGTATTGCTGATTCGTGGGATATTGTTGGCCCAGTTTGTGAGACTGCAGATTTTTTAGCTAAAGATAGAAAGCTTACCCTAGAGAAAGGAGATTATATTGCAATCATGACAGCTGGTGCATATGGGTTTGTTCTTAGTTCTAATTATAACTCTAGACCAAGGGTTCCAGAAATAATGGTTTGTGGGAAGAGTCATACTTTGGTGAGAAAGAGAGAAAAAATCGAATCCCTTTTTGAGAATGAGACTTTCTATATAGATGAAACTGACCAATAATCAAAAGAAGTATTTAAGATCATTAGCACACGGTTTAAAGCCATTTGTAATGATTGGTCAGAACGGTTTAAGTGAGTCAGTTCTAGCTGAAATTGATTCTACAATGCATAAGCATGAGCTAATTAAGATTAAGTTAAGAGTAGATAATCGTGATGAAAAGCAGCAAATTGTTGACAAAATTATAGAATTTTCTCGCGCTGAATTAGTCCAAGTAATCGGTGGAGTGCTAGTGATTTATCGGTCTTTTGAAGATAACCCTGATATTATCTTACCTAGAACTTAAGAACTTGATTAAAGCTTAATATGTCCTCTTGATAGTTATTTGAAATGAAAATTGCCCTCAGTGCTGCAGAAACTTCAGGTGATTTAATCGCCTCTTCATTAATAGTTGCTTTAAAGCAAAATCAACCTAATTGTGAAATAGATGGTTTGGCCGGAGATAAGATGGTAGAGGCTGGTTGCAATAGATTGTGGAATATGAATGAAGTCAATGTGATGGGTCTTAGTGAAGTTGTAAGAAAGTTGCCATCCATCTTAAAGCTAAGAAGAAAAATAACTAGACACTATATTTCAAAAAAGCCCGACGTTTTTATTGGAGTTGATTCTCCAGACTTTAATTTTAAAGTCGAGCGAACACTAAAGAACAAAGGTGTTAAAACAATTCATTTTATTAGTCCATCTGTATGGGCCTGGCGCCCTAAAAGAGTCAATAAAATCAAAGAATCAACAGATTTAATTTTGTGCCTATTTCCTTTTGAGGCCGACTTCTATAGAAAACATAATCAAAAAGCTATTTTTGTTGGTCACCCATTAGCTGAAAGTTTAAAACCAAGACGTGATTTTAAGTCCAATAAAAATGTTCTGTTGATGCCAGGTTCAAGAGAGTCCGAGATTAAATCTATATTGCCAGAGCTTCTAGAGGCGGTTAAATTAATGAAGGTAAAAGATCCTGACTTAACATTTAATTTATCTCTTGCAAGTAATCAACATTTAGACTGGGTTAAGCAAAGTATTAAGGAGCTTGATATAAAGTTGAGTGTTGGTGATGCACATAAAAAAATTAGTAATTCAGATTTAGTTCTTGTGGCATCTGGCACTGCAGCCCTTGAAGTGGGTTTGTTGGCAGTTCCAATGATTGTAGTTTATAAACTTTCTTATATAAGCTATCAGATCGTAAGTCGATTGCTTAATACCCGGGAAATATCGCTGCCAAATAAAATATTGGGTAGTAATGTAGTGCCAGAATTAATTCAAAATGAAGCTAATGGTAAGAATATCTCTGATCATGCTATGAAATTATTACAATCTGATAATAGCAAGCTTGTTCAAGAATTAGAAAGGATTCATAGACTCTTAAATCATCAGGCAAGCTCTAAATCAGCCAAAGCAATCATTGATTTTATAAATGAATAATGATATGAAAAAAATTGTCAAATTAGCAATGTCTGAAGATGTTGGAGATGGAGATCTAACTTCAAGTTTGCTTGAAAATAAAATGATTGAGGCTGAAATAGTTTGTAGAGAGAAGGCAGTTATATGTGGGATTGAATTCTTTAATTTGTGCTTTTTATCAATCGATTCAAAAACTCAAATAAACTGGAATGTTGAAGATGGCTCTATGGTTAATTCTGGTGAAATTATATGCAGAATCAGTGGACTTGCCAAAACAATCGTTACAGCCGAAAGAGTTGCACTTAATTTTTTACAGATATTGAGCGCTACATCAACAAAAACTGCAGAATTAGTGGGCCTAATTGCTGATACAAAAGCAAAATTACTTGATACAAGAAAAACAATACCAGGGCTTAGAAAAGCCCAAAAGTATGCTGTTCAGTGTGGCGGTGGAGTTAATCATAGGATGGGCCTTTATGACTGTATTATGTTAAAAGAGAATCATATTTTATCTATTGAGTCTTTTGAAAAATCTATAAAAAGTGCTGTTAGTAAGTTTCCTGAAATTCCAATCATTGTTGAAGTTGAATCTATTGATGAGCTTAGATCTGTACTCGAAATGAAAGACATCACTCGAATCCTGTGTGATAATTTTTCCCTTGAAGAGCTTCTAGAGGCTGTTAATATCTCAAAAGGAGTCTATCCTTTAGAGGCTTCTGGAGGAATTAACGAGAATAATATTAAGGAATATGCTGAAACAGGCGTTGACTATATATCTATTGGCTCTCTTACAAAAGACATAAGATCAATTGATCTGTCTTTAAGGTTCTCTTCTTAGGCAGTTGCAATAAAAGCAGGGCTAATAATGTCTTTAGTTGAGTTGTATTTTAAAGAGTTATTTTCGAGGTCTACTACTTTTCCTCCGGCACCCTCAAGTATACAAACACCTGCCGCAGTATCCCATTCAGAGCAGCGTCCAAATTTTGGGTAGTAGTGGTAAATTCCTTCTGCAATTAGACAAAACTTAAGTGCACTCCCAAGTTTAAAAGTTTCAAAATTTGTTTTTAGTTTAAGATGCTCTTTGAGGCCTTTATTCTTAATTGAGTACCTTCCAACAACAATTTTTTCCCATCTTTTGGGATTTTTTGTAAGTATTTTTGATGTTCTATTATTTGCAATCTTTATCGAAGATTCATTTGCTAGTCGATAGTAATGTGTTTTATTAAAAGGTGAATAAATTAATCCAAAAGTTGGGTAATTGTTTTGAATTAGAGCGATACTAATGCAAAAATCAGGAGAGCCAACTATAAAATCACGAGTACCATCTAAAGGATCAATTAACCAGTATTTCTTCCATGATTTTCGAATAGAAAATGGAATATGAGGCGACTCTTCAGAAAGAATTGGAATTTTAGGCGTTAATTTTTCTAAAGCACTTACTAAAAATTCATGTGAAGC
>Ga0208766_1001307_pt1 | contig 13299 bp, 18 predicted proteins | sample ETN01SmetaG_3_FD_185792 | JGI IMG/M metagenome (GOLD analysis project Ga0208766, IMG submission 185792) | Marine microbial and viral communities from oxygen minimum zone, Eastern Pacific Ocean - ETNP2014F12-01SV263 (SPAdes) (version 2) | ecosystem: Environmental > Aquatic > Marine > Oceanic ...
ATTCTTGCTTCGTTTGTATATCATACAGCCATGCTTGATGATCGCCTTCCTAGAAAAAAACCATAGATGTCTTTTTCATTCATACAAATATTTTGGATAATTTTAATTCTGATTTCAATTGCAAGTTTAAAAAAAATATTCCGTCAAAAAGGTTGGACCTTTGGAAATTTTATAAGAGTTGAAGACGTAGAGGAAGATGAAAAATAAAATTTTTAACAACATAATTATTATAATTAATCTTTAAATTTTATTAACCAAGGAGTAAAAATGAACTTTAATAGAATTTTAATATTACCATTAGTCGCAATCAGTTTAATGATTGGGCAAGACGATCCAGTCGTGGGAAATTTTTCTTACCTGAAGATAAAATCAGGCAAAGCAGCTTCCTTTGAAAAATCAGTTACGTCGCATGTAAAAAAATATCATGGCGCAGATCAGTGGAGAACATGGGGTGGTAAGGTTGTCAGCGGAAAAAGAAGCGGGCAATATTTAGTTGGGTCAGGTGGACATTATTGGAAAGATTACGCAGATCGAAAAACTACCAAAGCTCATGATGACCAATGGGAAGCAATAATTAATAATCACGTTGAGAGTAGTAGTGGCTCTGTATACTATGTTAAGGATTTAGAAGCTAGTTATAATGACCGAAGCGCTCCAATGTGGCAAACGCAGATATTTTATACTAATCCAGGTAAACGGGGCGATATGACATCCCTATTAAGAAAATCAGCTAAAGTACGCGCTAAAACAAATTCTGATGAAAGCCGGGGTGTTTTTTATAATGTTACTGGTGGCGACCAGAATGGTATAGTATATATCGCAACAAGAATGGATGATCTTGGCGATATGGCCGGCCCCTCTAAAGGACTTAGCGAACGCTGGATAGAAGTTCATGGACAAAAAGACTGGGATAAGGTTTTACCAGCATGGTGGACTTTATTTCATAAATCTGAAACTGAAATTGTTAAAGTAATTCCAGGGATGAATACTCCTCAGGAATAATTAAGCAATAAATAAAGGAAAAAAAATGCTAAAACGAATTTCAGGGATAATTATCCCCTTAATAACCTGCGCAACACTTTTTGGGCAAGACTATGTCATGTTCCAGTCATCAATCCTTAAGCTTAGGGATGGTCAAAATGCGAAACTTCAAGCTGGAGTTAAAAAGCATAATGATAAATACCATAATGGCACAGATAGAGCCAAGGCATACTTGTGGTATATAAATACAGGCCCCAACTCTGGTAATTATAGCTGGGCTACGGGTCCTATTAAATTTTCTCATATGGATCAGGCTCTTCCAGATGACCATATAAGAGATTGGGAAAAAAATGTTAGTCCTTATGCTGATGAAACTAATATTATTTTCATGATGCGAGATGAGGAAATGACATATAATCCAGAAAATGAAGTTGTAGCTGAAAATATTTTGATGAAGAGAATTCCAATTAAAAACGGTCAAGAGCATGTGGAAGCGGTTGAAGAGGCGGTTCAGAAGATTGCGAGAGTTCTTAGAAGATACAGATCAAATATTGCACGACGAGTCTATAAGGATGCCTTTCCTGATGGTCACCAAGAAATCATGCTGGTATATCCTTTTTCAAGTTGGACAGAATTTGAGGGAGGCGCCAGAGGACTACCAGAGGGTTTTAGAGATAATTATGAAAAAGTTTACGGAAAGGGAAGCTTTAAAAAAGAAGTTACAGATGTACTTTCCGCCCATACAGATGGCATAACCCACGAAGTTATGACAATGGTTAAATGATCAATTGATATAAAGGCTGTCTTTTAAAAGACAGCCTTTATATCATTTTAATTTTTTATATAGGATGAAAAAAATTATGATAAAAAGTTTCTTTACAACAATACTGTTATCAGCATCTCTTTTCTCTCAATCAGAAGCATACGATGCGCTTAAAGTGCTTGAGCCATTTATTGGTGAATGGTACTCAAAACACAAGAGCATAGGGGCCTTTGAAGGCCTTCCAAATAATGAAGAAATAATATCTACAACCAAATATGAATGGATAACTGATAAATCTGCTGTCTTAGAAACCTGGAGGTCTACATCTGCAAAAAATGAAGAAAAAAGGGTAAATGTTGGAAGTATAGTTTATTCATTAGATCCATCAACGAATACTATTAAAACAAAACATTTTGGATATGATGGAAAAGTTTATTGGTCAGGAAAAGGATGGATTGAATCAAAAGATAGCACTGTATACATTCATGTTGAAGAGCTAACAATTAATGGTACTAAGACAAACTATACAAATGTAAAAACATTAGCCAATGATTCTACTATCAAGAATCAGTATATAAATTTTATGCAGAATGGTAAAGCATTAAAAGATCAGCCAATGCAAACAATGAGGCGTTCTAGTAAAAAGTCAGAGTAAAAACAGGCGTTATTGATTTAAATATTTTTCAAAATCCTCTTTGCTAAGAGATTTATAGTAATCCAACATTCCTTTTTCTGTCATCAATTTTTCGATATCTTTAATTTCCATCGGAACAAAATCTGATACAAGCTCATAGCCTGTTTTAGTAATCACGATTAAATCTTCCAATCGTATATAGATATTTTCTTCTGGAACTCGTAATGCAGGCTCTATGGTAAATACCATTCCAGGAAGTAGCATTTTTGAATGGTCGCCAACATCATGAGTCGCCATGCCCACACCATGCCCCAAGCTACCATAGGATGACCGCTTATATCTATTGACAAAATTCTTTGCAGCTTTCCGGTGATGCGGTTGATCAAACTTTGCAGAATTAAGGATTTTTTCCATTTTTTTCGCTGCTTTTTTTCTAACATCCTTTGGCCTAACATTGGGTTTTATATATTCCAGGATAGCTTTATAGCATTGTAGATAAAAATTATACAACTGAGCTTGCTCTCTTGAGAATTTACCGTTTACAGGAATCATTCTAGTGATATCGCTCATGTAATAATGATAATCTGGTGAGTAGTCCATTAAAAACAGATCTCCATCAACCAGTTTATCCTTTTTTTCGTGGTAGTGCGGCATATACGCATTTGAGCCATTCGCGATTAAAGAATAATAGGCATCACCTTGAGCACCATTGATATGATAAATGTATTTTGCCATACCGTCAAGTTCGTATTCATACAACCCGGGTTTTGCTGATCGCATCGCTTCCATCAGTCCAAGACAGGAAAGAATAGTAGCTTTTTTTATTACTTGTATTTCAGCTTGGCTTTTAATTAGTCTTAATTCATCAAGCATTGGTGTTAAGTCTATAATCGTTGACCCCAGCATCTGATCAGAAATAGTTTTAATAAACTTTTTATATCTTGGCACTGTTTGATCCCAAGGATCATTTTGCAAATCTCCTTCATATCTCAACAAAAGATCACGGCTCTCAGCGTGCCTCTCAGGAGGAGATTGGTATAAATACACATCAGGCTTGGAGCGCATTCTCATCCTCCTCAGATGATCTCCCATTTGATTGACATTCGCAACATAATCAACGCCATTCATTGCCTTGACAGCATCGATATCTTCAGCTGTAAGCATATCTCCTTCACTTCGCTCTCTGCGTTCATTTTTTGGAGGTAGATATAGAGTGGTCTCTCCAGTCTTTCCTTTGATAATTGCGTAGGCATGTGGCGTTTCAATACCGGTTAAATAATAAAACTCATTATATTGACGGAATTTTACATATCCCGATTCAGAAGGTGCGCCTTGCAAAATAGCTACTGAATTTTCAGACATTTTTTCAGCAATTTTTTTGCGCCTTAATGTAAATTCATTGGCAGAAAAAACATTATCCGCAATTAAGATTTGAATAAAGAAAAAAGATAGTAATGTTAGTTTTATTTTCATTATTTAAATGGCTCCGTTACAATATCAGGACCTGCATTCTTTTTTGATTCTTTAACAATCCTTTCAACCTCTCGCATCAAATTTGCATTTTCAAATACAACCCCATCCTTAATCGTGTGCAGTATTCCTTTCGTCCGATACATTTTCTCAGTTTCAGGATCCATATTAATAGCACCAAATGGGTATAGATATCTAAAATTTTCGGCTGGACTTCCATCAACAACTAAAATATCAGCAATATATCCTTTTTGGATCATACCTAATTTGGGCTCTAGGATAGTTTGTGCACTATTATATGTGGCACTCCTCAAGACTTCTAATGGGTGCATCCCAGACTCAAGCACCAATTGCAATTCACGAATATTTCCAAAACCTCCCGTAGACCATTGGTAGTTGTCATCTGTCCCATATGCAACTCTTCCACCTCGTTTATTAAATTCATAGATTAGATCACCCCATAGGTCATACATATAGTGCCATCTATATTCATCTAAAGAAGTCCAATTATATTGAAATGAAGCATGCGCATCAGGATCAGGTAGATGCATTTCCCACAGCGCTTGATGCGTATATTTTTCGTGCCAGGGAAGCCCGTGAGCTCTAACAATATCTCTATTAGCTTCATAGGTCGCACGATTTGGTTGCATCGTTACTCCATAATGCACTAGAGAGTCTGCAATGTCATTGAGCAGTCTATGTCTGGTTTCAGGATTCTCACCTGCCTCAATCCATACCTGGGCAGCCTCTCTAAAACGTATATTTTCATCTAGATAATTATAATCTACAGGATAATTCATCACTTGGCGATTGAGCGCTGATTCAGCATATCCATAATGATGAACAATCATAGTCACGCCTAACCTTGCAGCATCTAATGCATTTACTTGAGAGGTTGATGAAGGTTGAATATGAACAGCTGTAATTCCACCAGCTTTTTCAATCGCTTTTGCTGCAGCTCCAAACATAGTAGGATTCCAGCATAGATTATTCAAGTATACTTGTCGAACCCCGTTACGTATCATTTTCTTAGCAACTTGATCAGCATTTTTAGGATCCATCAAAAAATCTTCTTTGAATTCAGTTTTACTGCCCCATCCATATAATGGAAATAGTCGCGGAGAAATAATCTCATTATTACGTTCTGCGCTTAAAATATTTTGTACGCGTCTTTCTTCAGCAGGGCCAATAGAAGTCACACCTGTTGCAAGTTGCATATAGAAAATATAATCAAGAGGAAGCTTTTTATTTCTTAGATGCAGATGCAGATTGAGCATTCCTGGCATTACAAAAAGATTATCACCTTCTATAACTCTGTCGCCTTTCATGCGACCTGGCTTATTTGGATCGTGACGTTGAAGCTTAGAAATAACGTTTCCCGTAACTAGTATATCATACGGGCCAGTTGCTGGACCGCCATGACCTGGAAGCACCATTGCATTGCGAATCACCAAATTTTTATATGGACCCGCTCCAAGCTCTCCAAAATCAACTTGCTTTGAAGGGTTGGGTTTAAATTCCACTTTTTCATATTGACTGAATACAATAGAAAGTGAAGTAATAATTATAAAAGCTATATCACGTAGTTTCATATTAATCTCCAAGATAAAATTAAAAATAATCTCTAATTGTGAATCCCAATGCAGTGACCCATAGAATTGTTGACATCAATGCAAAAATACTTCTGCCCAATTTAGTATTGGGCATAGTCTGAGGATACTTATTTGTTACGAACGATATAAGTATATCAATCATTGGGATAGATGCTATCATAAGTAGAAGTAAGCTTGTTTTCATTTTTTAGAATTTACATATTTTGTAATGTTAATAATTTACAATTAGTTTTCAGCGAGAAATAATGTCTTTATCATTTAAAGAGCGATTAAAGCATAACCTATATATTTTGTTTTTTGGACTAGCTAAGGTTCGTCTAATCCTGTTTTGCCGTCCAAAAATTATAGATATCACTAACAATGAGGTAATCCTTTCTATACCATTAAATAGAAAGACAAGAAACCATGTGAATTCCATGTATATTGGCGCAATGACTGTTGGTGTGGATTTAGTTACCGGTCTTACAGCTATGTTGAGTATTCGAAAATCGAAACGCAATATCATAGTGATATTTAAAGATCTTAATGCAACATTTTTCAAGCGAGCTGAAGGAAATACCCATTTTATTTGTAGACATTTAAATGAAATAGAGCAAGCAGTTCAGGAGGTAATTCAAACAAAAAGTCGTGTAAATATTGAGGTACCGGTTATAGCCATAGTCCCAGAAAAGCTTGGAGATGAACCTATTGCAGAATTTAAGATTACGCTTTCAATGAAAGAAAAATAGTGAATCTTTCTTTTAAATCGGCTTTTTCAGCAAATCTTATTCTTATTTCTGCCGCATTCCTGTGGAGCATTGGTGGCCTGTTTATTAAGCTAGTAGATTTAAGTCCAATTGCAATTACAGGAACACGAAGCATTGCTGCTACATGCGTTTTTTTAATTTATTTAAAAAAAATAAAATGGTACTGGAATCGTTATTTTATTATTGGAGTGTTTTCTTATGCGGCGATGATGTTATTGTATGTTTTTTCTATTCGACTTACCACAGCTGCCAATGCGATCTTCCTTGAGTTTACCGCCCCGATCTATGTTGTATTTCTAAGCTATTTCCTACTAAACGAACGCATCACATTATTTGATATGCTTTCAATGATAATTATTTTTTTTGGAATGGGCTTATTTTTTATTGACGACCTTACCTTTTATGGATTCTGGGGAAATATTATGGCTGCAATTGCAGGTGTATGTTTAGGAATAGTTACGGTAATTATTCGCAAAGAAAAGAAATCTGCATTTCAAATAGTATTATTTGGAAATATTCTAACATCTCTAGTATGTATTCCATTTATGTTTTCAGGTATTCAAGAAACTGTATATTTGGACTGGATTATGATTTTTGGATTAGGAATCGTCCAGCTTGGTATTCCTTATATTTTATATACATTAGCTTTGCGTCATGTGCGCGCAATTGATGCCATCTTAGTTAGTATGATTGAACCGATATTAAATCCTGTTTGGGTATATATTTTTGTTGGGGAAAAAATGGGAGATTGGGCATTTATTGGTGGTAGTATGGTTTTATTAGGATCGGTTGGTAGGACATTAATTAAACAAAAAATTGAGGGAAAAAAATGAATGGCATTGTGAAAGAATATAACAAACAAAGAGGTTTTGGTTTTATTTCAGGAGAAGATGGAGAGGACTATTTTGTTCATGCTTATGGTCTAGGGCCAAAATTAAAACAGTCAGGGCTTCGTGAAGGGCAGCACGTTTTATTTGATGTCGATTTTGACATGAAAGGTGATAAAGCAATTAATGTTCGCCCTAAATAGTCTTTTTCTTGTATTATAATTCTATAAATTTTTTAATAGATGAATGACAGGCAACTGGAATTCTATGTCTAGCATTATAGGTTTTTAATTTCACATTATAACCCATTTTTTTTAGTAAATCGAAAGATGAATAGCTCTCATCAATCGATACTATTTTATCTTTATCACCATGCAGTAGTAGGATTTTCGTAGATTGACTTTCTAGGTTTTTTTCTTCGATTAGCTTTTCTTTAAATTTTATAAATCCAGCTATTGGGACTATACCACCAATCGAAAATGACATTCTTAATGCATATTCTATTGCAAGGCATGCTCCCTGAGAAAATCCAATAAAATAAATATTTTCTTTAGCGTACCCTTGATCCAGTATTTTATTAACTAAATTATCTAGCCCTGCCATAGTTTCTTTATAATGCCACCCAGATTCCTCATTTCCACTAAACCAGGAGTTTCCATCCTGACTAACGGCTTTATAGGGTGCGCGAGGAAAAAACCACTGCGCTTTTTTTATTTTTAGCATTTTGGCAACCGGTTCAAAGACAAATTCATCACCTGTCCAACCGTGTAAAGCAATAATTGCCTTAGTTGTATTTGAATTATTGCTAAGCGTATGAGTTATTAATTGCAATTTTTCCTATTTAAAATTTGCATCAGCTGTTAGAATCCAATTGGCATTGCCTGGCGTTCTACTAGGTTCTAATCGATAGAGTTGTCCGGTAGCTGTATCAAGCATATAATGCCAATGCGTACGCTCAATTTGGAAAGACTGGAGTTGAAATCTTCCAGCTGCTTTATCTTTTCCTAATTGATCCTGGACATAATTATCCAATTGACCCATAATTGTATTTAAGCTGTCAGCCTTTTTTTGCTGGGTAGCCCCTACAAGTAGAAATAAAACTACCGTTAATGATAGCCCAGTGATGATTCCACTAATATATTTTTTCATTTGATACTCCTTATTATTTATGAACCGGTTTTTCTGTTTAATTCATATTCTTCCATTTTTTTTATAAAATCCTCTTCATTTTTTGCCTGTAGAAGAGGACTGATTGAAATATTTTCTTTAAGTGAGATGCTTGCCCTTGGTCCGTAGTCATGTCCTGGATATATAATTGTTTTATCAGGAAGATTCAATACTTTATGATAGATAGATTTATACAATGCCCTGGTGTCGCTTTTATCACTTATAGTTCTCCCTGTTCTACCTACAAAAAGAGTATCACCAGTAAATAATACATCATCAAGTAGATAGCAGATAGAATCTGGATAATGACCGGGAGTATGCATAATCTCTAAATTAAGCTGACCAACAGAGATAATATCTTTATCTTTAACCGGTTTGATGTAATTGCATTTAATTTTTTCTTGCGAATCTTTATGCACTATTGTGACTAGGTTTGGAAATGCATCTACATACTCTTCAATAAATGCAGTATGATCATTATGGGTGTGAGTAATAAATAAAGTAATTAAACCTCTTCTATTTATAAATGGAGAAACATCGCCTAGCGGAACAGATGCATCTACAAGCAATTGATTGCTTGTTTGCATGCAGGTTACCAGATAGGTCAAATTCTTGTCATATCCACCTTGAAATGATCGAATAGAGTAATCTGTATAGCTCATGTTAAAAAGAATTTAAATCCCTTTTTAGAACAAATTTAAGTCTGTTATATTCAATCTAGTGATTTCACTATAATAAGGAGTTACTATGGAAACAAAACAAATAGCCGTTTATTTGATTATAGCTGGAGCTGCGATTCTAGCTTTGAAGTTTATAACCGAAATAATTAGTTTTATTCTAAGCGATTTTTTCCTTGGGCTTGGAGCGATTCTTGTCGTTGGAGGAGCCGTTATACTTGCTTTAAAATTTTTTAAAGAGAATCGAGATGATGCAGAAGATGAGCCTTTTCGAGGTATTAAGCAATGATTATTACCACAACTGAAAATGTTGCAGGTAATGAAATTGATGAACATCTGGGTACGGTAATTGGAAACACTATTCGGGCTCGGCATGTAGGAAAAGATATTCAGGCAGCCTTTCGAACCGTATTAGGTGGCGAAATCAAAGAATATACATCTATGATGGCTGAATCCAGGGAACAGGCTTTATTAAGAATGAAGGATAGGGCTGCAGAATTAGGTGCAGATGCAATTGTTGGTGTTCGCTTTCAAACCTCAATGATACTTTCTGGAACGGCAGAGCTATTAGTCTACGGAACTGCTGTTAGATTTAAAAAATAGATAAAATTTGAAAAATAAATACCTTCATTTTACTATCTTAGCATTTATCTTTTTCTCATGTGAAGATTCTAAGAAAGACCTTACGCCTTTAGAAGAAAATCAATTAAGGTGGCAGTCACATAATCTAAAATCCTATAGGATAAATTTAAATATAGCCTGCTATTGCATTCCTACGCCAGACATCGATATTCGTGTTGAGAATGGTAAGATTGTACTTATTGGTGCCAATGGGGATTCTTATGCAAAGCCTGATCTTGAAAATACATTTTGGCACGCAAAAACTGTTGATGATCTATTTAGTTTTATAGATGAAAAATTATCAGAAGATCCATATCGAAAAACGTTAAAATTCAATTCTACGTATGGATATCCTGAGGAGATTTTTTTTGACATAGAGGAAATGACCGCTGATGAAGAAATCGGCTATGTAGTTCATTCTTTTAGTCCTATCAATGACGACTGTATTGATGAATCAAAAATTTCTAATAACCCATGCATTGAAATATATGACCCAGTATGCGGTTGTGATGGAGCAACCTACGCCAATAGCTGCAAGGCCGTCGTTGCAGGGGTGACATCTTCAACTCCTGGCGTTTGTAAATAAAATAACCCCCTACTCAATTCAGAAGGTTTCTCATCAGAACCTCAGCGCTACTTAAGTAAGTACCCCGGACAGGATTCGAACCTGTGGCCTACGGATTAGAAGTCCGTTGCTCTATCCAGCTGAGCTACCGGGGCAAATTATTCAAAATTCGAGGAGGTAAGTTAAGCTAAGTCAATATCATAGAATAAGCAAAAAACATCCAATTTTCCTCCTCGATGTCTCCTCGAGAAAATTCTTGCATTATACCCACTATAAACCGTACAATCTCTATATAATTGTAACATTCAGTAAATAATAACCCACTAAAGGAGGTCAGATTATGGCTGAAGTTGTAGCAAAAACAGGAGTCCAAAAAGAATCTGGATATCTATACTATCTTGATAAGAATGGTAATGTATCTCGTTCAAAAATGGCTCGCGCTGGTAAAGGTGGCGGAAATGCAGAAAAAGTAGCTGATGCTGGAGTAACCAGAGAATCAGGTTATCTTTACTACATTGATAAGAATGGTGACGTAGCTCGCTCTCCAATGGCGAGAGGACGCAAGAAATAAATCATTCAAATCCTCGACAAAAAGCCTCCGCTATATAGTGGAGGCTTTTTTGTTTATACCCTATTTATTATTAATAATTATATAATTTTAAAGAAAAAATGAATTGTATTTATTTCCAGTCTATGAATGTTAAATTAGCTATGTATTCTTCCCCATTAAAAAAAGGAAAGAGATATAAAAAGCAAAGGTTTATCCCTAAGACTTTTTTAGCGTGAGAAGCAGTTTAGTGATAAAAGAATTGACCATTGTTTTCTTGATGACGGTAGTGCTATTTGGACAAAAGTCCGAAGTAAAGAATGTTAAAGTGTTGCCATTCAAGGAAAAGCGTGAAGTGGTTAATTATATGAAAATGATCACAAAGGAATTAGGGATAAAGTGTAGTTTTTGTCACATACCAAATGATTACACAAGCGATAAAAAAGCAAATAAGATTGTTGCGCGGGAAATGATATCAATGACGCTGAGCGCAAATAAAGTTTTAAATAACTTAAACTTCAAAGAAGTGTCCTGCTGGACTTGTCATCGCGGCAATAGACACCCTGAACGCCCCCCATTAAAGAAAAGTTAATAATATGAAGCACCTCTCTATCATATTTATCATTTCAATTTCTATAAATCTAATTAGCTGCTCTGCAAACCCAAGGTCATTATTTAAGCGAAATAAAAAGACAGAAGTAAAACCTGAGCCACAAGCTAATGCTGTATCAGAAAATCCTGCTCAAACTGAGCCCTCTCAAGTAAAACCTACAAACCAGGTGAAGAAGTCTTCTATTCAGCGCACTGCACCCAGGCGAGCTAAATTGATGGTTGAGCCACTTCCAGAGGGATGGACTGTTGATAGGCATCCTGTCGCAAAATGGGGAATGTCTTTACCAACTGTTATGTCGAATGTATTGGATTCTGCGCAGTCAGTTGAATATTGGGAAGAAGTTATTGATCTGCCAACCGGATATAAGCTTCCCTTGAAAAGAGCCAAAGTATATTTTCAAATCGTTACAAGATTAACCATAGAGAGTATTGAGCTTCATTTTATGAATATTAATCATATATATAGCTCAACCAATCATGAGCCTTCGCACTATATAATGAATGGGATAGTTAGAGGTGTCGAATTAAAACCAACTGGTTTTCCACAGTTAACTGCTGATGATATTATAAAATATAAATTTTTGATGACCTATGGTACGCCTAAAGAATTTTCTGGAGGATTTCATCACTATCAAAGTAAAAATACTACCTTAAAAGTTAGAGACCTTGACTCGAGACATGTTCAAATTCAAATGAATAGTCCAGAAATAGATAAAAAACTTCTTATAGCTATTGATGATATGTATTCTGAAGAGGGAATTGAATATCAGAAAAAGCTACTATTAAGATCGATCGATTTTTAATTACTTTCCAAAAATGACATTTCGGGGTCTTATCTTCATTGTCCCAATATTGGGATATAGTCAAAATTTGACTGTTTCTGAAATTGTCCATAAGGGTAATACTATCACCAAAGATTATATTATTTCTAGAGAAATCCAGCACGGAAAAGGAATGCCTCTAGATAGCACTATTGCCGAAGAAGATAGAAACAGGTTGCTTAACCTTGGAATTTTTGCAGATGTCAAATGGCGCGCAATACCATTAGAGAATATGACATTCAAATTAGAGTATCAGATTATTGAAAACGATGACTTCTTTGGAGGGAGATTTCTTGGCGCTGCCCTACCTGCTTATGATGAGAAAACTGGATGGTCTTTTACTGGGGGCGGGTTTTTAAAAAATTTTCGCGGACGCAATGAACAAATTGGAATGGGGTTTTCAGTTGGAGGTTTTAGTACGATTGCTTTTGCATATACGAACCCTTGGATCACAGGTGATCACGTTTCTTTTGGATCTGATATAGTAAAGAATAAATACGACCACCCTTTTTTAAACTATAACATAGAAATACAAAGTTTTGAAGTAAACGTAGGAAGATATTTTGGATATCAAAGAAAGACTTCCATAGGGTTTGAAGCTGAAGAATTTCGATTTATGAATGATACGTCTTTCTCAAAATATCAATATATAGCTCCGCAAGGATCATTTGTTTACGACACTAGAGATTTATATGATAATCCAAGAAAAGGTATTTTGTTAAGAGAGCTGTTTTTTAGTCGATTTGATTTAAAAGGGAAAGTAGAAAACAATATCACCTGGATTCAATCGTTCAGCATTTATAGGCAGCTAAGTAAATATAATGATGTCAATCCATGGATTTTAGCTTGGGGCGCTACCATGCAAATGAATATTGGTATTAAAGATGAGAGGTTCATATCCGCGATGGGTAGCGGCAATACTATAAGAGGATTTGGCTATCCAAATAGAACCACCTTCAGCAATTCCGATCAGTTTTACCGGTTTGGTTTTAACAATTATCATACCTCACTTGAACTAAGAAAAATTATTGTCCCGAGAAAAGTAATTGCAGATCGCTACGAATTTGGAGCAACTATTGCTGGCTTTATTGATTATGGAGCCGCAACACAGGACGAATTTTCATCGTTAGTTGATTCTAAAGGCCTAATGAGCACAGGAATATCATTTCAATTTGAAGGTCCTTGGCCAAGCATTATTCGCATAGACTATGGATGGGGATTTTATAATGGGAAAAGAAAAGATAACGCAATGCAC
>Ga0208766_1001310_pt1 | contig 13288 bp, 7 predicted proteins | sample ETN01SmetaG_3_FD_185792 | JGI IMG/M metagenome (GOLD analysis project Ga0208766, IMG submission 185792) | Marine microbial and viral communities from oxygen minimum zone, Eastern Pacific Ocean - ETNP2014F12-01SV263 (SPAdes) (version 2) | ecosystem: Environmental > Aquatic > Marine > Oceanic ...
TAAGTATGAGAACATGATCACTACCAATTTGACTTACCTCCAGCTTTTTATCCCATGGCTTGAAAGGGTTCTGTTTAGGTCCTTTAGAATTTATATGTGTAGGATATTGGATCAGTTTACGTAGTTCAAATTCTTCGCCACATTTTGCTGGGATTTGTGTCACCTCGGTTCTAAGCGGTACTAGCGAGTTAGTCATTAACGCTGTTTTGGAGCGATGCAGCGCCTCTGTCCAATAATGCTCAGTCAACACGGCTTTTAATTCGCACTATCGATGCTCCCTTGTTATATCTGTCCAAAATTTGCTCGTATTTGATTCCACGTTTCGCTGAATCCAGGGGAAAGTGTTGTTTCATGCTAGCTCTAAGGTGCCCATGAGCCTGATTGCTGTTATCTGATGTAGATGCATAGAATCTGTCAAAAATCCCAGCTTTATAGCTAAGCTCCATGCCAATGATGTCATAAATGGCTTCCTTCGAGGGTTTATTTTCAGTGATATTCCTCCGAAGGCTTGTCAACATTGTAAATCTACAATATGGAAGTCCCTTATAGCAGGTTACTCCTTATATGCGAGTACTTATTACCTTACGGCAACTGCCTAAGCCTTGAGGCCCTCTTGGTTCCATGCACCAGGCATCTCTACACGAATAACAGATGATACATACTCTTTAAGATTAGATTCAGTTACTATTATCCACTTATCGCAGTGATTTGTACAATATCAAATCATTAAACACTTGATTGTTACTTATAATACTATGAGAGGGCTTTGAAACACTTTTATTAGAGCCAATTTCTACCTTCTGTAGCATGCTTTTTAACACTATTTCGCCAATCCTACCACCTTGGCTAGACGTATTTTTGGCAGTAGAGCCTTATGATAAATTTTTCAATGAACTTTGACTTATAAAACCTATTCTAATACTAACTATCAAGATATTTCACTAGAAATGACATTTTTCAATAGACATAGCAGCACTTTTTGATGATCTATTGGGGCATGTATTATTGCCACTACATGCTCCATTACCATAGGTATCATTATCATCTATCAAATATATAGATCTTCAGTGGAAAACTTTTGTGAACACTTTAGCTTTAATCAATATATATCCAGCACTGAATAAATTATTGATGTGCAGTAGTATCTTTAGTAGGCGAAAAGAAAGTAGAGTTGGCCTTTGTAAATCAATTACCAAAATAACAAATTGAAGCCAATCAGGCAGAATATACTAATGTTAACTTAAATAGCTAAGTTGACCTATGAATAAACCCTTTAATAGGCCATTGGTCTTTATTATCTTTGTAGTTTATTTGACTTCTTGTTCTTTTAAATGAATTGCCTAACTTATTTATTACAATTAGTATTACTTTCTGATGGCATAATTGCAAATTACAAGATATATTTCTATTCTATATTGGCATACAGAATACTAGCCATATTGTGACTTTATATCTCTAAAGCTGTTAGAGATAAAATACTTATATTGATAAAATAAAATGATCTGGACTGCTAACACTCGTAAAAGAAATTAACGAGTTGCCTTGTTTTGGAGGGCTGACTTTAAGTTATTATCTGATTTTATTTTAAATCTAATTGATTGCTCTAAATAGTCCACGTCATTGACATATTATTTAATTAATTTTACTTATGAGATTGCCTTATATTGTGATGACCAGTTAACCTATTTGTGGCTAGTTATATGCCAGTCGTTATCATTATGAAACTACTTATAATTTATATTATGATAGAAGAGTAAGTATTGCATTCATGTGTTGCAAAAGGACGTAATTAGTTGTTAGAACTGAAAGCATATTAATCTATTTAGTCCTAGAATGTATCGGATTTGATTGAATCGCTCTAATTAAACATAACAGATATATCCATCACCAAAGATTTGCTAATAGAAAATATAAACATTAATATTAGCGCGCGCGATAAAATTAATGATTTATCTCAAAACACAGCACAGGGCATCACAGCATTGCTATATGGTGTTATCTATAAAGATGTGATTGATTTTTTTTAGTTCCTGAGTCACCTTGTTTGAATTGATAGCCCAGGGAGCATGTATAGCCTTAAGCGACAAGCACATGTCTTCACGGTCAAAATGGTTCTTGAAGTGTCCTGGGGGCTCCAGTAAGAGGCTTGACTGATTGAAATGAGGGTTTTAGCCGTAAGAGGCCTCAGCTTGGCTTCAAGAGCCATTTTGAAGCGTAGAGATTGCGGTCCTTCATAGATCTGAAGCCAAGAGCAAAGCAAGAGGAACACAAAAAGAAAGTTCCGTCAGTGATCATCCTTCACCAAATGTTTTTATTTTCATATTTTTCAGCTGATTGCTCAGATCATCGAGAATGCTGTTCAGTACAGGATTTAGCGTGCATAAAAGGCTGTTTTTAGGCATAACAGCCTGCCTACGTACTGGCACATTGATCGGCGTGGTGGTTGACGAAAGATGGGGTATAGGAGTTAAAGGTCATTCAGATATGCCTCCTCAATGGATTGGGAGTTCACTGAAGACGCCGCCTTCCTCGCACTTTGCGATGCCTTTCGCGAAAGTGGTGAGTCATCTGCTATCGAGTTCCTTGCCAATGGTGAGGGTGCTTTTCACTTTCATGAGTTAACCCAGAACGCTGCTGGGGAAGGTATCGACCTCAGTGACTCAGAATCATTAGAAGAATTTCAGCAAGAGGTGATCGAGACAGTGGAAACCCTCTGTGAATAATAAAAGCAGAGTTATCTATTTGGTGGCACATTAACTACCAGTACTCAACAGTTTATAACGGCAACTTCTTAGGTGCTGAAGTAATGAGCCTGGCTGTGAAGAGCGATCAGAGCTGTAGTGCTTTGCTCAGGTTGCAACTGATCATTACTATCCATGATAAGGCCAATACTATCCGAATTCAGCCATTTTAATTGTTGTCTAGAGTCACCTACATTTGGACATGCAGGATAGCCGAATGAAAAGCGACATCCCCGATAACGCTGCGCAAGCAGATCATTTATAGCCTGTGGTTCCTCTGCACCGAAGCCACACTCTCGGCGAATACGAGCGTGCGACCATTCGGCTAGTGCTTCAGATAGCTGTACAGTTAATCCATGAAAGAAAAGGTAATCTGTATATGCATCTGACTGGAATAACTGTTGAGCGAAAATGCTACATCTTTCTCCCATGGTAACGGCCTGCATTGGCAGGAAATCCGTTGGTTTGCCATCATTTAGATCCTTATAAAAATCAGAAATACATAAGCATTTTCCAGCACTTTGTCTTGGCAAGTTAAAACGGCCAAGTTGACTAATACCATCAGCTTTAAAAACGATTAATGAATTACCTTCTCTTCCACATGGAAAATAGCCGTAAGTTACAGCAGGATCTATGAGTGATTCATCTTCCAATCGCTTAAGCCAACGCTCAAGGGCTGGTAATGCATTATCCTCAATATATTTATCATATTCTGAGCGACTTTGCTTCTTTGTCTTACGCATTTGCCATTGAACTTTAAAAAGTGAATTGCGATCTAGATATGTAAGAAGTTCTGAGAATGGAATTTCATTTGCTAACAGCTCTTTTGGACCAAGGAATGGTGGCTTTATCACTTCTTCGAGCAACACTTCGGTTGATCTAGCTGTACTTACACTCAAAGGTTGAGTTTTCAGTGTTTTAGAATCAGTCATTCCAAGGTTTGTAATATGAGTTTGTGCTGAATCAGAATCTCCACCAAGTATTAATCCATTTGGAGTGCCATCAAGAAAACCGTTGGCATCATCCCAACGACGATTTCTACGCGCAGCAATATAGGCATCCATAAAACGAAGGTCTGTGAATGCATCCTTCCCATATACAACCTTTCCATTGTAAGTATCGCTGCAATCCTTGTTGACGAACTTTGGCGTAAGTGCAGCTCCTCCAAGGATAACTGGCACAGTAATTCCAGCCTCATTGAATTCTTTAAGGTTGCTCTTCATGAATGCTGTAGATTTAACTAGAAGTCCACTCATGGCAATGCAATCAGCCTGGTGAATGCGTTGTGCATCAATAATTGCGGCACTATCTTGCTTAATGCCAAGATTAATAACTTGATAGCCATTATTCGTTAAGATGATATCAACAAGATTCTTGCCTATATCATGTACGTCACCTTTGACGGTAGCAATCAGGAATTTACCCTTAGTTGAACTAGCACCATCTGATTTATCCATGTGTGGCTCAAGATATGCTACTGCTGATTTCATTGTTTGCGCAGATTGTAGAACAAATGGAAGTTGCATTTGGCCTGAGCCAAATTGTTCACCAACTATTTTCATACCTTCAAGAAGAAATGTATTTACAATTTGAAGGGGCTGATACAAGATAAGTGCTTCCTCGAGAGATTCATTAAGACCAACTCGCTCTCCATCAATAATAAATTGCTTTAGGCGATCTTCGATAGGCAGATCTGCCAATGATGCACCAGAAGACCTTGCATCCTTTGTACTAACTCCTTCAAAAAGTTTTGTCAACTCAGTTAAAGGATCATATGTACAAGCTTCTTTTTCGTAAGTTCTCAAGTCGTGTATTAAATCTCGACATATGCGCTGATGTTTTTCATTAACTTTACTAAGAGGCAGAATCTTGGCTGGTGAAATTATTGCTGCATCCATGCCAGCCTCACAGCAGTCATTAAGAAATACAGAATTCAGGGTAATTCTCGCCGCTGGTGAAAGGCCGAAGCTAATGTTAGATACACCCAATACTATATGTACACCTGATAGTTCATTTCTTATAAGTCGTATTGCTTCTATTGTTTCCAATCCATTTCGGCGGTCTTCCTCAATACCAGTGGATATTGGAAGTGCTAATGGATCATAAAAAATTTCGTGTGCAGGAATGCCGAGCTGAACAGCATCTTTGTAAGCACGTTTTGCAATAGCAAATTTCTGTTCTGCTGTTCTGGCCATACCTTGTTCATCAATTGTTCCAATGACAACGCCTGCTCCGAATTCTTTGGCTAACTTTAAAACCTGACTGAAACGTTCCTCTCCATCCTCGTAGTTCGTTGAGTTAAGAATGCATTTACCACCGGCAACCTTTAGTCCTGCTTCCATCTTTTGCCATTCTGTAGAATCAAGCATCAACGGCAGGTTTATGTTAGTGACTAATCTACTAACCATTTCATGCATATCCTTTATGCCATCACGACCTACATAGTCAACATTGACATCAAGTACATGTGCATTCTCCTTAAGTTGTCCACGTGCTACAGCAACAAGTCCATCCCAATCTTCAGCATTTAGTAGTTCTCTCACTTTCTTTGAACCACTTGCATTTAGACGTTCGCCAATAATCAGAAAAGAATTATCTTGGTTATATGGAGTGACGCCATAAAGTGACGCTGCAGCTGGTTCGTATCCAAATAATGATCGCTTGTCTAGATCATGATTACATCGACTAGGACGTTCTGCCGCACACATTTCCTTAGCCAATTCGGCTAACGCAGAAATATGATCAGGTGTAGTTCCACAGCAACCTCCAATAACCTGAACTCCAAGATCCTCAACAAAGTGCATAAGTTGCATCTTCAGTTCAAGAGGCTTTAATCGATAATGAGCGACACCACCCACATTTTCAGGCAGTCCAGCATTTGGTATGCAGCTAATGCTAAAGGGACAGTGATTTGAGAGATAATTAATATGCTCCTTCATCTGCTCTGGACCAGTTGCGCAGTTCAGTCCGAGAATTTCTATTGGGAAAGGTTCCAGTATTGCCACAACTGCTGATATGTCTGATCCAACAAGCATGGTCCCTGTCGTTTCCATAGTGACGGAAACCATTAATGGTCGACGTTCACCGACTTTTAAAAAGGCAGATTCGACACCGTGTAATGCAGCCTTGATCTGCAAAACGTCTTGACATGTTTCAATGATAAATAGGTCAACATCTCCAGCCAAAAGACCCTCTGCCTGTTCTTGATAAGACTCACGCATTGAATCAAAATCAATATGACCGAGAGTCGGCAATTTAGTTGTTGGGCCAATAGAACCAGCTACAAAGCGTGGCTGCTCTGCTGTGCTGAACTTAATAGCCATTTCCTTAGCCAGCAGTGCAGATTTCTTATTTATTTCAAATGCAAAATCTTCTAATCCATATTCAGCTAACACGATTGATGCTGCACCGAAAGAGTTTGTTTCGATAACATCGCAACCAGCTTCCAGGAATTGTCGATGTACCTCTTGAACGGCATCTGGACGAGTGAGAACTAGATTCTCATTACACCCCTCAAGTTCCACACCACCAAAATCATCTGCATTGAGTTCAAGTTTTTGCAAGGATGTGCCGGTTGCACCATCAAAAACCAATACAGGGCGTTGTGGTGAGTGGAGGCGTGTCAGAAAAGCTGAATCAGTTCTCTTGACCTCAAGGCTGCCTGGTGCCATCGAGCCGCTCACGTTATGGCGTAATCCTAGATAGTGCCCTGCTTATAAATTTGATCTTCTTCTCGAATATCATCAGTTGCTGATTGCTACGCGAGTAATCCAATGCTCATAATCCTTGTCGCGTCCTTCCGTGATCTTCACAAGCCGGTCACGTAAGGCATTCATGACAGGTCGGTCCGTAGCCAATGGCGTTGATTCCAGCTGACGTATTGGCGTAATTTTGGCCGCTGTACCTGTTAGAAATACTTCATCAGCGATAAAAAGCTCTGTCTTGTCTACTGGTCGCTCAATAACGGGAATTCCCATAGCACCGGCAAGTTCAATAACACTTGCACGAGTAATCCCTTCAAGAATGTCTTGATCCACTCCAGGAGTTATCAAGTTTCCATCTCGAACAAGGAAGAGGTTCATACCGCTTGCCTCACTGATCTTCCCTCTGCTATTAAGTAACAACGCTTCATCGAAGCCACTAAGCACGGCTTCGGTTTTAGCAAGCGAGCTGGTTATATAAGCTCCGCTGATCTTACCTCTGAGAGGTAGAGACCGGTCCTCCTGACGTGTAAAGCTGCTGATACGGCAGCTAACACCCTCTGGTGATAGGTAGTCGCCTAGCTCAAGGCCGTAGATGAAGAAATCCGTCTCAATATTGTGGAGTCGAGGTGCAATACCTAAGTCACTTGTGTAGACAAATGGGCGAAGGTAAATAGGGGTTGTTGGTCGGTTAGCCCTGAGCATGGTCTCGAGGGCAGCAAGAATCTTCGCTTCACTTAGTTCAGTCAACAACAATCTGGCACTCTGACTCAGTCTTTTGGCATGCCGATCTGCTCTAAAAAGCAAAATTGTGTCTGTGGCTTGAGGGTCAGGTATGGCCCGCATTCCTCCGAAGGCACCTGTTCCGTAGTGCAATGCATGAGTGGCAATCGAAACTTTGGCCTCCTCGAAAGGAACGCAATTCCCTTGGAACCAGGCATATGGCAGGAACTGATGCATTACTGGATAAGGACCTAATCGCCAAATCTTCTCACTACCTCGTCTCAATCCAAGAATTCTCTGCCGAATAATGAGCTAATGCATCGACTAGCAAGCCTGGCAGGAGATGGTTCATCCGAAGATGTGGTGCTTGTCGAACAGCCACCAGCACCAATCCTTCTGCTAACCAGTGCGCTAACAGATATCGCAACGCTCGCTTCTGTTCTAGAGCTTCATGGTGAGCAGAGGTGGAACGAACGGATCCGTGCACTTCCTTTGAAAGCACTAGATCATCCAGCCCAGATTGATCACTATCTCGTCTCTACAGCAGTATCAGCAAAATTGATCGTCGTGCGTCTTTTAGGGGGACGAGGGCACTGGAGTTATGGGCTGGAACAGCTGAGGATATGGCAAAAAGGATCCACACAGCGTGAACTCCTTATTCTTGCCGGCACTAGTGATCAAGATATTGAGCTTCATGCCCTGAGCAGTTACCCCATCCCATTGGTAGATCGGCTTGCGCATCTGTTGCGAGAAGGCGGAATTGAAAACATGGTGATGCTTCTAGATGTTTTCGATCATCTTCTAAACGGCACTCCCATAGCTCTCAATCAAATCAAGGTGAAAGCGATGGTTGATCCTGCTCCATGGGACTGGCAAAAAGAGCCTGGGCCCAAGGTTGGAGTAGTGCTTTACCGGGCGCTTTTGCAAGCCGGTGATCTTGCCTTCCCAAAAGCTGTAAACCAGAAGCTTCGTGAACAAGGACTGGCACCACGCGCTATCTGGGTCAGTAGCCTCAGGGATCCGGCAGTTCAGCAAGGCGTAGCTCACCTTTTTGAGCAGCAAAATGTTGAGGCAGTTCTAACCACAACCTCATTTGCCTCGGTGCAGTTCGAGGATGCAGGTATTGGATCAGTGCTTTGGAATGAACTTGACGTACCGGTTTTACAAGTCCTAAGTAGCGGTCGCTCTAGGCAGGAGTGGATGGACAGCAGCAGTGGATTTGATCCGCTTGATCTTTCACTGCAAGTCGTTCTTCCAGAACTTGATGGACGTATCACAACTCGTCCAGGTGCATTTCGAACTATTAAGCAAGCCCATCCATCTCTTTCAACTGTTGTTAATGCCATGGATCCCGATGATGGCGGTCTTGTATGGACTGCACGTCATGCAAGGAAGTGGATCGAGCTTCGAAAAGCTAAGCCATCTCAGCGACGAATAGCTCTTGTTTTGGCCAACTATCCCATTCGAGACGGAAGACTGGCGAATGGAGTTGGGCTTGATACGCCTGCCAGTACAGCCTCAATCTTGAAATGGTTACAAGAAAGTGAGCACGATCTCGGTTCTGAACCGATTCCAGCCGATGGTCAAGAGTTGATGAAATGCTTGCTCAGATATCGCACAAATGACCCAGAAAGCCAAAACCGACCAACTCTGTCTCATCTACCTCTCGGGCGTTACTTGAGCTGGTGGGAATCATTGCCAGCAGATGCATGCGGACCGGTTCTGAAAAGATGGGGCTCACCAGAACAGGCAGTGGACCTGGAGCCTGAAGGATTCCCAATCCATGGCATCCGATTTAAGAATGTCGTGGTGCTAGTACAACCAAGTCGCGGCTACGACAGCGATGAAATTGCAGACCTACATTCACCCGATCTACCTCCACCTCATAGATACTTAGCCCAATACCTTTGGATGAACCAAGTCCATAGAACAAATTTATTGGTTCACGTAGGCAAGCATGGCAGCGCGGAATGGCTTCCAGGGAAAGGTGTGGGCCTTAGTGATTCTTGCTATCCGCATCTTGCGCTTGGACCAGTGCCGCATGTTTATCCATTCATTGTCAATGACCCTGGAGAGGGAGCTCAAGCAAAGCGGAGAAGCCATGCAGTGATCCTTGATCACCTCACACCACCTCTTGGACGCGCTGGTCTTTATGGTGATCTACTCAAACTAGAGGCGTTGCTTGATGAATATGTTGAAGCTAGTCAATTAGGCGCGAAACGACTGCACAGCCTTGAAGCCAAGTTGATAGATCTTTTACAGAAGAATAATTGGCCTGGAGTCCCTTTAGTAATAGACAAAACAGAGGAAAGTAGGCTTTTATTGCAGCAAAGTTTCGACAACGCCGAAACGTACCTCTGTGAACTCAAAGAATCACAGATACGCACAGGATTACATCATTTCGGCAATCCGCCATCAGAGGAGGCAGCCCTTGAGCTTTTACTTTCTCTGGCACGATCACCATCTGCAGATCAAAAAGGTTTGACACAGTCAATAGCGAAACTACTTGGATTGCAATTTGATCCATGGATTGATGAAGAAGGCGTAATGCTCTGTGAAAGTGACAAAGATATATTAATAAAATTAGATTTAATTTCTCCTCGAAAAGTTGGAGATGCTGTTACTTGGTTAGAAGAACAAGCGTTACTTCTATTGAAGGTTCTGATAAATAAAGTTCAAAGACCTGAGGATATCAATAATAGCCATCCACTACTCATTGAGCCATTAAAGAACTGGATCAAATCATCAGAGGTTAATCCTATTCTTAATCGTATTAAATACGATTTGTGGCCTCGACTTAATTCCTGCGCAGAAAAAGAGCGCGATTCATTTATTGATGCAGTTTGTGGGCGACGCATTAATAGTGGTCCCTCAGGCGCACCTACGCGTGGCAATCCAGAAGTCCTGCCCACTGGCAGGAATTTCTATTCTGTAGACCTAAGAGGCTTACCTACTGAGGCAGCCTGGGACCTTGGCAAACGTAGCGCGGAACAGTTATTAGACTTACACCTACTTGAACAAGGTGAGCATCTAATTCACCTGGCCCTATCTGTTTGGGGAACAGCCACCATGCGCAATGGTGGTGAAGACATTGCACAATTATTTGCGTTAATTGGAGTTCGGCCAGTTTGGGATGGTCCGACTCGAAGAATGGTCGATGTAGAAATTATTCCATTAAGCATTCTTGGGCGTCCAAGGGTTGATGTGCTGCTAAGGATTTCTGGACTATTCCGAGATGCTTTTCCACAGCTTGTGAGCTGGGTGTATAAAGCGCAAACACTCATATCAAATCTCAATGAAGATGCCTCATTGAATCCATTGGCTGAAATTACACGTAAACAGGGACCACAGGGACGTATTTATGGTTCTGCACCGGGAGCATATGGCGCAGGACTACAAGCACTAATTGACTCGGGATCCTGGAACAATCGTTCAGATCTTGGCCAGGCTTATCTTGAATGGAGCCAATGGCGATATACCGATAATTCAAATCCAACACTTGATCGTGTTGGCCTAGAGCAAAGCCTGAAGAATGTTCAAATTGTTCTTCATAACCAAGACAATCGTGAGCATGATTTACTTGATTCAGACGACTATTACCAATTTCACGGTGGCCTAGCCGCTGCTGTCGAACTAACCACTGGGCGACGACCGGATCTTTGGTTTGGCGATCATTCACGAAGGGAACGCCCAAGAATACATAGACTTGAACGAGAAATTGACAAGGTTGTAAGAAGTCGTTTGTTAAATCAACGATGGATTGATGGAATGATGCAACACGGTTATAAGGGCGCATTTGAAATGGGAGCTAGTCTTGACTACCTCTTTGCTTATGACGCTGCAACAGATAGAATTTCAGACTGGTGTTACAAAGCCCTATACGAGCAATGGCTAACTAATGAAACTATTCAAAGCTTTTTACGAGATAACAATCCTTGGGTACTTAGAGATATGGCCGAGAGATTGCTAGAGGCTGCAAACCGAGAGATGTGGAAATCTGCAGACGCATCTGAATTGACATGCCTCAAGGAGATAGTTATTAAGAGTGAAGCACAAATCGAAGCAAAGCCACTTGATCACTGATCATAAAATTCAAATCACGAGCCATCTATATAGAAAAGTATCTCTAACAAGTTCATGCTTTGAAGCAATTAGGTCTTAACAATGTTTTTACCAGGAAAGATTTAGGCAATATTTTTGCTCATAGTTATTACTTATTCAGCGACAGAAAGAGTATGGCTAGAGTTAACTCCACAAGATCAAATAAATCAATATTTAGAGCATTTCAGCCTGAAAGTAAATACATTTTTAAACAGAATAAATACTTTTAAAAAGTAGCCAAACAATTCAAAGGAGGTATCAAAAATAAAGATGAGTTATAGAAAAGCTATTTTACACAAAAGAATTTGTAAAACGTGCTGATGTAACAGCAGGAAGCCGCTTGTCTATACCAATAGCCACTAAGGTATCTAATGTTTAAGTAGACCTAATTTTCGAATTTGTCAATTTATACTAATACGCAACTTGTTTAGCTTTTATTCTATGAATTTATATATTTGGCTTCAGATCGCTTACTAAATCCTCTATAATCTAAAAAATTCCTACAATTGCAATTAATAAAATCAATTAATCAGCGACCACTGAGATCATAGCCATGCGTATCAGTTCCACATGTACGCAATAGACCAAGCTGTTCTAGCTGTTTATCAATAGCTTCACAAATGTACTTTGTGGGACGCCACTTGGAAAGACAATCATAATCGTACCAAGTCTCTACACCATCAAATCCAATCTCAGCAGCGGCATTGATAAGCTCGGCATGTCCTATACGATAACGCGCTGGATGGGCAAGAACTGCTAATCCACCAGCTTGATGAATTGAATTTAATACGGCTGGAGCTCGTAGAGATTCGCCTATGACAGAGTCATTTTGAATATAGCGATGAATAGCTTGATGGCCAACTTCAAAACCAAGCGCCAATACATGTACAAGACAACCATTCAGTAAGCAACTTATCTCTACGCCAGTCCAAAGAACAGGGACGGGAAGGTTTTTATTGCTTCTACTTGCAAGCCAATCACTCATTATTTGATATGCCTGTGAGTTGTGGTGATCTGTTACTGCGAGATGCTTTAACCCTCGCGCTGCGGCTTGTGAAATAAGCTCCTTGGGCTCAAGACTTCCGTCACTGTATGTAGTGTGGCAGTGAAAATTAAGTGAATTGGGGCAACTTTCACGATCAACACTCATGAGAATTCGCTTAAGGGGATGGGCATCACTCGCCATGGCTGATATTTTTAATTGGCGTTTGTTTCTGTAATCTTCTCCAACGGGCATAAAGTTGAATTGATATAGCCATAAAAAGCACAAGCCCAACTATCAACCACGTGGCTGCTCCCGTAGGGAACTGGTTTTTAAATACAACCAGCATCACCACAAGCACTAAAATTAAAGTAGGTAGTTCATTTAAGGCGCGAAGCTGACGCCCACTCCATTTGCATTCCCCTCGTCTTAATTGACCCATCAAGCGATAGCAAAATGCGTGATAGGCGAGAAGAGCTGCAACCAAGGCAAGCTTTGCATGCATCCAGCTCTGATAAAGCCAACTTGGTTGGGCGATCAATAAGCCCACAGCCATAGAAACAGCTAGAACCATGCCTGGAGTTGTGATGATATTTACCAGTCGACGCTCCATGAGCATGTACTGCTCCTCAAAAGCCTGTTTTACCGGCGGATCCATCTCAGCAGCCTCTACGTGATATATAAACAAGCGCACGAGATAAAAGAGACCAGCGAACCAAACCACCACCCCAACGATGTGGAGTGCTTTAAACCACAGGTAAGCCTCAGGCGGCATGGTCATAGGGGGCAACAGCAACTAGCTGACCTTAGGCAAGCCACGTTGCATTAAAAAAGCACTGTGTTTTGCTCAACAACCTCCTCCATAGCATTGGCCTCCTCAGGGTGGAAGTAAGTTCTGACCTGTAAAGCAAGTGCTGGACCAAGCCCTGGAACCTTGCTGATCTGTTCGACGCTAGCCAATTGAATGGCATCAATGGATTGAAAGTGTGCGAGCAAGTCACGGACACGTCTAGGGCCAAGTCCTTGGATGTCACTTAGAC
>Ga0208766_1001311_pt1 | contig 13286 bp, 11 predicted proteins | sample ETN01SmetaG_3_FD_185792 | JGI IMG/M metagenome (GOLD analysis project Ga0208766, IMG submission 185792) | Marine microbial and viral communities from oxygen minimum zone, Eastern Pacific Ocean - ETNP2014F12-01SV263 (SPAdes) (version 2) | ecosystem: Environmental > Aquatic > Marine > Oceanic ...
AGAGTAATATGGATGGTATAGATATTGATTTTATAAAAATAATTGAACCAGACTAAATTGTTTTAAATCGTTTTTCCGTATGGGTTTTAATTATACCCAATAAACCACCAATAATTAATCCAAATCCAATAAATAGTCCAATACGAAACTTTAATTCTAAATCAAGAACATTTGATAAAATTGAAGGTATTAATGTCATTCCGAAAAAACACATTCCAATAAATATATTTTCTTTTTTCATAATTAACTCCTTTGTTTTATTGTATAAAAAAGAACTATCAAAGGTTATTCAACAGTTACTGACTTTGCCAAGTTCCTTGGTTGATCTATCTCACAACCTTTTAAAACTGCAATTTGATAAGCAAGTAATTGTAAAACAATAGAACTAGTAATTGGAAAAACATATGGATGAGTATGCGGAACCTCCAAAACATAGTCAGATAAATTCTTTAATTCCTTATCGGGTGCATCTGCTATTGTAATAACTATCCCCTTGCGTGCTTTTACTTCCTGGATATTTGACATTATTTTTGATAATGTTTTATCTTTGGGAGCAATGAACACTACTGGCATATTCTCATCAATAAGTGCAATCGGACCATGTTTCATCTCTGCTGCAGGATAGCCTTCAGCATGAATATATGATATTTCTTTTAACTTTAATGCACCTTCTAATGCAACTGGAAAATTAATTCCTCGGCCTAGATAAAGAAAATTTTTCACATTATGTGTTTTTTCTGCAACTGATCTAATTGAATCAACATCATCTAAAATGGTACGCACATTATCATTTACTTGGTTTAATGCATTGATAAGATTCTGACCACGATCTTTAGCAATACCACTTCTACGCCCTAACTTCAATGCTAGCATTATAAGTACTGTTACTTGTGCAGTAAATGCCTTGGTGGAAGCAACTCCTATCTCAGGACCTGCATGGGTATATATGCCAGCACTAGTCTCACGAGCAATGGTACTGCCAACAACGTTGCATATTCCCAATGCCAAAGCACCCAGATCCTTTGCCTTTCTTATAGCGGCTAATGTATCAGCAGTCTCTCCAGATTGACTTATTGCTATGAGAACGGTATCCGTATCAATAATTGCATTTCTATAACGAAACTCTGAGGCATACTCCACATGCACTGGTATCTTAGCATAGGTTTCAATTAATTGTTTCCCTATTAATCCAGCATGCCAAGAGGTTCCACAAGCCGTAATATATATGCGAGACGCAGAAAGTAGATTTGGTATGTAATTAGTAATGCCACCAAGTTGAGTCGTACCATTTCTTATATTTAAACGTCCTCTCATCGTATCAGTGATAGAATGGACTTGATCATTGATCTCCTTGAGCATATAATGAGGGAATTCGCCTTTTTCAATTTCCTCAATGCTTAAATCTATTTCAGTCAATGTCTTTGAAATAATCTGATTGGAATCAATTTTGGAAATGGAATGGTCCACTTTTGAAAGTCTAACCATCTCTCCATCATCTAGATAGATCACATTGCGTGTATATTCGACAATCGGCGAGGCATCACTTGCTAAAAAGTACTCACTCTCACCTACGCCAATCACAAGGGGACTACCCTTTCTCGCTGCAATCATAGTATCTGGTTCATCTTTACATATGACAACAATTCCGTAGGCACCGATTGTTTGTTGCAAGGCTAATCGGACTGCATCTTCAAAACTTATGTCATTTTCTTGGTAAAAGATCGTTGATATCAATTGTACTAACACCTCAGAATCTGTATCACTCGTAAATGATATGCCTTTGTCAATAAGCACTTCTTTTAAAACCTCATAATTCTCAATTATACCGTTATGTACCAAGGCTATATTGCCTGTATGATCCAAATGTGGATGGGCATTTATATCATTTGGCTCGCCATGTGTTGCCCATCTTGTATGTGCAATCCCACTACTGTATTTAATTTTTAAGTCGTCTACTAAAGATTCTAGGGCAGCTACTTTCCCTGATTTTTTCCTACAGATCAATTCACCTTTTTGTATTACGGCAAGACCCGCTGAATCATATCCTCTATACTCTAATCTTTTAAGTCCCTTTAAGAGAACTGGGATTGGGTTCCTATCACCAAGGTATGCAGTAATTCCACACATATTTTTATAAACTGTTAATCCTTAAAAAAAATGCTATATAATCTTTCATCTTTCTTATCATAATAATGATTGTTGAGAGTGGCCTCATGATAAAATCCAACTTTTTCATAAAAAGCCTGTGCTGAAATATTATCTTCATGAGTAAGAAGATATAGTTTCCTGATTTTGGATCCATGGTCTTGGTACCAATTCTTCGCATCATCAATCAGAGCATTGACCAAGATTCTTCCCACACCTTTTCCTCGAGATTTGCTCAGTATGCAAATTCGATCCAATTCAAATAATCCATGCTTTGGTAGTCCATGCATTAGCCAGGTGACCAAACCAACGATACTTCCATTTTCCAATGCTAATATATATTTATAATCCTTTGATAATTCAGATTTAAATGCATTTTCAGCCTCTTGTTGATTTTCCATATTATAAAAATCCAACATGACCTCTGCTATTTGCTCTGCATCTTTTTCATTTGCTTTTCTAATGATAATGTCTGACATATTCTAATTGACCTTTAAAATTATTTATCTTATTCCCATTCGATGGTCCCTGGAGGCTTGGAGGTAATATCATATACCACCCTATTAACACCTTGGACAGAATTTACAATTCTATTTGATATCTTTGTTAATGTATCTGTAGGCATATCAAACCAATCAGCAGTCATACCATCTGTGCTAGTCACAGCACGTATTGCCAGCAAATTCTCATAGGTTCTCTGATCACCCATCACGCCTACTGTCTTCACAGGAACCAATACTGAAAATGCCTGCCAAATTGAATCATAGAGATCATCTTCATACAAAATATCAATGTAGATTTTATCTGCCTCTTGTAAGATACTTATGCGTTCTGGAGTTATTTCTCCAATAATCCGAACTCCTAGGCCTGGCCCAGGAAACGGATGCCTTTTGATAAGAATGTCAGGGATTTCAAGTTCCTTTCCTATCTTTCTCACTTCATCTTTGAACAATTCTTTTAACGGCTCTACTAGTTTGAATTCCATATCATCTGGTAGACCACCCACATTGTGGTGGCTTTTTATCACATGCGCCGTGTTTCCCTTACTTACACCACTTTCAATTATATCTGGATAGAGGGTGCCTTGCGCTAGAAATTCAATATGTCCTATTTCTTTAGCAATTCGGTCGAAAGAAAAGATAAATTGATTCCCAATTATCTTCCGTTTCTTTTCAGGGTCCACTTCGCCTTCAAGTTTTGATAAAAATATTTCAGACTCATCATAGGCATGAATATTAACTCCCAAGCCATTTTTTAATGCCTCAACACATTCCTTGACCTCATTTTTTCTCATAAGTCCATGGTCTACTATCACAGCATGTGAGCGGTCTCCCACAGCCTTATGAAGAAGTGCGGCAACAACAGTGGAATCAACACCACCACTAACTCCAGTCAGAACACTGCCATCCCCGACCAGGTTTTGAATCTTGGCTATTTGTTCCTTGATAAAATTTCCGGCTGTCCAATTTGGAGAGCAATCTGCTATATCAAACAAAAAATTAGCTAGCATTTTATTGCCTTCACGAGTGTGATGTACCTCAGGATGAAATTGAGTTGCCACCAACCCTCTTTCTTTATTTGTCATAGCTGCGACTACTCCATTTGAGGAGCAAGCCGACACTTCCCACCCATCTGGAACCTTAGAAACCTGATCTCCATGACTCATCCAGACCTTGGAGGATTTAATATCTGCAAAGATACCATCTTCAGCCTGAATTTCAATCTCTGTAAAACCATATTCACCTTCACCTGTGGATGAAACTTGTCCTCCATTAAAATGGGTCAATAAATGTAATCCATAACATATTCCCAAAATGGGTAATCCACTATTAATTATATTATGATCAAAATCAGGAGCACTTTGTTCATATATGCTGCTAGGTCCACCAGACAAGATTATCGCAGCAGGATCTTGAATCAAGATCTTATCTAGGCTTGTTTCTGGAGGCATGATCTCAGAATAGACATTCTGCTCTCTTACCCTCCTAGCAATAAGCTGTGTGTATTGAGATCCAAAATCAAGGATCACAACCCCATTATTATAAATATTATTCATAGGAAAATTGTTTTTTCAAATCTTCTAGGTATAGATCATTGGTCAACTGAAAATGAATAGGAGTGATGCTAACATAGTGTTCTTTTATGGCCTTACCATCATAATCAATTGATTGATCCTCATCTATCATTTTTCCTTTGATCCAATAATACTTACTGTTCCTTGGGTCAATACGCTCTTCAAATTCATCTACAAAGTACTGACTACCCTGGCTAGTGACCTTCATACCTTTGATATCTTTATAATCACAATATGGAACATTCACATTCAACAAGGTACCCTTAGGAAGTCCATGCTCTATCACATGTCGCACAATTTTTTTTGCATATATTTTTACACCTTCATAATTATCTGTGTTAAAAGAGGCTAAACTTATAGCTATTGAGGAAATGCCTTGTATCATGCCTTCAGTAGCTGCAGAAACAGTACCAGAATAAATAATATTACTACCAAGGTTTGCTCCTTGGTTGATACCTGATATAATTATATCAGGCCTATCTAGCATAAGTGATTGAATAGCTATTTTGACACAGTCTGCAGGAGTACCACCGATGGACCAACCTCTAAACCCATTCTTTTTTTCAATTGATCTAACTCGAATGGGATCAGACAATGTGATCGAGTGGCTTGATGCACTTTGCTCTGTACTTGGTGCTGCAATAAATGTTTCACCAACTTCATTCATAGCCTCCCAAAGAGCATATATTCCTTGCGATGATATACCATCATCATTGGTAATCAAGATCTTCGGCCTGCTCATGAAAGAAGCGTGATCAGCGTCGTGATCTTTTCTTTCATGCTATCACGAGCTACGATATGATCAATGAATCCTTTTTCAAGTAGAAACTCAGATCTCTGAAATCCCGGAGGGAGATCCTGCCCAATTGTTTGTTTAATGACTCGAGGTCCTGCAAAACCGATCAAGGCACCAGGCTCAGCTAATATCACATCACCAAGCATTCCAAAGCTTGCAGTAACGCCACCAGTTGTCGGGTCAGTTAATATGGGTATGAAAAGACCACCATTATTTGAGAATTTTGCTAATTGAGAACTAGTTTTAGCTAATTGCATAAGCGATATCGCTCCTTCCTGCATTCTAGCTCCACCCGATGAACAAATGAGAATGAATGGTACTTTTTTTTCTCCAGCCATAACCAATGATCTAGACACAGCCTCTCCAACAACAGATCCCATACTACCACCAATAAATGAAAAATTCATGATCGCTAAAATAACATCATGACCATTCATCTTACCTTCACATACACGAATCGCATCATTCTCACCAGTCTTTGATTTAGCTGCGATTATCTGATCTTTATATGCTTTATTTGCTTTAAAATTCAAAAAATCCTTTGGCGAGAGATTCTCAAAATGACTAGATACCGTACCTTCATCTAATAGTAGAGTCACATAGGTATCTGGAGAAATTTTAAAATGATGATCGCAATGATGACACACAGAAAGTTTCTTTTCAAGTTCTGGTCGATAGATTATCTCATCACATGATGGACATTTATCCCACAAGCCATCAGGAATTGATTTTTTTTCAGAATCTTTTAATTTTTTTTCTTTTCGTTTAAACCAAACCATATAAACAATCTAATGTTCGAGGTGCATTACTAGTGCATCACTACCATCTTTGTAGTAATCATTACGTACATCTATCTCTTTAAACCCAAAACTCAAGTAAAGATTGATGGCAGATAAATTACCTTGTTTTACTTCTAAAAATACGGATGATTTAGATGGAATCTGATTTAAAATGTGGCCAAGTAGTAGCCTTCCAAGTCCTTTACCTTGGAATGACGGTGTAATTGCCATATTAATGATATTTACTTCATTATTAAATAAGCGAACCATACAATATCCCAAGATGTTTTGTGATTGTTCTATGACCCAAGTGATTTTTTCGGGGATATCCTCTAATTCATCTGCTATCATCTCTATGGTCCAATGTTCTTTACTAAATACAACTTGCTCAATTAAAAAAATAGATCGTAGATCCTTAGGAATAGCCTTCCTCACTATTTTTTTTTCAAACACTGCGTTTTATTTTAAAAGGTGCTATGTATTCTGGTACTAGACCGTAAGGCTTATGAATTATCCATTCATCAAAAAATAAAGATGCAAGTAATCCAATATGTCTCGCAGAATGTATTACCTCTTGAATTGAATCATCGGCATTAAAAAAATTTCCACAATTAGAATGAAAACCTATCTCTCTGCCATCTAAATATTTATCAATATTATTAACGACGGCTTTATCCTTCATTTTTGGCAAATTATTTTCCCAATCAAAGCCTTGGTAGAATACTTTTTTTGAGTGAGAGTGTAGTATGCCATTTTTTGGTTCACGATCCTTTAAGGCAAATGCCAAAGATAACATAGTTGGAACAGGTATTATTGGAAGTCCTTTTGAATATGCGAGACCTTTACAAAATCCTAGGCCTATTCTTAGACCGGTAAATGACCCAGGACCAATACTAATAGCCAATGCATCTATCTCTTCTATGGTTTTATTGCAATCTCCTAGGGTTGTATTTATAAATTGAGGGAGTCTTTCATTGTGCTCTCTTGGACACAATTCCTCAACGCAACTTAGTACATCATTATTTTGAATGATAGCTGTACTGCATATTGTGGATGAGGTTTCAAATGATAGAAGAACCTTAGACATCAATATCTATTCCCATAACCTCAATTTTCCTAAAATTAGGATTTCCCTTTATCCTAGAGAATTGGATGCTAATAATGGTATCATCAAATATCTCACCAATAATATTTGCCCATTCTATTAGAGTAACACCTTTTTCAGGTCTTAAATATTCTTCACCACCGATCTTTAAAAAATCATTTACACCTTCCAACCTATAGGCATCAATGTGATATAACCAGTGGTCTTTACCCTTATACTCTGACACTAATTTAAAGGTCGGAGAACCAACCCTTTCATTTACCCCGATTGCTCTCGCAAAGCCTTGTGTAAATGTTGTCTTCCCCGTCCCAAGATTCCCTATCAAGGCAACCACACTACCGACCTTAGTTTTTTCAACAAGCTTTTGTGCTAGGAATTGGGTATCGGCAATGGAACCACTATTGAATATCATTAAGATCTACTTTTCATTATTGCAAGTGGGACTATCATTTCTTCCATGCTAATACCTCCATGTTGAAATGAGTTATTAAACTTACCTTGATATTTATGAGCCTCATTTGGATATATGAAATAATTATCATTCTTTGCTATTACATAACTTGGTTGCGGCCCAAACTCAGGAAGTCTATAATCCTTCGGATCTTTTATGACCAAAGCATTCTTTGGATTGGTATTAATATTTCGACCATATTTATAGCGTACTCCTGATGACGCAGTACGATCAGCAGATACCATAACATCATTTTGAACACGAATACTACCATGGTCACTCGTCATTATTACAGTGACTCCCATTTCTGAATAATATTTTAACACTTTCAATAGCCATGATTGCTCAAGCCAATTTTTAACTGCTGCTCTATACCCAGTTTCATCAGGAACTATTTCTTTTAGTACATCCATTTGTGAACTCTTATGTGCTAGGATATCAACAAAATTGACAACCAATGCAATTAGGTCTTGACTGGCATATTCCTTGATACGACTCTGAAACTTATTCCCCTCTTCCACAGCCCATATCTTATGATAATGGACGGAAGTATCTTTCAAATGATGCACCTTTAATTGATCGATCAAAAATTGTTTTTCATATTGGTTCAGACTCGGGGCATCCTCTTTCATGTCAGATGCTTGGCGTGGATATTTTGAGATCATCTCATCAGGAAACATACCAGAAAAAATTGCGTTCCTTGAATACGGTGTTGCGGTCGGCAATAATGACAAGCAGTATTCTAGCTCAATATTAAATAATGGCTCTAATAGAGGCATCATTGTCTTAAAATGATCATATCGCATACAATCGACAACAAGCAAACAAACTTTCTCATGATCTTTTAGCCGAGGGACAACATATTGAGGCACAATATCCTTTGTAAGCATAGGTCTGTCTTCCATATGTATCCATGCGCTATAATTGGATTCGATGAAATGCGTAAACTCCCTATTACATGTATTTATTTGTTCCTCAAGTATATTACCTAGCCCAGTGTCCTTATAGGTATCAAATTTTATTTGCCAATCTACAAGGCGATCATAAAGATTCCACCAATCATCTACAAAGAGGGTCTCTTGCATCGTCATATCTATTTCTTGAAATTGCTTTAAATATTCACTGGTCGCCTTCTCTTGAGTGAGTTTTTTCTTTTCCAGGGCCTGTTTGCACGCCATAAAGATCTGACTAGGGTTTACAGGTTTTATCAAGAACTGCTCTACCTGCCCTGATATAGCTTCGTCCATCAGCCATTCATCCTCAGTCTTTGTGATCATTATGATCAACTGACTCGACCGATGTTTTTTTAATTCAGAAAGAGTCTCGATCCCATCCATCCCCGGCATGGAATGATCTAATAGAATTAGATCAAATTGATTGGATTTAGACATTACTACCGCATCTTGACCATTGGTGGCTTTGGATAAAGTATATCCCTTCTCTTCTAAAAATAGGATATGAGGCTTTAGATGTTCAACCTCATCATCGACCCAAAGAATATGCCCTCTTGAATTTGTCATAAATGGATTACCTTATGAATTATAAATAAAACGTGCCAAAACCAAAAAGTTCCAATTTCTATTTTGATGTCATTGCCCATACTCCATCCCAATCCTTATCAGGTGGATTTTCTCTGAACATTGAGCATCTATTGATATACACGGCAGATGGAGTGGTATTCCTAGAGGTGAAATGATCTTCCATGGTATCAGCTTTTTCAAAACACTTGATTGCCTCATTCCATTCTTTTTGGAAATAGTGATCCAGTCCTTTTTCAAAAATTCTAATTAGATCGATAGATTCATTATCTGCGTTGTCTTTCTCTGAGATCAATTCATAGACCTTGACAGGTATATTCTTTCCCTTGACCTGTACAAAATCTAAAAATCGAAAGATAAATCTATCTTTTGCTGATTCATATATATTCTCACCAACAAAGTTGTAAACACCATATTGTTTTGCGGATGACTCAAGTCTAGCAGCCAGATTGACCGTATCTCCCATCATTGTATAATTCATACGCATTTCTGAACCCATATTACCTGTGACCATCTTACCACTATTGAGCCCTATTCGATGCTGCATTGAATAAACAATATCTGGCCAATCATTTTCATTGCGCCATTTTTCTCTTAATTCACCAAGCGCCCTTTGCATCTCCAAAGCTGTAACACAAGATTTTATCTCATGATCATCAACATGAACCGGAGCACCATAGAAGGCCACAATTGCATCTCCAATGTATTTATCCAATGTTCCCTCATTGTCCAAGACAACTTTGGACATCACCGTAAGATATTCATTCATTAATGCAACCATTCGCTCAGGCTCTAGTGCTTCGGAGAATGTTGAAAAGTTCTGTATATCCGAAAAGAATGCCGTATGATGGCCCTCGACACCTCCTAGTTTAGGGGCTTGTTTTTCTTCATACATCTTATCCAATACTTCTGGTGAGATATAGGTCCCAAAGGTCTCTCGTAAAAATTTCTTGTCTTGTTGCTCATGTAAGAATTGAAAAATAATGTTTGATGCATACGTCAATATAAGACCCGCTATGGGCGCTATGATAGGCATTACATACGACTCACCCGGACCAGGCAAGGTAACCTGCAATTGATCATAAAATAATCCGTATATGCTTGAAGGAAGGACACTGGAAATAGTTGATTTCCAAAACCACAAATAATCATTTGCAAACATTCCCATGGCAAATGCATAGTACAACAGTCCTTCAGAAAATATGACTATTCCTGCAATAATTGGGTGTAGCTCGATCTTTGTTAGCAAAATATATGCAATCGTACATAGACTGAAAATCAATAGAAAATTAACAAGAGGATAGGGTGCCCCTTCTGCCATATAGCGGGTGGTCTTACCTCCAAGGGCCTTGATGTAATTATTATGAAGTAGGGTCTGTATGGCATTTGCATGGGTTTCCATTCCCGGTGTGAGTTGACTCATATCCATATAATTGTAAAATGGTGTGGACTTGACATCATGAATCACTTCTACATTTACACCCAATATTACGATCTTATCATAAAATGGTGACTGAGTTATATCGAAGTCTGAACCTATGCCCATCATTTGCATCATCTCATTTCTCTCTGATTCACCTTCAATTGCTGATATCCATTCGGGAATCTCACCAGGAATAAATTGGCTCATCCAGTCTATGTCCTCTGGCAGATCGTAGTCTTGTGTATCGAGTATTTGTGATAGAGAAAATCTTGGAAAAGTACCCCACGGTTTAAATGCATTATCACCAGGTATCTTATATCCAGAAGGAGGGCCATAATAATTGACCAAAAAATTATTTGTTCGCCCATATGAGTTGATCCTTAGATCACCAAAACTCCAGATCAATTCTTCTGAATTAAAAGTTGGTAGTATGTCGTCTGGCATGTCCAAATAAGATTTGACACATTTCAAACCTAAGGTCAAGTACGCAACATCTGGATCATGTTCCATATACCCCGCGATGCTATACTGTCTTGAAAATCCATCAGTGTCAAGCATATCATTGATCAGACCCGTTTCTGGCTTAGCATCCATTATCTCATCGACAGGATAGGCAATATAGGTAGGCGGAACTCTTGTGGCCTCACGAACCATTTTAACATCCATGATAATGTCCGTTCCATTTTCTTGGGCTCTTTTTATGGATTCAGCCAAAATGATATCTCCATGGCCGGGGAGGTATTGCTGGAACTCTGGAGGCAGATTTCCACTTACACTTCTCAAATATTGCGATCTTGCATCAGGTGAGTCAAATTGTATGTCAAATGCAATGACCTGCGCCCCTGCTTTATTCAAGTTATCGACCGCTCTAGCCCAAATATCTCCCCTCGGATATGGCCAAGGATACTTATCCTTAAGAATGCGCCATGCCTCGTCATCCACCTCAACCAAGACAACATCAGTCCCCATATCAATGATCGTGGAATCACTAGCACGCCAACCGGTCAATGGCCCACGAACTGAATGGAATCGATAGTCGTAGGTCTTTAATTCCAAAAAGTCGAATACACCTGTCCAGTGAAGAAGGCAGGTGATTATGACCGCACCCATGGTAAGACCTAGATCTACCAAATGGTCTTGAAAAAACTTTTTTATATCATCGATCAAAATCTGTATCCTAGAGTAAGGTTGAGCCCTGAACTATTAGTTGACCATTCACCCTTGCTGTTATTCACTCTAATAGAACTATTAAAACTTAATGTTAATTTATCTATAATATCCCAATCTGCGCCTATTTTACCCCCATAGAGTTTAACGGATGTATCATCCTTTTTTCCATTAGTTGTAAAGTCTATGCCGGACCTTAGTCTCATCTTATTATCATAGAGAGCGTATTGTGCAGATGTGCTTATGGAGGTCCATGTATTGACCTGCTGTTGAGCAACATTATTTTCATCTAAAAATGGTATGATTATCTTTGTCTGGTTAAACGTTGAGGATGTCTTAAGTGGTATTTCAAAACGAGTGGAAATTGTGGCCGATATGGACTGAGTCTCTGACTTTTGAAAAAAGTAATTCTTATTTCTTTGAGATGCCAAGTTATCTTTATAGGTAATTGAATTCAGATTAATTGATGTAGTGGTCGTGAAAATTTCAAAATTTCCTGGAATGTTTATAGATGCCATGACATTTAGTGCTTGGGAATCCTCTCTATTATCACCTAGATAATTACCATATTGGTCTGTATCAATCGAATCTATCCCATTTGTTCTACCAATGGACTGAAGATTCATGATGATCGAAGGAGCACCAGGCCCAGGAACAAGGGTCGTGTTCATTGACAATGTCTTTGTAGCAATTGGGTGTGCCACTAGAGATGATAACTTATTGTCACGATACTTATACCCGACCACAAACATTAATCGTCTACCTAGAGTCGACAACCTGTCATTGATCGTGAACTCTCGAATGTTATTTGTCAAATATGGATTACCAAAACTTTTATATTGTGGACCAAGTTGTCGATATTGAATAAGTATATTATTAAATGAATAACTCCCCTTTAAGCGAAGGTAATACGCAGAAGAAGGCATATTCAAAAAGGCTCTTAAGGGACTCTCCTCCGCGGCTATGGGGTCAATGGGTAATATTGGAGCCATATAGAGAGGGTTAATGGTAAATATATCCTCATATGAATCAATGAAATCCCCAATGGCAGATATATCATAACTCCCCATTAATTTTCCATCACTCAATGTATCCATAAGTAGATCCAATGAGTCCTTACTTGCTTTACCAGCCCAAATATTGTAATTGGTAAGACTCATGTTCCAGCCCATTTGAAACAGTAGTTTGCGATTGTCCATAGATCCTTCAAGATCAAATCCAAATGTCAGATTCTCTTGAGGGCTACCATCATCCCAATTTTTTTTCTTTATCTTTACTGTATCATCATTATTGAGAGAATCAATGAATTGTGTCAAGGTATATGTCGAGGATAGTGAATCACCAAAGATACTTGTGTCAACGGAGAAAAGGCTATTCTCAGGTGCACGTATCTTGATTTTTTCAAAGTCATCCCTTGCCTTAAGAAAATGTAGACCTGCCTTGAACCAGTCATTGAATGAGAAGGCTAATCTTGCGGCATTTATTTTTCTTGGAAAGGTATATCCTTTTCGATCAAGCAGGTATACCCTATTACCAAATTCATCATATTTGACATCATTGGTTAATAATTCATATGCACGATCAAGACCGTTTTGGTATTGAACCTTTCTAGCGAGTAATCCTGAAACGGTCTGTATCTCAATCGATCCTTTGAAGTCAAAGGCAAATAGATCTCTGCCCAACACATTAAAACCATCGAAACCAAATCCATAGCCTACATCCACATCTATATATCGACCATTGACCTTCTTACCATCTAATATGAATTGAGATATTGATGGATAGAGATCCCCATTTTCAATTTTTAG
>Ga0208766_1001315_pt1 | contig 13246 bp, 16 predicted proteins | sample ETN01SmetaG_3_FD_185792 | JGI IMG/M metagenome (GOLD analysis project Ga0208766, IMG submission 185792) | Marine microbial and viral communities from oxygen minimum zone, Eastern Pacific Ocean - ETNP2014F12-01SV263 (SPAdes) (version 2) | ecosystem: Environmental > Aquatic > Marine > Oceanic ...
TTCTATCTGACGTGTTTTGTTCTTTTTGCAGCAGGTCTAGATTTTGGTTCAGGGGTGTCTGAGAGTTTTCTTCTACCAGTACCTCTACCTGTTGAAACTGTTCTACTGCCTGCAGCTTTCTTTCTTTCAGCTTGAATTTTTTTAAATTCTTCACCTGAGAATTTGAGATCGCCTACATCAACTTCTATAGTTCCAGTACCTCTACCAGTTCTAACTTTTACTTTAACCATGTTTTTACTAAAATCATCTACGGGCTTTTATAAGATATGTCTATATTTTCCTTATAAAAACAATATATCATAATTTAATTTTATTATGATACATTAAACATCTCGTAATTGATTTGTACCATTACTATAAAATTATCTTAATTTAAAAAAAATTGTTATGAAGAAAATATTTGTTATTTTACCTGCTATTGCATTTGCAGTACTTCTTTTGAATGGATTTTATGGACATTTACTATTTGCATCTCCCTATGATCAAGACATAAACAAATATTCAATTTATGTACATTTCCAAGAAGAATGGAATAGTTTTCCTGTAAATGTTTTATTTGAAATAACAAATGTTTGGTCTAATCCAAATCCTACTGATCATGTTTACTCTACTGATTTCTCCAATGTTTCTAATTTTGATAATTATAATTTTAACAATTTACAATTTCAAGACAATCGAGGTTATGTTGAATTAAAACATCAATTCAGTGATTGTAATTCAAGTTGGAAACCTATGACATATCGTTATGCAATTGATTCAATTAGAACTCAAATTGAATTAATTCAAGGTTCTGAACTCAGCAGTGATACTTATGTTTCAATTATACCTAATGTCAAAACTACCAATTCAATCGAATCAAATTATTATGCTCAATTCATTCCAATTTGTTCTGATAAAAAAATTACCTCTTACGAATATTCTATTTCTATTGATGATCGAAATTCTTGGTTTGATGTATATTTTGTTGACTCCAAAAAACAATTTGATAATTATTTAAAATCTGAAAAATTTAATTTTTATACAAATGATGGTTGTTTTGGAAAAAGTTATACTAGTTTTAGTGGAGTTTGTGAAAACATAGATGGCAATTCTGGATTATTAATTTTAATTCCTGATAATTTGAGTCGTTCTTTAACAAAAATTGAAATAAATCTTCATGAAAAAATTTAGAAGAATTTTACTAACTGCTTATCCAGCCTAATTTTTTGAAATAAATGAACATCAAGATTGCAGGTATTGCAGATGCAAGAATTACGAGTATAAACGTGGTAAATGGCCCTAAAACCATTAAATTTTCTCCAATTCCTCCTGGTAGATTCACATTCATTCCATAAAATGTTCCAATTACTGTTGATGGAATAGCTAATGTAAAAATCATAGTTAAGACAGCTAAAACTTTGTTTGTTTTTTCATTACTTAACACAAAATCTGTATCTTTGTAAATTTCCATTGTTTCTCTTGATTCCTCTAATGTTTCAATTACTTTGTCAATGTGATCAATTACATCATCAAAATACAATGCAAGCTCATCATCTGAATTATCTGAAAATCTTTTAACATTTTTTGCAATTTCTAATACAAATCTCTTTAGTGGTACTGATATTCTTCTTAATCTATTGATTTCCCTTCTAAGTAAAGCAATACTTCTGGCAACTGGTTTTGATTCATCAAATACATTATCCTCCATTTCATCTAAATTTGCAATAATTTTTCTTGATGTGTGTAGAAGATCATCTACTAAAGCATCTATAATTTCGTGAAGTAAATCTCCAGATGACTCTCCTACTAATCTATTTTTTAATTCCTTATCAGAATCTAAAATGCATGTTTGTACTAATTGTACTAATGGTTTGAGATCTCCTTGATGTACAGTTACTAGAAAATTTTTTCCTACAAATATGGATAATTGACTATTTTTTGAAATTCCAATTTTTTGTGCAAGTGGTGGAAATTGTAAAATTACAAAAAAATGATCATCATAACTATCAAGTTTTGGAAGTTCAAACTTTGTCATACAATCTTCAATGTTTAATTCATTGAAGTTGTAATCTGGAGCTAATTTTTCAACATCTTCTCTATCTGGATTTTGTAAATCAATCCATGTGAATCCATTGCCTTGGATTTTTTCAATTTTTTTTTCTACAGGTATAGATAATGATTTCTTTCCTGAACGTAGCCTGTTAGTGATAAATCCTCGTCTCATGGTGAAAAATACCCAGATTCTTCAAATTTAAAGCGATCGTTACTTCTTATTCACAAATTATCTTTAATTCAAATTTTAGGCTAATTTTTTATTAATTTTTGATTGTTTTCATCTTCATTCAATGTTAAAGATTATTACAGGATGAAAAAATTAATTTTTTTGTGGCCCTCGTAGTACAGTGGTTAGTATAGAGGATTGTGGATCCTCGGACAGGAGTTCGATTCCCCTCGAGGGCCCTTGTTATTTTAAAATATTCCGAATTTACTTGATTCCATCTCTTCTTTGATGGCAATTTTAAATCTGGGTGATTTTTTTTCAACATTTTTGGTTAACCACGTTAGAAATTTTTTATCCGTTGTCTTACCTTTTAATTTTTGAAAATCTTGAGCCATCATTGATTCCAATTTTTGGATTAATGTTCTATTTACACTAAGTACAAAAAAATGCCATCCAAAAGCAAATTCTGAATCTGTCATTACAAAGTCACCATCCCCATGAACCATTTCTTCTAAAAATGTGAGTTGTTGTGTTAATGCTTTACTTGTTTTGTCGTAATCTATTGCAGATACATTGATGTTTAGTCTGCTTTCCATAATTTTTTAATGGATATACAAAATAAAAGGCTTACACTCATTATTTTAGTAAATACTCAAAATCAATATCAAAATGCATTTTCATTATTCCAATATATGTTCTAATTGATTCTGGTACTTCTTCAGTACATGTTACACCTAACTCTTTAGCATTAATCCAAATAATCAGTGTTTGAAGAATTGTAAGAAATCTATCATTTTTTATTTCTGAACCTGACATAGATTTAGTGTATCTTTCTGCAAATTCCCATGCTGTTACAAAATCTATACATTTAACTCCAAAAACTGCTAATAATTGTTCTTGCAAGTTTTTTGCTTTTTGTAATGGTATTTTATTAATAATAAATGGAAAATTCACTTGATCAGGAAGATAATTTGGTAGTGGTCCCCAGATTGTAATTATTTTTGTTTCTGGTTTTAATTCTTTAAATTTTTCAGTCATTTCATTAATGATTGCTTCATCTGTAAACCAAAATAATATTACAGTTGCATCTGACAAATCTGCTTCTTGTATATTTTGATAAATTAATTTTGCATCAATCTTTTTTTCATTAATTTGATTTTCTCCATTTTTGATTTTTTCAAGATTATTGTCGATCCCTATTGCTTTTTTAACATTGAATTCTTTATTTGCTATTTCTATTCCTTTTTCATCATGACAACCCAGATGATAAAATATGTCATCTTTTCCTAGTGCAGCAAATTTGAAAATATCTCTAAATGTTTTGTCAGGTAACTGAACATCTTCTCCACTAAGAACATTTTTTGGAAGTGTGTCTAAATATTCTTCAAACTTCAATAACTACACTAGTTTAAAGGAGAATTTATTCTCTTATACTTTCTAATTTTGATACGGCTTGCCATAATTGAGTCCTTACATATGATGGCATGTTTGGATCTTGTGTAACATCATCTAATAGACTAATTGTATTTGCAGCTCTAACTGATAACGAATATTCTTCTTTAACTAAATCTGCAACAAGATCAGAAATTGATTTCTTTATTGTTTTTGGAGTTGAATTTGTTGCAATTATTAGGTTTAATGTTTCAACAGCTTCTTTCATTGCTTGTTTATTTTGAGTTTCATCTGCCATCTTTAACATATTTTGTTAAAAATTAGCATATATAGTTACAGCTCTACAAATACACTATCAGATTCTACTACTATACTGTATGATGTCAAATCTCTTAATTTCATTGGAAATTTTAAAAATTTGCCATTTTTACAATCAAATTCTGCTGCATGCCACCCACACGTAATTACACATCCATCTAATTTTCCTTCTGATAAACTAGAACCTGAATGAGTACATGAATCATCTGTAGCAAAATATTTGCCATCGATATTTGCTACTAAGATATCTCTGCCATCTATTGAAACTTTTATCATTTTTCCAGGCGATATGTCTGATGTTTTTCCTACAATTATTTTTCCCATGAGCCTTTTTATTTGATAATTCTTAATATTTTTTCGTATATGGAAATTAGAGAAGCAAATATTTCTGATAAAAATTCTGTCTTAAAATTTTGTAAAAATACATTTTCTTGGGGTGATTATATCGAAAAAGTTTGGTCATCATGGCTTGATGAAGGAAATTTATTTTTATTTGAAAAGCAATCTCCAGTTGGAATATGTCATGCATTTTATTCTGAAAATCAGATATGGATAGAGGGTATTCGTATTGATCCCAATCATCGTAGAGAAATGATTGCATCAAAACTCGTAACTTATGCAGAATCAATTGGGAAGAAAAATCAAAAATTATTTTCTTATATGTTGATAGATACTGAAAATAAAAATTCAATTTCTATGGCTAATTCATTAAATTATGATACTTTTGAAACATGGAATTACTATTCATTAAACCCTAAAAAAAATTCAAATTTTAAAATTGAATTTGAAAAATCTGTAGATGGTGAAATTTTTACTTTTTATGTTGATTCATGGAGATGGATTAAAACTACTAAAGAAATTTTAACTGATCTATCTTCTCAAAATAAAATTATTAAATCTAATTTAAATGGAAAAAAAACTACTGCAATAATTGGAAATTACAAACATATTGATAATACGCTAATTGTTACTCTGTCTTCAGGCTCATTTGATACTTTATCTAATGTTTTGTCTTATCTACAAAATTTTGCATTTGAAAATAATTATGAACGAATTCAAATTTTGACTAATAAAAAATTAGAATTTTTTGATTCTTTAGACTACAAAATATCATTTTATTTAATGAAAAAATCTTTACATTAATTTGATTTGATGACTTTAATTGTATTGTTTAGTATTCCTAAACCTTCAATTTCCATTTCAATTTGATCCCCGTCTTTTAGGTATACTGCATTTGGTTTGTTTAGCATTACTCCTGCAGGCGTTCCTGTTGAAATTATGTCCCCTTTTTGTAATGTCATTACTTTAGTAATTTTTGAAATTATCTCTGGAATTTTAATAAACATGTTACTTGTTGAGGAATTTTGTCTAACTTCTCCATTCACTTTAGTTACCATCTTTAGATTTTGTGGATTTTGTATTTCATCAGCTGTTGTTATCCATGGTCCACATGGTGCAAACGAATCAAATCCTTTCCCTCTTGTAAATTGTTTATCTTTATTTTGAATATCTCTTGCTGAAACATCATTGAAAATCATATAGCCAAAGATCATTTCTGAAGCATTTTCAATACTGACATTTTTACAATCTTTTCTAATAATTAGTGCTAATTCTATTTCGTAATCTAGTTGAGTAACAAAGTCTGGACAAACAATGTCTGATTTTGTATGATTTAATGCTGTTCGAGGTTTAATTACTAATGCTGGATCATCAGGTGCTTGTAATCCTTGCTCTTTTGCATGATCTACATAATTGAATGCTAAACAGATTATTTTATTTGGATTTGGAATGGGTGCTAATAATTTGTATTTTGAAATGTCTTCTCTATATTCTAATTCATTTGTTTTATTCTTAATTTCTTCATACCATCCATCAAACAAGAAATCTTTTACATTGATGGGAATTGGTACGCCTGTTAATTCTGTAATTTCACTTTTAATTGCTATTTTATCGCCTTTGACAAAACCATATGTTTCATTAGTCCCATCTGTTACTCTAACTATTCTCATATTATATCACTTATGTGTAAAAATTGCTTGATTTTGTGAATCTTTTCTACAGTATCCAAATCTAATAAATTGTATTTCTTCACCTTCTTTTAATTGTAAGTAATGTGGTTCACAGTAAGCATCAAGTTCTTCTATACTATCTTCATTAAACTTTTCATCAATAAACAATATTTTTGGAATAATCATTTTAATTTTGTGCCCTGTTTTTTGTGAAACCCATTGTATCTTTGGAATATTTGTAATATCTCCATCTTTTACATATTCTCCCTCTAATTCTTCCCCGTATTTTGTAATCAAAATATTTCCTAATCCTAAAAGTCTAACTTGTTCTCCTTCTTTGAGATTTTCTGCATCTTCACCAGAGATGTAAAAATCTCCATTCACCTCAATGTTACGTTTACCCAAATCATTTACTGGATGATTTGAAACTTCAACAGATGTAATTGTTAAATTTTTTACTGATAATTTTTTTGGACTAGTAACCATATACAATCTAATGCTACTCTCATCAACAAATTTTCTGTTAAATGCTTCAAGAGAATCAAAAGGTGCTAAAGTATTTGCTTTGGTTAAACCTAATGACATGATAAATTTTCTAATTGCCTCTGGTTTGATACCTCTTTTCTTTAATGCCTCTAAAGTTGGTAATCTTGGATCGTCATACCATGAAACTTTACGTTCTTCGATTAGTGGTTTGATGATTCTTTTTGAAATTGGCATACCCTTGAATTCCAATCTTGAGAAAAACCCTTGCTGTGGTTTTCTCATATTTAGCGAATCTAAAATTGCTTCAGTCAACTCTTCTCTCAACTCAAATTCTTTTGAACGAAAAGCGTGCGTAATTCCGTCAATACTATCTTCAATTGCTACTGCAAAATCATAACTTGGCCAAATCCTATATTTTTCACCTACTGTGTAGTGTTTTCCTTCAATAATTCTGAATAAAACTGGGTCTCTCATTACTGCGTTATCTGCTTGCATGTCTCCTCGGAATCTAACTATTGCTTCACCTGGATTAAATTTAGTTTCCATTTTTTTCCAATTACTGATATTTTTATCAATATCTTCTCTACTGCATTTACATGCTTTTCTCTCCCGTCTGTTTTTACTAATGTCATCTCTTTTGCATTTACAAACGTAGGCTTTTCCAGAATTAATTAACTCCATTCCTTTTTCATAAAATACTTCCATATCATCTGAAGTACTTTTGACAATATCGAATTCAATTCCTAACCATTCTAAGCCCACTTTAATTGCAGCATGATATTCCATTCTTTCAGCTTCAGGATTTGTATCATCCATTCTTAGAATAAATTTTCCTCCATACATTTTTGCATATTCTGAATTAATGATAGCTGCTTTTGCATGACCTATGTGTGGATACCCATTTGGTTCTGGTGGAAATCTTGTAACAACATTTCCTTGTTCTGCATTTTTTAATTCTGGTAGGCCTTCTCTTTCTTTAATTTTTTCTTTAGGAGCTAAAACTTCTGGAAATTTTTCTTCAATTTCTTTTTTTTGTTCTTCTATTGATAATTGATTTACATTTAAAACAATTTCTGAAATTTCAATTGAAATTTCTTTAACTTTGGTTCTAAATTCTGGTTTAGTTCCAAGAATTTTTCCTAAAATTATTTTGTCCCTGGTTTCACCGCCATGTTCAAACGCATTTTGAAGAGTTAATTTTCTAATCTCTTTTTTTATTTCTTCGTCCATGATGACTTAACCTTTTTTTAACTATACGCTTCGTTTTACTACAAAATCTAACAGTGCAGTTAATTCCACTTTTGCAGCTCCATTGTATTTTTTCAGTGATTTTTCAGACTTTTCAGCGTATTTTAGAGCCTGATTTCTAACTTTTTCTTCAATTCCTAGTGAGCGTATAACTTCAACTGATTTACTCAAATCCTTTTTAGAAATTTTACTATTTCCAAATGCTTTAAGAATAATTTTTTTATCTTTACCTTTTGCTAGTTTTATTGCCATTAAAATTGGGAGTGATTTTTTACCTTCTCTCAAATCATTACCTACTGGCTTTTTAGTTACTTTAGTATCACCCATAACGCCTATCAAGTCATCTGTAATTTGAAATGCAATTCCTAAATTTTTTCCAAATGTTGAAAGATTTGAAATATCCTTAGGTTTGTTTGTTGCAGAAATTGCTCCCATTGCACATGAAACATCAAATAATGCTGCCGTCTTTTTTCCTATCATTGTAATGTATTCTTTTTCTGTTGGGATTCTTTTTTCATCTGCCATTTTGATATCTAATAATTGTCCTTCACAAACATCTACACAAGCCTTTGCAAGTCTAGAAATTAGATGTGTTGTTGCTTTTGGCGATAATTTTGATTCTGAAATTATTTGAAATGCTTTTGAAAATAATACATCTCCTGCTAGAATTGCAATTGGCATACCAAATTTTTTATGTACTGTTGGAACACCATGACGCATTTCATCATTATCCATTATGTCATCATGTACAAGAGTAAAGTTATGTACCATTTCCACTGCACTAGCAGCTATCATTGCATTTGATGATTTACCACCTAAAATTTGACAGCTTTTGATTACCATGTATGGTCGAAGCCTTTTTCCTCCATTCACAATTAGATGTCCTGCTGCATCATATAGCTTTTTTGGATTTCCATTTAATTTAGAATTTAGAAACTTGTTAACGACTTTAGCATTATTTTCAATTTGTTTAGTTTTCTTCATCTAACAATCTCCATTTTTCTTTAGGTAAGTGGGTCTTAATTGCTTCTTGTAATCCCTCATGAACTTCAGTATTAAGCCACATAGATAATACATTTTTGTGTTTTTTGAGCATAGATTTTTCTGATTTATCTAGTAATTCTAATGCAATTAACATCCATGGACAATAAATTTCAGGATTTATTTTGATTTCCTTGATTAACTCTTTGGCTGTAATCCATTTGATCTCATCAATTTCTCCTTCAATTTCTTTTAATTTTGTATCTTCATCAATTACTCCAACTAGTGTTCCACATACTTCATTTTCTGAACCAACATCTTTGTAAGCTACATGATATTCAAATTTATGAAAATAATCTAGTTTTCCATTAATTCCTAATTCTTCAGGCATTCTTCTCTCACCTGATGAGACATATCCTTCGGATTCTCTAGGGTGACTTGCAAATGTTCCATCCCAGTCTCCTGGCCATAACATTTTTTCTTTTGCTCTTTTTGTAAGTACTAACCTTCCATTATCATCAAATAACAATGCAGTAAATGCCCTATGTAATTTTCCATTTGGTAAATGACATTTTACTTTCTCTTCTAACCCTATAGGATTATCATTTTCATCTACTAATATTACAAATTCTTCAGGCATTTCTTTTTCCTTTAAACATGGTTCCTTTAAACTCTCTATTTTGAATAGCTTTTACAATTCTTTCAGGATTTTTACCATTTACAAAAAATACATTCATGCCCATCTTAGAAATTTTAATTGCTTCCTCTACTTTTCTAGTCATTCCTCCTGTTACATCCATTTTGTTTTCTGATATTGACGGCATGGTTCCTTTTAATTCTGAAATCAATTTTTTTGATTTGAGATCAGAGTATAGGCCATCTTCATTTAATGCAAAAATACACAATCTTGGTTTTAGAATTTTTGCAAAATGTGTCATAATTTTATCTCCTGATAAAATGTATGTTTTATTTTGACCAAACCATAACGCATCCCCATATGTAACAGGAATTAAGCCTGATTTTGCTATTTTTTCAACTTCCTTGATCTTTTTTGAAATTGGTTTGTTACCTGACATAAAATCAGTTGGAGGTAAAGAGTATGGATTTAATTTATTTTTTAAACATGAATCTAAAATTATTTTATTCAAATCTATCATCGAATTTTTTATTATTGAAACCCCTTTCATATCGTATTTTCTTTCTTTGGTATGCATATCATATTTTACTGACCAATAATGTCCGTATGATCCTCCACCGTGAATAATTATAATTGGCTCTTTGATTTTTTTCAAACTTTTTGTTAAATTATCGATAGTTTTTCTTCTTGCTGATAATGGTTTTTCTTTATTTGTAATAATTGAACCACCTAATTTTATTAGAATCATGTTGTACCAAACTAATTAATCAATTAAAAAGTGTTCAGTCCTTTGAAATCAATCTTTGTTGCAAAACATTCGTATTTCTTATTTGTAAATTCCTCTAATGTATTTTCTAAATTAGATTCATTTGTTAATGCAAAAATACACCCACCACCACCGGAGCCTGTTATTTTTGCCCCATACGATGACATTTGTCCTATTTTTATCATATCTTCTAATTTTTCATTTGAGATTCCAATTTCTTCTAAAAATTTTTGATTTAGATTTACTTTTTCTCCAATTTCTTTAATTTTATTTTCTTTAATTAATTTTAAAACATCATTGACTAGTTTTGATTCTAAACTTGATAATTCATAAAATTTATCTTTATTTTGATTTTCAAATTCTTTTACTTTTGACACCATTGATTCAGTCGAATGTTCAATATCTGAATTTGCAATGACTAATTGAAAATTAGGCTCATCTTCAATTTTCCTAAATCCATTATTTTTATCATATTCCATTAATCCTCCATATGTAGAAACTGTACAATCTGCTCCTGATGTATTTTGATAAATTGTTTTTTCTGCCTCAATAGCAAGTTCTAATATTTTCTTCTTTGAAATTTCTCCAAATAAATTAAAAATTGCTGCAGCACCTGCTACACAACATGCTGATGATGAACCTAGTCCTGCACCTAGTGGAATTTCTGATTCAATCTGAATTTTTAATCCCTCATTTTCTTCTTTGAGTGCTCTGTTAGCTAAATAATAAAATGGTTTTAATGGTGAATTTATTTTTGAAATTGATTCATTTGGTTCTAAAACTAATTTCCCTATTTCTGATTCAATCGAAATTTTTCTTTCCTTAGTTTTTTCTGCAGTTACTGTAACTCTTTTGTTTATAGAACATAAAATTGATTTAATTCCATACACAACAAAATGTTCTCCAAACAAAATAACTTTTCCTGGAGCTGATGCTTTAGATTTCAATTAAACACTTGAAATTTTCTATTCGATTTCCTCTTCGGTAATCTTTGCTTCAAAATCATCAATTTCATATTTCATTGATTCATTTTCTTTTAACTCACCTTTTTCAATGAGAATCTGTCTGACTAACAACCAGTAAATTGTTGCTAGTGCTTTTCTTCCTCTGTTATTTCCTGGAATGATAATGTCTAATTTTGATGTAATGTTGTCTGTATTAGCAATTCCAACTACTGGAATTCCTGCATTAGTTGCTTCAATCAATGCTTGTTCATCTACTTCAGGATCTGAAATAACAACTAATTTTGGTTCAATGTAATATGGTAATGATGGATTTGTCAATGTACCTGGCATAAATCTTCCAAGTAATTTTTTAGCTCCTGTCATCTCACAGAATTTTTCAATAGGAACTTCTGCGTATCGTCTACTAGAACAAACGATAATATTTTCTGCTCCTAATCTATTGATGAATTTGGCTGATGTCTCTATTCTTGCTAGAGTGATATCGATATCTAACATATAGAGTCCTTCTGGACTGGCTTTTGTGATAAATGGTTTCATGAATTTTGTCTTTACTTGTGTTCCAACTCTGATCCCAGTTGAAATGACTTTTTTCTTAATGTCTACTATTTCTTCTTGTTCACTCATGACGATTTTAAATCTCCGCCATGCCACATATAAAATCATGCCCTGATAAACGCAATAATTCGTTCAATTTTGCTACTCTTTCGCCGCCTACCACGCCTACTTTGAGCATTTTTGATTTTGTTGCAATTCCTATGTGTGAAATTTGGGAATCTGTAGATTCTCCAGATCTATGTGATGTAATTAATCTGATATTGTTTTGATTTGCAACATTTGCAAATTCTAATGCATCATGTAGACTACCTGCTTGGTTTACTTTCAAGATTGCTGCATTACATGCTTTAATGCCAATTGCCTTAGTTAGGATGTCTTTGCTGGTTACAGTCAAGTCATCTCCTGTAACTAATGTATTTGGAAATTTTGCAGTCAATTCTGCCATATCTTCAAATGCCTCTTCATGAACTGCATCTTCAGCATAAATTAATTTAAATTTGTCAATAATGTCTGCTGCAAAATCAATCTGCTCACCTGTTGAATTTTCAAATCCAGCTCTGTCATAAACGTACTTTCCTTTTTCTTCATTCCATTGTGTTGATGATGCAAAATCTACTCCTAATGATACTTCGTTACCTAAAGTGAAACCTAAATTCTCACAAGCTTTAGCTGAAACTTCTAATGCCTTTTGATTTTCCAATTTTGGTGCCCATCCTCCTTCATCTCCTCTTCCGTTAGTGAAGTTTGGATCTTCTTTTTCCAAAACTTTTCTCAATTCTTTATGAACTGCTAGATTAGTCTCAATTGCATCTTCGATAGTTTTAGAACCTGTTGCACAAATTAAAATTTCTTGAATGTCTGGAGTTCCTGGCCCTGCATGTGCTCCACCACCTAAAATATTTCCTAATGGGAATGGGCATTTAGCTTCTAAATTTGGAGATAGTGTCTTGAATAGTGGTTGTTCTAATGATTGTGATGCTGATTCCATTGATGCAATTGTTACAGCAAAAGCAAGTGCACCGCCAATAACTGAATAATTATTGGTATTATCCAAACTTTTCAATGTCTCATGAATTGTTTTTAAATCTGATGAATCTAAACCAATGAATTTTTGTGAATTTTGTGTAAGTATTTTCAGGCTTTCTTCTGGACCTCCACTAGGAAAACTTGTTGCTTCATATTTTCCTACACTTGCACCCGATGGGGCACAAACTCTTCCTAGAAATTTATTCTCTGATTTAACATCAACTTCAATTGTTTTGCTGCCTCTACTATTGAATAAAACTCGTCCTTCAATAGATGTAATTTTAGACAAATTAATCTAATTCAGATTGAACTTCTTGTTTTCTTTTCTGAATTGATTCATAGAATGGAATTACTTGTTGAATTGTTTCAACCGTAGTCAAAAGCATTCTTCTACAACAATATCTGTTGATTTGTAACTCATTTAGAACTTTTTCAGGATCTTCTCCTGCTTTTAGTTTAGTTTGATAATCATCGAATTTATCTGCAATTAAGTTTCCACATGTAAAACATCTAACAGGAATTAACACGATGAAAAAAGTCGTCAAGGATTATAAAAACCATACAAGGTTCTTTTATTGCGGGCGTCGCCCAGCCTGGCCAAAGGCGCTAGCTTGAGGGGCTAGTCTCTCAGGAGTTCGTGGGTTCAAATCCCATCGCCCGCAC
>Ga0208766_1001318_pt1 | contig 13240 bp, 13 predicted proteins | sample ETN01SmetaG_3_FD_185792 | JGI IMG/M metagenome (GOLD analysis project Ga0208766, IMG submission 185792) | Marine microbial and viral communities from oxygen minimum zone, Eastern Pacific Ocean - ETNP2014F12-01SV263 (SPAdes) (version 2) | ecosystem: Environmental > Aquatic > Marine > Oceanic ...
ATCTCGTTGCTCCCATTCCTGCTTCAGGATTGACTCTCGACGTAGATATGCGCGCCGCAATAACTCTACATCAGTTGTCCCATTGGTAAAATAATAGGTATCAGGGAAAAAAAGCCCCTCAGCATGAGTGCCAGTTACACCCAATGCACTTAGCAATGTTTTAGCAGAGTAATTCTTAAGACTTTTTTTAAGCGTATTATTTGAGGAAATTTCAGTTAGCATTTCATTAATATCCCATCCCTCAAGTAAAGTAATTGAATGCTGAACAACATCGCCTGAAATAAAAATATTAATAATGTCAGGAGGACGTAGTCCCGGCGTTAAACGATATTCGCCAGATTGGATTTTTTTTGCATAACCAGAGTAGCGTGCATAAAGTTCTAAATAATAATGATTATCTAATACATTATATGATTTAAGTTTTTTATTTAAATCTCTAAAAGTAATGCCTGGCTCAATTTCAAAAATAAAAGGAACTTTAATATTTAAAGGTGTTTCTATAAATTTTTTATAATCGAGATAAAAAAAAGTAGATGAGACAATAAAGATAATTAAAGCAGATGTAATAAATTTTAATTGGTATTTTTGCATAACTTAGGAATAGAGTTGTATTCTTGTAAGGTTTTAATTATGTTTTGAGTTTTCTTATGATTAGAAAATTTTGTTTTATCAATTATATTAACTGGCCATACACCAATAATGCTGTTACACATAAAAATTTCTTCAGCATTCATTAAAAATTCAAGTGGTATTTTTTTTATTTCAACATTTAAAGATGTTAAATCATCTTTAAATTTTAAGTTACTTGCTAGCTCAATTATCTTTTCTCTTACTATTCCTTCAATTCCGCATGCTGATAAGTCAGGCGTATATAAGGTTTTACCTATAATGCAAAAAATATTACTCATTGTACCTTCGATAATATAATTTTCAGAGTCCATAACAATTCCCTCAGCAATTGAATCATCATTCCATTCAGATCTTGCCAGAATTTGCTCAAGTCGGTTTAGATGTTTTATCCCAGCTAAAAATGGATTTTTAGCATAACGATAGTTGCATATTCTCGTTTTAACACCCGAACTTGAATTTTTATCGTATTGAGATGACCATGGATATAATGAAATTATTCTTGTTGGCTCAATATTTTCTGAAATTTTATAACCGCGCCCACCTCCGCCACGGCTAATTATAATTTTTATAACTCCTCGGGATTTTGTTTTAATTAACGCAGAAACTTCATTTTTTAAAATATTTTTATCAGGGACTGCAATATTTAATTTTAAGCAACCCCTCTCAAGACGTTTTAAGTGCTCATCCCAGCATAGTAGTTGCTTATTTTCCACTGTAATGGTTTCAAATAATCCGTCACCATAATGCAATCCGCGATCGTGAGCTGTTAACTCATCTACAGACTTTCCATTAATTAGGTTTTTTATTGCCATGATTTTCTTGATGGCTAATCGAATAATTTAAATTACTTTTTTGAAAATAAGCGAGCCATTAGTTCCGCCAAATCCAAATGAATTTGAAAGTGTAGTTTCGATTTTCATTTCTCTGGCAACATTCGGCACATAATCAAGGTCACATTCTGGGTCTTGGTTTTCTAGATTGATTGTTGGAGGTGCTATCTGATCGCGTATTGCCAAAACAGAAAATATGGCTTCCACACCCCCTGCGGCACCTAACAGGTGACCAATCATAGATTTCGTTGAACTTATCGCAATTTTTTTAGCATTGCCCTCAAACACAGTTTTTATAGCAATTGTTTCTGCAATATCTCCAGCTGGCGTTGATGTTCCATGAGCATTGATATATTGAATATCATTAGAGGTTATTTTTCCATTTCTCATGGCATTTTGCATGCAATATGCAGCGCCCTGGCCATTTTTCGATGGAGCCGTCATGTGAAAGGCGTCTGCACTCATTCCATAACCGATCAATTCTGCATATATTTTTGCCCCTCGCTTTTTCGCAAATTCATATTCTTCGAGCACCATTACTCCCGCCCCATCACTTAAAACAAAACCATCTCTGTCTTTATCCCAGGGACGACTAGCTAATTCTGGCTTATCGTTTCTTGTTGAAAGCGCTCGTGCGGCGGCGAAGCCAGCTAAGCCTGTTCTCGATGTTGCCATTTCAGCCCCTCCAGCAACCATTACGTCAGCATCTCCGTATTCAATTAATCGCGCCGCATCACCAATATTATGTGTTCCTGTTGTGCAGGCGGTAACAATTGAAAAGTTTGGCCCTGTAAAACCATGCATAATTGATAAATGCCCTGAAATCATATTGATAATATTACTTGGGACATAAAACGGAGATATTCTTTTTGGTCCGCCCGAATGAAACAACTCAGTTCCTTTTTCAATGCCAGATAACCCTCCTATTCCAGAACCAACGGCAACACCTATGCGATTTTTGTCTTCTTTATCAAGGTCTAAGCCAGAATCCTCAATTGCTTGTATTCCAGCGGCAACACCATAACGAATAAAAGGGTCCATTTTCTTTTGATCTTTTCTTGGGATGTAATCATCCAAAGCGAGATTATTAATAGAGCCGCCGATACGAACAGTGAAATCGGTGGTATCAAAATGATCGAGCAAAGCAATTCCACTTCTGCCCTTCAGGATGCCTTCCCACGTCTCGCTTACATTATTGCCAAGCGGAGTTATCATTCCCAACCCTGTTACTACAACACGTCTTTTACTCACGCTGATTGACCTCTAATACAATTGAAGAATAAAAAAACCGCGTGCTGAAGAGTTCATAACGCGGCCTTTTCTGTCTTTTTTTTTTGGGTTTATCGTTATTTTAAATGGGCATTTATGTACTCAATAGCCTGATTAACCGTATTAATATTTTCAGCCTTGTCATCTGGAATTTCGGTTTTAAATTCCTCCTCTAACGCCATAACCAATTCAACAGTATCAAGTGAATCTGCACCTAAATCATCAACAAATGATGCTTCATTTGTGACCTCTTCTTCCTTGACTCCTAGCTGTTCTACGACGATTTTTTTTACACGTTCTTCAACACTACTCATGTCGACAATTCCTCCGTTACGACCTCAGGGCCGATTCGCGAATGCTAAGTTTAGTGAAATCAAATCTTCTTGCAACTTAGATTATTTTAATATTAATATTAGTATATTAATCAATACTTTATTATCATTATCTTATGTAAATTATTGTTCTATCCCATGTACATTCCTCCGTTGACACTAATGGTCTGACCCGTTATGTAGGCAGCTCTATCAGAAGCTAAAAAATCAACAACAGAAGCAATTTCGTCTGGCTCGCCAAGACGGCTTAGGGAAATATGCTGTAATAATGACTCATGAACTTCATCGCTCAACACATCAGTCATATCTGTCTTAATAAACCCAGGGGCAACGGCATTTACTGTGATACCTCTAGACCCAACTTCTTTAGCTAAAGAACGAGTAAATCCAATCATCCCAGCTTTACTTGCCGAATAATTCGTTTGCCCCGGGTTTCCTGTCAATCCCACGATTGAACTAATATTAATAATTCTTCCAAAACGGGCTTTCATCATTCCTCGCAAGCAAAGTTTGGTCATACGAAACATCCCCGTTAAGTTTGTATGTATCACGTCTTCCCATTCATCGTCTTTCATGCGCAAAAGTAAATTATCTTGTGTAATACCAGCATTGTTAATCAGAATATTTGGTGCATCCAAATCTTTAATATTTTTTTCAAATTGTTCAATAGATGACTTTTTAGCAATATTTAATACAAAACCAGAACCTAACAATTGCTTTTTTTTAAAATTATTTGAAATTTTTTGCGCTGATTTTTCGGTTGTTGCTGTTCCTAGAACATAGGCGCCTTGAGATGCAAATTTATAAGCAATTGCTTTACCTATACCTCTGCTAGCGCCTGTCACTAAAACAATTTTATTTTTATAAGTATCATGCATAAAATATTTAAACTAAAGTATTTTCGAGTGAAGTTTGATCGTGAATTGAAAATAGATTAAATGAATTCTCAATTCGTTTTATAAGACCACATAATACCTTTCCCGGCCCACATTCAATAATTTTTATTACACCTAAGGAATGAATACTATTTATAGTATCAACCCAACGCACAGGTTTATAGAGTTGTTCAAGCAGAATTGGTTTAATTTCATTTGAATTTGTTTTTATTTTTGCATCTACATTTTGTAATATTGGAATTTCAGCATCTTTAAATGTTATTCCATTAAGTAATTTAGAGAATTCATATGCAGCATTTTTCATTAATATGCAATGAGATGGTACACTAACAGGTAAAAGTACCGCGCGTTTAGCCCCGGCTTCCTTAGCCATATCAATTACTCGTTTAACAGCACTTTTATGGCCAGAGATAACAATTTGTTCGGGCGAATTATAGTTAGCTGCCGAAACAATTTTATTTCCTGATGCATCCTGACAAAGTTTCTCTATTACTTCATCGGCTAAACCAAGAATAGCTGCCATCGCGCCAATATTACTGGGAACAGATTTTTGCATAAATTTCCCTCTTTTCGAAACTAAATTTATCGCATCCTCAAGATTAATAACTCCGGCACATAAAAGCGCAGTATATTCTCCCAGGCTATGTCCGGCTAAAACATCAGGAATTAGATCTGATTTTTTTTTCCATAGCAGCCATGTCGCATATGAAGTTAAAAGGACTGCAGGTTGAGTAATTTCTGTTTTATTAAGCTCTTCTTTCGGCCCAGAAGATATAATTTCTAAAATATTGTATCCCAGAATTTCAGATGCAATATTAAATATTTTTTTTATATCATTATCTAATTCAATCAAATCATCCATCATCCCAAGAGATTGGGATCCTTGCCCTGGAAAAACAATTGCTAAATTTGATCTCTTACTCATATAAATGATTTTTTATATATTAATATTTTAAAAGCGCGGAACCCCAGGTAAAACCACCGCCAAATGCAGGTAATAATAGAGTATCATTTTCTTTAATTCTCCCATCTTTAACAGCCACATCAAGTGCTAAAGGTATTGATGCTGCTGATGTATTACCATGCTGATCAACCGTTACTACAACGCGACTAATTGGCATATCAAGTTTCTTTGCCATTGCTGAAATAATTCTTGTATTTGCTTGGTGAGGCACTAACCAATCTATATCTGTATTGCTCATAGAGTTAGCTTGGAGAGTTTCATCAACAATTCCGCCTAATGTGTTAACCGCGACTTTAAAAACTTCATTGCCCTGCATTTTTATAAATGCTTTATTTGACTTTACTAAATTATAATTAGAAGAGATCCCGCCGGGAACAGATAATAATTTTTGATATGCTCCATCAGCATGAATATGTGTTGATAAAATACCAGGTGTTTTACTTTCTTCTAAAATAATAGCCCCGGCACCATCCCCAAATAAAACGCAAGTATTTCTATCTTCCCAGTCTACGATACGTGTCATAGTTTCTGATCCAACAATCAACGCACATTTCGTAGTACCATTTTTTATAAATAAATTAGCAACGTGTAATGCATAAACAAACCCTGTGCAAACAGCTTGTATATCAAAGGCAGGACAGCCATGGATATTTAATCGTTGCTGTAATAAACATGCTGTGCTGGGGAAAATAACATCTGGTGTTGTTGTTGCAATAATAATTAAGTCAATATCATTTTCTTTTTTGCCAGACATTTCTATTGCAGCTCTGGATGCCTTTTCTGCGAGATCACATGTTGTTTCGTCATTTCGCGCTACATGTCGCTTTTCAATTCCAGTTCGAGAACGTATCCATTCATCTGTGGTGTCTACTATTTTTTCTAATTCAGTATTAGTTAATACTTGTTCAGGTAGATATGAACCAGTTCCAGTAATTTTTGAGTAGATCAAATATTTTTACCTATCAATTAATAACTGTTCAAGTTTTTCGTTTATTCTTTCGGGTATATTATTTTTAACTTCAATTATCGCTTCATCAATAGCTGTTGCAAAAGAAACTCTTTTTGCTCCGCCATGGCTTTTAATAACTATTCCGCGTAAGCCAAGCAGAGACGCCCCATTATAACGTTTTGGATCAATTTTTGATTCTAAAGATTTTAATACAGGCATTGCAACCAAGGCTGCAAATCGTGAATAAATATTACTCGTGAATGCTTTGTTGACGTGATGGCGTAAAAAACTTGCAACGCCTTCACTTGTTTTTATGGCAACATTTCCGACAAAACCATCACAGACAATAACATCAATATCTCCAGCAAATAGATTGTTACCCTCAACATAACCAACGTAATTTAAATGACTTTCTTCTAATAAAGTAGCGGCTTGTTTAACGCGGTCATTCCCTTTTATATTTTCTTCGCCAATATTTAATAACGCTATAGTTGGATTATCTTTATTTTTAACTGCGCTAGTTAATTGTGCACCCATAATTGCGAATTGAAATAATTGTTCCGAACTAGAATCAACATTTGCACCCAAATCAAGTACGTGCGTGTATCCCTTTTTTCCGGGTAAAGTTGTGCATATGGCTGGCCGATCCATTCCAGGTAACATTTTTAATATAAATCTTGCGGTTGCCATAAGCGCTCCTGTATTACCGGCACTAACACAGGCCTTTGCATGACCATCACGAACCAATTCAATAGCAATCCTCATAGAAGATTCTTTTTTACTGCGTAATACTTGTGATGGTGGTTCATCCATGCCCACAATTTCAGATGCATGTGAAATGCTAATTCTTTCATGGCCAAGTGAGTTATGTTTTTTTAACTCTTCACGAAGCATTTCCTCTTTTCCAACCAAAATAAGATTAAGTTGTTTATATTTTTTAAGTGAAAAAAGTGCAGCAGGTATTATTTCAGAAGGACCATAATCACCTCCCATTGTATCAAGTGCTATTGTCAAATCTAATGGCATACAACAACTCAGAAAAGTTTCTTCTAGAAAGTATTATTAAAAATCAATTGGGTGCTTATACTGAATCTTCTTCTGATTCTGGTTCTTGTTCTGGTTTAGTTTCAATTATCTTATCGCCCTTATAATAACCCTCTGGTGTTATATTGTGGCGCAGGTGAACTTCACCTGAAGCAGATTCAACAGATAATGTCTGTTGTGACAATGCATCATGAGAGCGACGCATGCCCCGTCTCGACGATGATTTTTTTGATTTTTGAACGGCCATGATTTAGTTATCTCCTACTGAATTATGTATTTTAATCAAATTTATTGCTAGACCTTACTATCTTTTAGTTTCGCTAATGCCGAAAAAGCATTTGTTTTATTATTAACATTAAGAGCTTTTAGCCCATCCTCCCCAATACATTTTTTATTGTTATGCAGGGGGATCAGCGGTATTGCTAATAATAATTCATCCTCAACTAATTTTTCCACCAAAATAAATTCTTCGTCAAGCTGACAAGGCTCATAATTGTCCTCTAATTTCTTAAATTCATCTGAGTCTTTATAAGCGCCAAGAACGGTGCTTTTTTGGATTTCAATATTTACCGACTTTAAGCACCGCTGGCATTGAAGTAATACCGCAGCGCCAATGTACGACTTAATTAAGCAAATTCCAGATGCATCAAAATCAAAAGACAAATCGTATTGCACCTGACCATGCTTATCTAGCAAAATATCTTCTAAGCGAGTCAATGAGTCAAGACTAAGAGAGCCCTTGATATGCTCTTTATTTTTAGCCAGACGCAATGGATTAATGGATTGCCGTTGCTCAGGTTGCATTAGGCCGCGAATTTTAGCTATACACCTCTTAACTGTCAAAAATATTATTAAGTAATTAAAGTTAAACATCTGACTTATTTGATATTTATTTTAAATTAGCCAAAATAGAAGCTTATTTTAATCTGGAGATTGGATATTAAAGATCAAAAAATCATTCTTGCATCATCATCGCGCTACAGAAAAGAGCTTCTTCAACGCCTAGATATTGCATTCAAAACAGTCAACCCAGATGTTGATGAAAGATATTTTCAGGATGAATTGATTAGTGATTATGTTCTTAGACTAGCAAAAACTAAGGCTGAATCCATTGTATCAAAAAATGATAACTCATTAATCATTGCCGCCGATCAGGCGCTTCAATGCGACAAAAAAATTCTAGGTAAACCTGGAAATTATAATAAAGCAAAAGAACAGCTTATCTTTATGAGTAATAGGTCGTTAACTTTTTACACAGGTCTTTGTTTAATTAATACAGAAACTAAAACTACAGAAGAAGATGTAGTATCTTTTCATGTTGAGTTTAGAAATCTATCTGAATCTGAAATTAAGAATTATCTAGTTAAAGAAAAACCATACGATTGTGCTGGAAGTTTCAAGTCAGAAAAACTAGGCATTAGTTTATTAAAAAAAATGAATGGCGATGATCCAACAGCTTTGATAGGACTGCCACTAATCAGATTATGTAAAATGCTGAGAAACCAGGGCGTGAATATACCTTAATCTTACTGATATAAGAATGTGTGATTAAAATTACGAAATATTACCGTACTCATTTGTTTGGCTACTCGATCAAAATAATTCTCTCTCTTTGTATAATTTACGATATATTCTGCGCCAATAATGTCTCGGGCAACCTCACTGGTACTTGCTAATGCATCAACTAATCCTAAATTAATAGACTCCTCTCCTGACCAAACCAACCCTGAGAAAAGCATTTCATCTTTTATAAGAATATCTCCTCGACCATCTTTAACTACCGAAATAAATTGCTGATGTATTTTATCTAATAATTTTTGCATATGTGATTCTTCATAAAAATCAAGCGGTTCAAATGGATCCATTAATGCCTTATGTTCGCCTGAGTGCAAAAGACGACGCTCTATTCCGAGTTTTTCAATTGCATCGACAAAACCAAAACCTGACATAACAACCCCGATTGAACCAACAATACTAGCTCTATTAGCATAAATTTTATCTGCGGCAACGGCTATATAATAACCACCGGAAGCGCATATATCTGTGATTACTGCATAAAGTGGAATTTTTGGATATTTTATTCGTAATCGTTTAATTTCATCGTTTACATAACCAGCCTGAACAGGGCTTCCGCCAGGACTATTAATTCTCAAGATAATGCCTTCTGTATTTTTATCTTCATAGGCTTTTCTAAGCCCAGTCACAATAAAATCTGCATTTGCCTCAGTATCGGCTGAAATTACCCCACTAATTTCAATTAAGGCAGTATGTTTTCGATCGCCAAAACTACTCAGGCTAAAATTTTCGAATGCATATACTCCAAAAAAAATAGCTATATACATAGCAAATATTAATTTGAAGAATATCCCCCACCTTCTATTTCGTCGCTGCTCTTTTAATACTTCTCTTGCAAGACCACTAACAAGTGAATCTTCAAATCTACCTGTATTATTTTTTTCTTTTGTATCAGTCATTTTTAGTTTAGTTTTTCCAGAAAATTTACTAAATCATCTTCAATGGGGGCTTCAATTATAATTCTTTTTTTTGTTACAGGGGATAAAAAATCAAATGATTGTGAATGCAGGAACATTCTTTTTAGTCCCAATTTCCTGAATTTTTGATTGATGATCTTATCTCCATATTTCCTATCTCCTAAAACAAAATTACCCATGGATGCGCTATGCACTCGAATTTGATGCGTTCTCCCCGTAAGCAATTCAATTTTAACTAATGTTGCATTACCGAACATGTGCTCACGAAAAAATATAGTTAAAGCTGTTTTTCCGTTTTTATCAACTGTCACGATACGTTCGCCAGAACGAATAGTATTTTTTTTTAATGGACAGTTTATTATAATTTTTCTCTGGTTCATTTTACCGAATAATAATGCTTTGTAGGTTTTTATAGTTTCTTCGCTCTGCAATATCATTTGGAGTTGCCTCAATATTGGTATATTTTTGGCTAGAATCAAACAACCTGATGTATCCTTATCTAAGCGATGAACAAGTTCTAGTGAGGCATATTTCGGGCTAATCGCCCTAAATATTTCTATGACTCCGTATAACTGCTGACTCCCTCCGTGAACCACGATTCCTGAAGGTTTATTAATAACGAGCAACCCTTCGTCCTCAAAAATAACAGAATTTAATAATTTTGTTTGAATTGCTTGATTCAGTTTAAGCGGTTGTTTTTCATCAGTATATACAGGAGGAACTCTGACTATATCACCAACATTAAGTTTATAGGTTTGTTTAATTCGGCCACTATTAACCCTTACCTCTCCTTTTCTTAACATTCGATAAATACGAGAATTTGGTATTTTACCGAAATAACGAATAAGAAAATTATCAATACGCTGTCCTGCGTTATTGTCCGTGATAACTACTTGTTTTGAATTATTTTTTTTACGAGCATTCTGGTTCATATTCATTTATCTTTATTGCTGCATTTAATTAACATTGTTATATTAGGAAAGTAAACACGAATTTGATTTAAGGTAATTTTGAATTATCGTAATTATTTATGCACTGAAATGGTGCAATATGGATGTGGCATCACACCATATAATTATACAAGAACATCCCGATCAATATCATAAGAATATTGAAAGGCAAGTATTATGGAATTTTGTTGGGCCTTATTTTTAGGCTCCAAACTTTAGGAATCGATTTTAATAAAAAAATAGGTAACGTTAATTTTAAACGCTTTTAAAACACGAATTAATAAATACTAATGGCAGTATCTAAAAAAAATAGCATACAGCCGTAAATAAAAATAATAAATACTTCTACTCTAGTAGCGTAGTTTTTTGATTGACTGAAAGTCACTAATACTTTTGCTGCAACAAAAAATAGAATAGAAATAAAAGGATTATAAGAAAATGAAACGCATGCTGATTAACGCAACTCAGCCTGAGGAGGTGCGTGTAGCGCTGGTAAATGGGCAAAGACTGTATGATCTTGATATTGAGTCAACCACGCGCAAACAAAAAAAATCGAATATTTATAAAGCCAGAGTAGTAAGGATAGAACCTAGTTTAGAAGCAGCATTTCTGGATTATGGAGCTGAACGTCATGGCTTCTTACCCTTTAAAGAAATTTCCCGCAAATTATTCAAAACCAAGAACCAAGAGAATCAAAATAATGCTCGGTTGGCCATTAGAGACGTTATCGAAGAAGGGCAAGAATTAACCGTACAAATTGAGAAAGAAGAACGTGGTAATAAAGGCGCCGCTTTGACGACTTTTATAAGTCTAGCTGGAAGATATCTTGTTTTAATGCCAAATAATCCTCGTGTTGGAGGTGTATCACGCCAAATAGAGGGTGATGACCGTTTAGAAGTAAAAGAGGCTATGAGTGGACTAGCAATTCCTGAGGGTATGGGGTTAATTATAAGAACGGCTGGCGTTGGCAAATCAAAAGAAGATCTTCAGTGGGATTTAGATTACCTATCACAGCTTTGGGCTGCCATTGTAAATGCGTCTGAAGAACGTTCTGCATCTTTCCTAATTTATCAGGAAAGCGATGTTATTATCCGTGCAATACGTGATTATCTCAGGAAAGATATAACTGAAATCTGGATTGATGATAATGATGTACATAAAAGATGTCAGGAATTCATGAGTCAAGTAATGCCTCATAATCTGGATAAACTACAATTCTACAAAGACAATGAGCCGTTATTTACGCGATATCAAATAGAAAATCAAATTGAATCAGCTTTTTCAAGGGAAGTACATTTACCATCTGGAGGAGCGCTTATCATTGACCATACAGAGGCATTGATTTCAATAGATATTAATTCTGCTAGATCAACTAAAGGTAGCGACATCGAAGAAACTGCTCTAAATACTAATTTGGAGGCTGCCGAAGAAATCTCACGGCAACTTCGACTTAGAGATATCGGCGGGCTAATTGTTATAGATTTTATTGATATGCTGAATTTAAATAATAAACGTAAAGTAGAAAATGCTATACGAGAATATCTGCATACCGATAGAGCACGTGTACAGCTAGGAAAGATTTCTCGTTTTGGCTTATTCGAAATGTCCCGTCAAAGACTAAGACCGTCATTGGGCGACTCAAATCACTCGCCCTGCCCTCGTTGTGATGGCCAAGGAACAATTCGAAATGTCAAATCACTATCTCTCTCAATATTAAGAATAATTGAAGAAGAAGCAAAAAAAGATATGACCGCAAAACTTATTGTTCATACTCCAGTAGATGCAACAGCATTTCTATTAAATGAAAAACGTACTTTAATTTCTGAAATACAAGAACAGCATAGTATTCAGATTATCATCATTCCTGATTCGTCTTTAGTAACACCGCAATACTCAATAGAGCGTATAAGGCAATCTGACTTACCAGAAAAAAATAAAGAAAGATCAAGCTACCAATTAAAAAGAGTAGAAAATAATAATATTGAAAATGAATTTCACATAAGCAAGAAAAATGATGTAATTGAAAAGCCTATGGTAAAACAGATTATACCAAGCAGGCCTGCGCCAGGATTAGCTTATAATAGTAAAATAAAAAACTTAATCGTAGGATTTTTCAAAAATTTATTTGGAGGATCTACAAAAACAAATAAAAGAAGTACCGCAAATAATCGATATCGCGGTAATAAATATCGTAAAAATTATCAATCAAAGAAATTTCAAAATAAAAAAAGAACGCAGCGTCATTCAAAGCCATTTAACCAATCAAAAAATAGAAAGAGTCAGAGTCATTCGAAAAATACTGATTCTAATCGAAATAAAGCTAATCTGAGCAATAAGAACTTTGGCAAGCCAAAAACTCAAAAAGAAAAAAATGAAAATACAAAACCTGAAGTAAAAAGAACGATTTCAGAAAATAATAATAATAAATTGATTAATGATAATTTAAATCTTAATTCTCAAGAAAAAATAATTAATGATAAGGAAGATAAGTCAGATTTAATAAATAATGCGGCCAATCATCAAGCTAATGACAATAATATTCCTGAGCGAGACACTAATTCGGTAACATTAGAAACTGTAAATACTAATTCTGTTATTAATAATTCAAATACAAATGATAATAACTAATGTTCGCGAGTTGTGCTAAAAGTAATATCTGGCCATCGCTCAATTGCTAAATTAAGATTTACTAGCGATGGTGCCAAATAAGTTAAATATCCACCGCCATCTAATGCCAAATTATTGCTTGCCTTCTTTTTAAAATTATCTAATATTTTACTATCCGCAGATGATATCCAGCGTGCTGATGAAACAGAAATGTTATCGTATGAGCATTCAACACTGTATTCTTCTTTTAGGCGCCATGAAACAACATCAAATTGGA
>Ga0208766_1001320_pt1 | contig 13216 bp, 13 predicted proteins | sample ETN01SmetaG_3_FD_185792 | JGI IMG/M metagenome (GOLD analysis project Ga0208766, IMG submission 185792) | Marine microbial and viral communities from oxygen minimum zone, Eastern Pacific Ocean - ETNP2014F12-01SV263 (SPAdes) (version 2) | ecosystem: Environmental > Aquatic > Marine > Oceanic ...
TGGACCTCTATCCGACCTCATCAAGTCCACTCCAGCAATTGAAAGACCTAGTATTCTAGATGCATTGACAGCCATCTCCACTTCCTCTGAAGTGAGTTCAATATTCTCCATGGTACCTCCTCGATGTACATTGGAGCGGAACTCACCCTCAGGTGCAGTTCTCTTCATTGACGCAACAACCTGCTCTCCCACCACAAATGCACGAATATCTGTGCCGCCAGATTCCTTGATGAATTCTTGAACCATGATATCTGCATCAAGCTGCCTAAACGCACTCATGACTGACTCAGCGGCCTTCCTTGTTTCAGCAAGTACGATACCTTGGCCTTGGGTTCCTTGGAGCAATTTCATGATCAGCGGAATACTATCTACAGATTCTATGACACCTTCTATGTCCTTTGTATGACTCGCAAATCCAGTGATAGGCATATTGATCCCAGCCTCTGCCAATATCTGTAGAGACCTGAGTTTATCTCTGGAATTAGCGATCGCATCAGACGTATTGACGCAGTAACAATCCATCATCTCAAATTGTTTCACAACTGCAGTACCATAAAAGGTATTTGATGCTCCAATTCGTGGTATAACCGCATCAACCTTACCCAATGATTCACCACCATAATAGATCGTTGGTTTGCGAGAAGTAATATTCATATAACACCGCATATAATCCACCACTCGTATGTTATGTCCCATCTTGTTTCCTGCCTCCACCAATCTGCTAGTAGAGTAAAGATTCTTGTTTCTAGATAGGATAAATATATTCATGGTTTAACCACTTTCTTTTTTCCCGTCAAATATGATTTGTGTGAATGAATTAAATGTTTTTTCATCAGACTATTTCTACCAACCAACATAGGATAGGTCATTCTAGTTCTAGTGGTCAATGTCACTTCAGTAAGCCAAGATCGTTCACCTAATTGTATCTTCAATTTTATTACGGGTCTATTCTCTGTATCACCAAATGAACTGGTTATATTTACATGTTTGATGAGTCTTGATACTATTTGGACATATTCATTAGATTGATGCAATCTGAACCTTATCCAGGTCTTACTATTTTTTTTATATTCTTCTATATGCGTTGCGTGTAATGCTGACGTTCTTGCACCTGTATCGACTTTCGCTTTGATTGCAAAATCATTATGATTTGGTAGATAGATCCACTCTCTCCAGCCAATCGGAGTATAGTGACCATTTACTTTTTGTTTTTTTATTTTTTGGATAGCCATGTAATTATGGCATTATAATTTAATAGATAGGACCTGTGTTCTATCCGCCTTCTTGCATATCAGAGTCTACTATTCTATCAAGCGGGGGTAGATTGATGATCTCCATACTAAAGTAATCGGCTATGGTCGATATGATATTGCTAATGCTGATCAAACCTACAGGTTCCATAGAGTCATTAACTATTGGAACATGTCGAAAACCACCGATATGCATTTTATTCAATGCATATGCAAGAGGGTCTTCTGGAGAAAGATATTCAGGATTCTCAGTCATGAATTCATCAACGGTAACAAGATCAAGGTCAAACCCTTTACCGGTTATCTTTAATAGAATATCTCTCTCAGTTAAAATACCTTTTAAAACATTATTTGTCACGATCAGGATACAATTCTGTTCCTTTTGTTGTAATAGGTCCAAGGCATTTTTCATATTTGTACCTAACTCGACCTTCAGGGGTGTGTCTAAACCCAAAGAGGAAATTGAATCTTGAATGTTAACAGCCGTGCCCATTTCTACCTCGTCGTCACTAGACTCAAGCCCTTCAAACCACTCATCGTCCTCTGTTGTTAAATGGAGATCAAAATACATAATAACGAATATAGATGGTTGATGTCACAAAAACAACCATCTATAGTTAGATCTATATATTATTCAGAAATATAAATACTATTTCTAGAGGAAGAATTCAATAAGAAAGAATCCACCAAATAATAAAACAGTAAATAAAATGGCCAGTAAATTAAAATATTCATCTATGAAGTTTGTTATAGGTCTGCCGAATTTTTTTATCAAATATGCTACTAATAAAAATCTTGCAGACCTACTGATAGCTCCAGCTAATAAGAAAAGTGGAAATTGGATACCAAAGGCTCCAGCACTGATTGTAAAAAGTTTAAATGGTATTGGTGTAAAACCAGCGGTAAAGATGATCATGAAGTTATACTGCTCATATAGTGTTTTAATATTTGAAAAGGCTTTTTGATCAAAACCTGGTATATGGTCAAAAAAGAATTGTGCAAATATCGAAAATTCACCAGGATTGTCCCACCATATCCACAAACCGATAGCATATCCTAAGGCTGCTCCCAATATGGATGAGATACTGCATACAATACCTAAGCGGATAGAACGGTCTTTATTACCAAGCGCCAAAGGAATCAATAACACATCAGGAGGTATAGGAAAGAAGGAAGCCTCTGCGAAGGAGATCCCCGCTAGGGCCTTCGGGCCGGAAGGTTTATCTGCCCACCCTAATACCCAATCATATATCTGACGAATGAAAGTCATCTTTGATCAATTTTCATAGAACACGCCAATAGCTGACATGACCTCTCTCTGAGTAGTGCGTCCGGCTGGTCTATTTAGTAAACGGCTATCTGCAACAATACAACTAGAACCTCCACCATCTAGATTTAAAGCTTCTACACAATCAAATTCCTTCATCATGGTCGCTAATTCCTCAAGATAAACACCTCTACTAGCTGCCTGTCGTCCATCAACAACCATAAGGATCAAATGATTATCTTTGGTATACCCGACAGCAGTACGTGGTTGAATTCCAGCAACAGGAGTATTGAAGAACACCTCTTCTTCAACGGAAATATGGATCTTGCTTGAATTGATGATAACTGGACCAGCATGTATTGCATCACTAACCTCCCAATGATTTGAAGAATTAAAATCAATAAATTGATTTGGATAGCCTGGTCTATTGCCCAATGGTTTTACCCATTCAAAAATTGAATCATTTTTTGTGGAGCACCATGCTATGTCTGGAATTCCATCTTTATCAATGCCAAATGCACCCCTAGAAATGAAATATCTTTCAGAATCCCGATATACAGAATGGCTAGCAGGTTCTTCTAGATATCCATTGGTCTTAAGCAGGCCCACATGTTGGGATGGATTCATATCTGATATAAAATAACCACCATTAATCACGATCCTCGCACCGGTTCTATCAAGAAACTGCATTGGAGTCTCTTTTCTGTCTTTATCGGTAGAAGATAAGATCTTTGTATATATATTACTATTTGAGAGGTCGACCTTAGCAACCCAAGCTTTTAATGGAATATTTATATTTCGTCCTTCTAGGATGGATATTCCCTCGGGTAAATCTAAATCGAATTCAGTCCAATTCATTGGGACAGTATCTTCTATCGATATATTTTGGCAGCCAATAAATATTAAAAATAAAAAGAAGAAAAATATTTTCAAATTATCAATTATAATCAGATAACCTTTTTATTTTGAATTTCTTTGACCCTATTATAGTTCCATGATGATCTTGTATATCCACCCTCCAATTTCCAATTTGGTTGGGCAAGATCGTCTTCTTTGTCCAAGATCTATATATATTAGATTTTTTTACATTATATCTAACCTGCGTCATCATCTGATTCTCATAATACCAGACATGCTTAACCTCTCTTTTTGAACCTGCATTTTGAATTCTGGTGTAACAATAAAGAGAGTCGACGTTATTGGTAAAAATATTATCAGCACCAACGGGAGTTCGTTTATATATATTTTTACAAATTTTTATATCTTTCAACAGTAACGGTATTGGATCATTATCGGGTTCTTTGATTTTATCAAGATTATTTTTTTCAGTTTTACTATCCTTAGGCTTTCCTTTTCGTTTATTGTTAGAGATTTCTGGCTCAGCTTTAAATGTCAATGGTTTAGGATTAACTCTACGATTGATCTCTTTATTATTATCCTGTTCTACATTTTCTAGATCATTATAGACCACTTTTTCATTAACCTGGTCATTCGATTCATAGGAATTTTTATTTTCTATATTTGTTTCTGATGATGGAATTTCTTTAAAAGAAAAGATTAGATAAATGATCAATAGGGGAATTGATGCCTTAGGCACCTTCATCCAGAATGATATTGAAACCAATATCATCATAGTTAATGTGATAAATGTGAATTGAGCTGTAAACATTATTTAATTGATCTAATGAAAGGTTTCACTTTACTTACCTAGGAATCATCACAATTTAATATTTTTCTATATATTTATTGATTATTATATTTAGATTGATTATTAATCATCCTCATTGTCAAATACAAGTCAATGAAAAATATAAAAAGACCCCAATTAACAAATTTTCTCGTAAAAAAGGTCTTTGTGGTAGAGAGTCGGAGCAATAAGTTTTGTTTTTGCGACGCCCTCACTCTAGTTCACGTATTTATTATTTGCTAAGCTGGTCGTTATAAGTAAAATTTAAAATATTACCAAGGTCAACATAATTAGTGGTAGAAATATTTAGTGAATAGCCACCACCTTGCCATATATAAATCCAATAATATTTAGTACTAGAAAATACTTAAGCATATACAAATCTACCCTAGTGTGAGGTGTTTAATCATTATTAACAATATAAACTATATAGTCTCATATATAGTACAAATGAAATAAAATAAAAAAGGCTAGTATTAACGTAGTTTCTCGTCAATAAAAGCCTTTCCAGTTACAGTCGGAGCGACAAGATTTGAACTTGCGACCCCCACAACCCCATTGTGGTGCGCTACCGGGCTGCGCCACGCTCCGAATAATTATTTTTTTATAATATCTAGTATATCTTGAAGATTATCTTTGACCTTCTTCAAAATAATTTTTTGCTTATCATTGAAGCCATCATTTTTATTTATACCTGTTACTGAAGCATCTTTATTTTGAAGCACACCCCGAGCACCATCTATGGTAAATTTTTTGTTATAGAGTAAATCTTTAATATTTAATATAACCTCGATATCTTTTTGACGATAGGTTCTATTTCCTGCTCGGTTTTTAGGAGGTTTAAGTTGGCTAAACTCAGTTTCCCAATATCTTAAAACATACGATTTTAGTTTGGTCATCTCACTGACCTCACCTATTGAATAATATAGTTTTTTTACCTTTGGGTTAATTTTAGACATTGTGGTTATTATTTAAAGTTATACTTTAATATAAAACAGTAAGACACGGATAACAATATTAATATATGAAACAATTAATGTAGATATTGGGAAAATAATTTGGATAATATAATTGGAGCCAATTTCATCTTATCTGGTGTCTCCACCATTGCTACTCTTAATTGAGTCCTTCCCTTTTCTTCTATATTATAAAATCCACTCATTGGAGCTAATAATAGAGTATAATATTGTCCATTTAATTCGACTTTTCCTTTCTTAGCGCAAAATTCAATAAAATCACCCGCACTAAAATTATTATCCGTAATATTATTAAAATCAATAATAAAATAAATTGCAGCCTCAGGTTCTGTCACTATTATTCCTGGTAAATATAATTCGAATTCAGTTTTCAATTCCATCAAAATGGTCTTATAATAATTATTTTGCATCTTCTGCCACTTTATTATATCCTGATGAGATTCATTAGCCAAGGCACCAAAGATTTCTTGACCCAAGGTATTGGCGCAAAGATTTGCAGTATATTCTGAGATAGCCTTCTCGTGTAATTCTTTATTATCTGTCAATAAAGCTCCAATACGTAAACCGCAAGCATTCCAAACCTTGGATGCAGATTCAATACTAACCCTTCTTCCTTTAATTCCTTGAACTTCCTTATCGTTCAATGTCCATATACTAGATACATTTTCCTCTGTATATGATAAAGAACGATATGCCTCATCACTTACTAACCAAATATCATGTTTTACCACGATTTTGGCTATTTCTTTGATTATTTCGTAAGATAAAAATTGACCTGTAGGATTATCATAGGGTATGATCAATATTCCTGCTGGATCATGCTCTATGATAAGAGATTCAATATCCTTTAGGTTCAGTTTTGAGAATCTTCCATCATCGTTGATAGGCCGAATCGACGATACAGTCGGTATTGATAATCGTTTTGCAAATTCCTTATAGTTAGTATATGTGGGATCTAAAAATAAAATTGGTCTTTTTGATGATGGTCCACATATACCTAAAAGCATCAATTCCATTGCAGATGACCCACCATCAGTGACCAAACTAAATATGTCTTTTGTTTCAAATCCTTCTGCAGACAGTATATTCAAGAAAGCCTTTCTAGCTTCTTCAGTACCGGGAGTTGGTGTATATCTAACAATTCCATCAGCAATTCTTTCAACACCTAATGCTATCATTCTATCACGCATTGCCGGGTACATAGGCATTGATATATTACCAATAGCCATATTAATAACATTAATAGAATCTTTATCTTCACGTTTAGAGTATTCTATTTGTGCTTTTCTAATTACAGATGGTGATCTCTCTTGGAAATGCTGTGATATTTTCATACTAATCTGTCAATAAATAAAAAACGGTGAAAAGGCATGGGATTATTTGCAATTTCACCGTTTTTTGAATTCTAGATATTCTAAATATCTAGAAGCGTTTTTTCTTGAATGGTTTTTTCCCGCCACGACCGCCGTCATGCCTAGGTCTTTTTGGTCTTTCTACATAACCTTCAGGTTTTTCTAATAACGCCTTCCTACTAAAATCAAGTCTACCTTGGTCATCGACCTTTATTAGTTTTACCTTTACCTTGTCACCAGATTTGAGTACATCTTCTACCTTTTCAACTCTGTGCCATTCTAACTCAGATATGTGAACCATACCCTCACGACCAGGAGCAAATTCAACAAATGCTCCAAAGGACATTAATCTAGTTACAGTAGAGTCAAATTCCATACCAACCTCTGGCTCAAAGGTAATTGCCTTTACCATCTCCATTGCTTCTGTACATTTTACAGTATTTGCACCAGCGATTGTTACAAGACCGTCATCATCTACATTCACCTCACATTCTGTATCTTCAATGATTCTCTTGATATTTTTTCCACCAGGTCCAATTAGTGCTCCAATTTTTTCTGGATTAATGGAAACTGACATAATCCTTGGTGCATACTGGGATATTTCATTGGCCTCTGGCAAGACATCATTCATCTTTTTAAGAATATGTAATCTACCTTGCTTTGCCTGTTCAAGTGCCTGTTCCATCAATTCAAAAGAGAGTCCTTCGATTTTCAAATCTAGCTGTATAGCTGTTATACCCTCTTCGGATCCTGCGACTTTGAAATCCATATCTCCAAGGTGATCTTCCATACCTAGAATATCACTAAGAATAGCATGACGTTCACCATCAGTGATAAGTCCCATCGCTATTCCCGCGACATGACCCTTAAGTGGAGCACCAGCGCTCATTAAGGATAGAGATCCACCACATACTGAAGCCATTGATGAAGAGCCGTTAGATTCCATTATTTCAGAAACTATTCTAATAGTATACGGAAAATCATCATAGTCCGGTAAGACTGGCTTGATCGCTCTCTGAGCTAGATTACCATGTCCTATTTCGCGTCGTGAGGTAAAACCTATTCTACCTGTCTCACCAACGCAATATGGTGGGAAATTATAATGAAGATAATAGTTCTTTTTGTAGTCGTCATCCATACTGTCAACTATTTGTTCACTACTCTTAGACCCAAGTGTGGTCACAACAAGTGCCTGGGTCTCTCCTCGTGTAAATAATGCTGAACCATGTGTTCGTTTTAAGAGACTAGGTTCAATGGTGATATCGCGAATATCAGTTGTAGAACGACCATCACTACGTACACCTGTTGCCAAAACCTGTTCACGAAACCCTGCTTTAAATCGGTCATCGATAACAGATTTAATAACCTTTCCATCTTCAGGGAATGCTTCTTCCATTGATTCTAGAATCGAGGTGACCAAATCATCTTTAGCGTTTGCCCTTTCATGCTTATCGACTATTTTCACTATTTCTTCGACTTGGTTTCCGATGTGCTTATCGACCTCTGAAACCAAGGTTTCATCAGGCTCTATAATGACTACTTCGTCTTTCTTTATATCCATCGATGCCATTAACTCTTTTTGTAGGTCAATGATTTCTTTTATGACGATGTGAGCTTGTTTTAATCCTTCCAGCATTTCTGACTCAGAAATAAAATCAGCTTCTCCTTCAACCATAACAACTGTCTCATCATTACCTGAGACTACCATTTCCATATCAGAGTCCTCAAGCTCAATTCTAGTGGGATTAATAACATACTTGCCATCAATCCTACCTACTCTCACTGTAGCGATAGGGCCATTCCATGGTATGCTAGAGGTCATTAGGGCCGCTGAGGCGCCTACTCCAGCCAATACATCTGGATTATTTTCACCGTCACTCTGTAAAACAGTGATCATCACTTGTGTCTCATTCTTAAATCCCTTTGGGAATAGAGGTCTGATTGGTCTATCTGTCACTCTACTTGTCAAGACCTCATGTTCGCCAGGCCTCGCCTCTCTTTTAAAAAAACCACCTGGTATCTTACCACCAGCATAATGCTTTTCTCTATACTCAACCTGTAGCGGGAACCAATCTATGTCATCCCTGGCCTCTTTTGCTGCATTTACAGCTGCCAATACAGTTGTCTCTCCATAGGTTACCATGACGGAACCATTACTTTGTCGGGCTATTCTTCCCGTTTCTAATCGCATTGTCTTTCCAGCGATCATTCTTTCTTTTACATTCATTTTGTTTCTTCTTCTTCTTCTTCTATTGTGAGCTATCTCTACTAACCTCTAATTGACAACTCTTTTATTAACTTAACATAAGATTCAGCGTTAGAGCGCATTAAATATTTTAACAGTCTTTTCCTTTTAGAAACTAACTGAACCAATCCTCTGCGAGTATGATGATCTTTCTTATGTGTTTTAACATGTTCGGTTAATTCTCTGATTCTATGTGTAAGAATTGCCACCTGAACCTCAGATGAACCTGTATCTTGTGAATCTTTACCAAACTGCTTAATGTATTTTTGTTTTTCTTCATTTGTGATAGGCATTGTTTTTCTCCTATTCGTACTTACCTTGTAAACCAAGGCATTTTTGCTTATCGCTTTTTAATTGTTTAATTAATTCTTTTGGGGAAGGAAATTTCTTTTCGTCCCGTATTCTTTCTAAAAACTCTACTCTTATTTCTTTCCCGTATAAGTCATATGACTCCTTATGGAAAAAGTGAATTTCCATAATAAGGTCTTTCTCTTCAAAGGTAGGTCTCACCCCGAAGTTACACATTCCAAACGTATGATGTCCAATAATCCTTCCACGTATAAAATACACCCCTGACTTTGGCATAAGTTGATCATTGTTGAGGGGAATAATGTTTGCAGTTGGAAAATGTAATTCTTTTCCTCTACCTGCACCTTTGACAACTTTTGCATCAAAACCATAAACCGAGCCTAATTCAAAATTTGCCCTTCGTATAAAGCCATCATTAATTAGCTCTCTGATTCTGGTACTTGAAATATGATGAACGTCATCAGATACCGGCTTGACAATCTGAACTTCAATTTGGTTAATAGAACAATATTTTAGTAAAAACTCTGGGCCACCCTCTCTATCTTTACCAAAATGATGGTCGTATCCAATTATCATATATTTTGGATTGAAATATGGCACAATGGTAGTATTCAAAAAATCATTTGCCGATGTAAGGGAAAAGGTTTTATCAAATTGAATTACATAGACCAGGTCTATACCAATTTTATTAATTATCTCCATTTTATGTTCCATGCTCATAAGCATTGGTAGTTTTTCTTTATTTCGTTCTAAAATATGACGTGGGTGAGGATCGAATGTAACTAAGACAGATGGCAGATCTCGTGCTTGTGCATGATTAACAACTGATGAGAGAATTTCATAGTGCCCCCTATGTATTCCATCGTATGAGCCAATTGTCAAAACGGTAGCCTCTAAGGGATTAAAACCATCTAATGTTCGTATGACTTCCATAAAGTTTTAAAGTTATCAATCGTTTTTGAATCATCTACTGAAAAAGAACCGACTTTCGTACGGATTAAAGAATGTAAATGGCCAATGGTTCCTAGTCTTTCTGCTATGTTCTTAGCTAATACCCGAATGCATGTACCCTTAGAACATGTAACAGAAAAAGTAATATCCGAATCTGTAACATTAATTGAGATCAACCCTCTAGGTTTATAAACATTAAGAATCATTTAATATAAACCATTCTATTTGGGGTCTTTCAACAACCTCTCAATTTTTTCACTATATACTAGAGTTTCATCAAAGTAGAATCGAATATCCGGTGTATTTCTTAGTTGTAATTGTGGTCCCATATATTTCTTAAAAGCTTTTTGTTTCTTATTTATCTCAATATCTATCTTTGAATTAGACATTTTAGGAGATAAGACAGAATAGAATACTTTCGCAGATTTGAGGTCAGGTGCGATGTCTACATTGATAAATGTAATAAATCCTAGATACGATAGATCAATGTTCTTCATAAGAATACTACTTAAGATATCTAAGATCTGTTTGCTTACACGTTCTACGCGACTATAAGGCTTGTTGGAGTTCAATTCAATTCCAGTTTACGCTTTACCTCTTTTATCTCATAAACCTCAATCGTATCACCTTCTATAAATTTTTTGACACCGTCAACACCAATACCACACTCCAAACCTTCCTTGACCTCTTTCGCATCATCCTTGTGTCTCTTTAATGAATTAATTAAACCCTCATGTAAGAGATCTCCATCTCTTAAAACCCTGGCTTTTCCATTACGGATAATGAGTCCTTCTGTCACTTTGCATCCTGCAATAAAACCGATTTTTGGTATTTTGAACTGTGTTAGAACCTCAGCTTTTCCAAGACTACTTTCAACCTTGTCTGGCTCAAGCATGCCTTCTAGAGCAAGTGTCAGTTCTTCAACAGCTTGATATATGACATTATATGTTCTTATATCAACCCCAGCTTGGTTTGCCTGTAGCCTTGCATTGGAACTAACTTGAACATGAAATCCAATAATTACAGCATTTGAAGCCTGAGCAAGAAGAACATCTGATTCAGTGACCATACCTACATTCTTATGAATAACTTTTATACCTACCTCATCATTCTTTATTTTTTCTAGAGATTCTGCAAGCGCTTCTACTGATCCATCAACATCACCCTTAATAATTAGAGGCAAGTTTTTTACCGATCCCTCTCTTATAAGAGAAGACATGTGGTCAAGGGAAAAGGCCATTTTCTTTTGTTCAATCTCTCTGCGTATTCTCTGTCTCTCACTTGAAATTCGTTTGATCTCTTTTTCATTTTCAACAACTGCAAATAGGTCACCTGCTTGAGGTACTTTCCCTAACCCTTGAATTTGAATTGCATCTGATGGGCCAGCAGTTTTTAATTTTACACCATGCTCATTGGTAATAGAACGAACCTTTCCAGGATAATCACCACAAATAAATGGATCACCAATTTCTAGAGTACCCTTTTGTATTAAGACAGTACCAACAGGGCCTAGACCTTTATCTAGTCTTGAATCAACCACAGTCCCTTTTGCCGTACATTTTTTGTTTGATTTTAATTCTAAGACATCGGTTTCTAATAACAGACTTTCCATAAGACTTTCAATTCCTGCACCAGTCACAGCACTGATCTCAATATCTTGAACCTTGCCTCCCCATGATTCAACCAACACCTCATGCTCTGAAAGTGCACGCCTAACTTTTTCTGGATCAGCTCCGGGCTTATCCATTTTATTGATGGCAACAACCATTGGAACTGCGGCAGCTTTTGTGTGACTTATTGCCTCAATTGTTTGTGGCATGACCGCATCATCTGCAGCAACAACCAATATTACTATATCTGTAACTTGGGCACCACGCGCACGCATAGCTGTAAAGGCCTCATGGCCTGGCGTATCTAGAAAAGTTAGTTGTCTATCATTATATTGTACTTTATATGCTCCAATATGTTGGGTTATTCCACCAGACTCGCCTTCAGCAACATTCGTTTCACGAATATGATCCAAAAGACTGGTCTTACCGTGGTCTACATGCCCCATTACTGTTACAATAGGTGCACGAGGAGTAGCATTTTCTAGATCATCATCAGATGAATCGATATCAAAAAGGTCTTCACCAACATCAGTGATCTTTTCTGGAGTAAATTCGAAATGATCCGATAGAAGCTCAATCATATCCCAGTCCATTCTCTGATTTTTTGTGACCAGCATACCAAGCTCTATGCAAATCTGAATAATGTCACTTGATGTGACTTCGAATATTTTCGCTAATTCTTCTACATTGGAAAATTCTGCGACTTGTATTACTTGACGCTCCCCTTTTTCAATACTATCCTGATCGTCATTTACCTTTGTTTTTTTGTAAGACTTCTTTTTAGTCTTTGTATCCATTTTTGCAAGGATACCCTTGACCTTGGTCTTTACAGATTGCTGAGCCTTATCGTCTTGCTTATTTTTATTACTTTTTGGCTTTGATGTACCAGCACCTATCTCAGTTTGGATATCAGATAAATTAATGGAGCGTAATTTTTTAGAATTTTTGAACTTACTCTTCAGTTCATTTACTTTCTTATTGGATCTCTTATTTTCTTTCTCTTTATTCTTTCTGTCTTCATATTCTTTCTGTTTCTGTGCAACTTCATCAGATTTCTTCAAAGCTTCCTGCTCAAGACGTTTTTTATTTTCTATTTCTAGGTCAGCCTTTTTTATGACTTCTTTCTTTTCAAGCTCACGTTGCTCTTTCAGAGATAATAGCTTTAATTTTTTTGTATTTTGCTGTTGCTCCTTCAGACGAGTATCATGTATCTCACGTCTAACCTTTTCTTTTCTATATCTATCAACTTGCTCCTTGTCCTTCGCAAATTCATTCAAGATCATTTTATGCACACTCTCATCAATCGGTGACATATGGCTTGAAACTTCGATCTTGTTTGATTTCAAGAAACTAAGAATATCAGTATGGGATATGTTTAATTCTTTTGCGATTTGAAATATTCTAATTTTTGCCATTATCTACTCACTATCCTCAACCAATACCTCTTCAGATTCTTCATCCGCAGGGTTCTCTTCAGATTCTTCATCCGCAGGGTTCTCTTCAGATTCTTCATCCGCAGGGTTCTCTTCAGATTCTTCATCCACAGAGTTTTTTTCAACGACTTTTTC
>Ga0208766_1001328_pt1 | contig 13183 bp, 10 predicted proteins | sample ETN01SmetaG_3_FD_185792 | JGI IMG/M metagenome (GOLD analysis project Ga0208766, IMG submission 185792) | Marine microbial and viral communities from oxygen minimum zone, Eastern Pacific Ocean - ETNP2014F12-01SV263 (SPAdes) (version 2) | ecosystem: Environmental > Aquatic > Marine > Oceanic ...
CGTCTAATAATGCGATTTCTTGTTATTCCTTTGGCTCGAGCAAAGGTCATATATTCTTGGTACAAGATTTCTTGGGTTCCAGACTTAGCAAGTCTTTGTTGCATACAAATTTTGTAAATCGCGAGATTAATTGCCGGGAGAGTCATGTGTTTTAAGCCGTCAAGGGATAACCAGGCCCATTCGATACCAAACATTGAGTTCGTAAGTCCTCTACCTGAGGCTGGAAGCCATTTCAAAAAAACTGCAAACACCATAATTAAAAGTATGGCTTGCCAAAAATTGGGCGTAGAGTATCCTATTGTTGAGAAAAAACTAATTATTCTAGAGCCTCTAGAATTGTTTTTAATACCAGAATAAATACCCAGAGGTATGCCAATACTAAGGCCAATAACCATAGCCAATACAGCAATTTCTAGCGTAGCTGGAAGCCTCTCAACGATAAGGTCAAGAACAGGACGATTATGAACAAATGATACTCCAAAGTCACCCTGAATAATATCACCAGCAAAATTAAGGTATTGTTCATGAAGGGGCTTATCAAGCCCTAATTCGATAGCTAGTTCAATTTTATCTTGTTCTGTCCAGTCTTCTTCAGACAGCATTTCAACTGGGTCTCCAACAACGTACATTCCAAGAAACACAATTAGCGACATAATGAACGCTAAAAGACCACTTTGCCACAGTCGCTTAGTTATATAACTAATCATTTTGTATTGATTGCCAAGTTAACTATAAAAAAGATATAAAAAACCCTTCGCATAAGTCTAGCAGATTATGCAAAGGGTTATTTGGTGGCTTCTAAAGGTCTTTAATTTTTAGTTGCCATGTCAGCAAATGTGCGTTCATCAGGTCGTCCACTGACACTTATGTCACTCTTATGCGCCCAGATACTGTGCTGGTAGTATAGGGGTATTCCTGGTAAATCCCTAACAGCTATCCGCATGGCTTCCTGATTGTATTCAAAAGCTTTTGCTTCGTCAGTTTCTACTGCCCATGCTCTCATTGCGGCATCATAGTCTGGGTCAGTATAGTTAGAGTAGTTACTGCCTCCTAGATTTAGAGCTTTGTCCCTTGTGCCAAATGCATAGGAAATCATCTGTGAAGGACCTTGAGGGTGACCCCATCCATACATAAAGACACCCAGCTCACGAGCTGAACGACCCTTTCTAAATACAGACCAAGGCTCAGCAACTAGATTTACCTGAATACCGATACGAGACCAATATTGAGCAATAGCTTGACCAACTCGTTTACCATTTTGATACTTACCAGTTGGCATTCTGAGATCGATAGAAATACTATCAGAGTAACCCGCTTCAGCGAGTAATTGCCTTGCTTTATCTGCATCGTAAGCCATATTTGGCATGGACGAATCAGCACCATCTTGATAGCTTGGTGCAAACTGGCTAGCAACGGTTGCATTGCCACCCATTAATTTATCAACAATTGCATCTCTATCAATAGATAATGATAACGCCTGTCTCACTCTTATATCTTTTAGTGGGTTTGATCCATCGGCAGCTGTCACTCCTGGAGCAACATCACTACCTACATCCAATATCAAGAAAATAGTGCGCCAAGAAGGCATAGTTGAGTAGCTATAGGCAGGGTTGCCTTCCAAAGCCAGTAAATCTTCACCAGTAGGGTTCTCAATCAAATCATAATCTCCAGCAAGTAGTCCAGCCATTCGTGCACCAGAATTTTCTACCGAAGTCATTTCTACACGATCCCAGTTGCCTGGTTCGCCCCAATAATTATCGTTACGTACCAAGGACGCATCGCCGGTATTGGCAAAAGACTCGTATTTGTATTTACCCGTTCCGTTTGCATACTTACCGCTCTCAAACTCAGCTTTAGTGGGGTAACGTGTTATGCCACAGTCACCAGTATTATCAAACTTAAGAGTCGCCCCCAGATCAGCATCTCCGCTATCCAAGATAGACAAAGATTTAAGCTTTTGAATGAGTATTGGGTACAGACCTACAGTTTTAAAGGCTACGGTATGGTCATCAATCGCTACTACGTCAGTCACTGGGCCCATCGCACTTGTGAGCATGTTTTTCTTGCCGTCAACTCTATACATCATGCGACATGAGCTATAAATAACATCTTCAGCAGTAAAGTCAGCACCATTGTGGAATTTGACACCTTTCCTAAGGTTTACTACAAGCGTAGTGTCATCTGTCCAGCCGTAAGATGTAGCCAGCAGTTTTTCATTGGTACGCGAAACTAGTGCCTCATATACATGCTCATTTAATGAAGCGGTTGCTGAGGCACTGCTTTTATATGGATCTATCGTTTTCGGTGCAACCGAGTAAGCCATTCGCAATGTATCTGCATATACAGAGCCCATCATGCTGGCTAAGAACCCAACAAAACAGACGGTTTTAAAGTTAATGTGTTTCATAATTATTTCTCCTTTTTTCCTCAAAAATAATATTACTTGTTTATTTTGAAATACAAAACAATAATAGTAGCATCTATATAAATAAACAATCTTATTAATTCAAACTTTATAACTATAAGTTATAGTTATGGTTTATTTAGTTTGATTTCGTTTTAACATACTCCCTGATTTTTATAAGAGCATTTCCACAATCATTTTGCATCTTTACAAAATTCTCATTTTTCCCCCTATTCTCTTCATTCATGTATAAATCTCTTCGAATTTCTACTTGGAGAATGTGTTGGCCAATCTCAGGCCATCCATAACGAAGAATTATTTCTCCTCCAACAAAGCGCCCATTAATTTTTACATCATATCCAAGTTCACTAAAGCTGTCAGCAACACATTCTGCATATTCCTGGCTGCAACTCTCTCCATTTCTAGTGCCAATGTCAATTTGAGGTCTTTCTTTACGTCCTCGCTTTTTCCCATCAAACTGTGTCATTGAGTGACAATCAAGAATATAAGCACACCCATGATTTTGATAAATTTGATAAATTTCAGAATTTAATTGCTGATGGTATGGTATGAAGCATGATGCAAGTCTATGCTTTAATTCTTTGTGCTCAAGTTTTCTGGAATATATGTTGAAAATCTCTTTTGTTTTAGACCAAAATAAAGTAGTTCCTGAATCAACGCCTGCAGGATGTATTCTGCCGTACCAATCATTACTTGATTGAAGCATACTAGTGTCAATATTATGTTGATTGCGATTTACATCTATATAGGTCCTAGGAAAGTTGGCATGAATCGAAACAAGGCCAAGTTCAAGAGATTTAAAATAGAGTTCATCAACATATTTATCATTAGGAAAGTCAAGTACCTCAAAGGTTAATTCAGGATTTGTAAGAAAATCATCAGGATAGTTATTTCCGCTATGAGGAAAACTTAAAACTAATGGGGTTTCTTGAGATCCTCTATTTAGATAGTTATTCTTAACGGTTACGCTTTGAATAGGTTTACCATTAACTATTATTGAAGGCATAAAAAGTTACTGTTAGATAAATTATTAAATAGATTAACTCAGTTATTGTTATTACTGCAACCTTATTAAATCTAATTTATACTATATAAGAATTAGTTATAGCATGTTAGATTATTTATGGACGATAAAATTACAAAAATCAATCGTTTCAAATATGTTGAGGCATTTTCTGAAGTTATTTCTTGTGGAAGCGTTTCAGCAGCAGCAAAAAAACTAGGCGTATCTCAGCCTGCAGTTAGCCAGCTTATAAAAAAACTAGAAAAAGCCGTAGGTGCACCATTATTTATAAGGAGGAACGGATTAATTTTCCCAACTGATAGGGCTTCAAGTCTAAGAGATGATGTAGAACAACTTTTGATGCAATTAGATAAGATTCAGATGCAGCTTAACTTCAATAGTAGTAATAATTTAACACTGAATCCATTAAGATTTTCTGCAAGCCTCTCTGTGATTAATGAGATTTTGCCTAGAGTTCTTTCTCATATTCATTTATCAAAACCAGACATGTTGTTTTATGTAAATTCATTGCCGATTGTTGATATGAGTAAAGCGATTAGAAGAGGTAATGTTGACTTTACACTAAGCACAAGAAAGTTAAATCATGCAAGTATTATTAGCAAGAAACTCTTGTCTGCAAGAGAGGTATGTGTAATGCCAATTGACCATGAGTTAGCAGATAAAGAAAGTCTATCTGTCCAAGATATAAATAATCAGAAAATGATTATGAGTTCAAAAAGCGACCCGTCTTATGATGAACATAGGGCTTTATTATATAAGAATAAAATACGCTATCAGAAGCTACTAGAATCTCCTTTTGCAACTTTATCTATGGCGATGATTCCTGAGTTTAATGCACTCTCTATTAACAATGTTTTGATTGCAGAATTGGTATGTCAGCACAACAATAATTTAACCTGGAGGTATATAGACGAGTTTAAGCATCTAACAAGTTTTTATCTTTCTATGCCTCCGTGGTTGTATCAGTCAACAACAGAAGATCTTTTTTTAGAAAGTTTTTATAAGTCATTAAAACAGACAGCACAAAAACTTGATATTGAAATTATGCATTAGCATGAAGATTTATAAAGTTTGCCATCCATTCTCCAACAATTACTCCTTGATCAGGGATTTCTAGAGATTGAAGTGCTTCATTATAAAAAGAGCCAATTGAATCCTTCCGTTGAATAATTAAATCTCTACAGAGTGCTTCAGTAAACTCAGGATGTTGTTGAATTGCAAGGACTCGATCCTCAATGTAAAACCCACTATTCTTACAAAAATAGTTACTAAGAAATCTAGTTGCACTGATTGGCAATTTTGTGACTTGGTCTTGATGCATAGTATATAAATTGATTTCTTTTAGTGCAGGGTTAAGCCATTTCGGTTTATTTTTGATATTTACTGATGTTTTTCCGGCGCCCCAACCAGCTTTATGACGTTCAACTTTACCTCCTAAAGTATGAGCGATAGCTTGATGTCCATAGCAAACTCCTAAGAGTGGTATATTTGCTAAATAAATCTTTTGAATAAAGCTAAATAAATTTTCTTGCCATTTAAAATTTTCAAATACTGAATATTTTCCTCCTGTAATAAGATAGGCATCAAATTCAGTCGCTTTTTTTGGAATTGTTTCATCAAGACAGTGAATAGTTGACCATTTTGCATTTGGCAAGAATGGTTCAAGAAGATTTTGAAAACGTACCGGAGAGGATTGATGTTTATTTTTGAGTTGGTTATTTGAAACACCAATATGCAGGATACAAATATTCATCTAGTTTAATTTGACTAAAAGTTTAGAGATTAATAGGGAATTAGTCTAAAAACAATATTATTATTAGTTGTTAATAGTGTATTAGATTGTGTTATGCACATTTTGGCTTTACCAGCGTCTTTTCATTCTTCCCCTGAGAATTTCTGATACCCAATTCAGGATGAGTCCGATGAATGCAGCAGAGCCTAACCATAAGAGTGGAAGCTCCCCATTAGATCCAAAGATTACAGAACGATACGCTCTTCCTATCGAGTCAAACGGGACTGAAGTGCCAATAAGCTCGAGCCATTCTGGAGCAGCAGTCAGTGGAATAATTGTTCCGCTGAGTGCCGACTGATAAAAGACAACTGGCAAAATTAGAATCAAAGCAGAGAGGCCTATGGTTGCAAAAATTCCAAGAAAAAGCCAACTTAAACATACGCTGATTAGCCAAGAAACAAGCCAAGACATAATAAATACTTCCCATTGAAGGGTCGTAAAAGTAACGACTAGTGCTAAAGCAAGAGTGGATAAACCCATGGTCATTATTGGAATAACGGTTCTTATATAGGCTCTGTTAAGAGGCGTTACTTGATTTGTTGCAAGAAAAAGAAGTACGGAGCCAGCCATTGCAGAGAGCCAAGTAATAAAGCTCATTACAAATGGAGAGGGAATTGAAGAGAGACTTTGGGCTTTGTAAAGGGTTTCCAATTCAATCTGAATAGGCATTTTTGAACTAGGCGCTTTATTTTGTATTTTTGCTAATCGAAGATTTGAAATAAATGCAGAAAGCCCCATCTGAAAAGTCGATGGGAGCTGGCTAGCAATTTGAGTTTCTGAGACGGTTAAGTGTTCTGAGTTGATAACTTTAATATTTAAGCTACTTTCGCTTAATGCTAGTTCTGAAAAGTCCTCAGGAAAAATTATTACTGAAGAAATTTCTCCATTAGATAGAGCTGTTTTTGCTACCTCATAATCCTTAAATAAGGCAATTCTGAAGGGTAACGACCTTGAGATTACCTTAATTGCCTGTGTTGAAACTATAGGAAAAGATTTGCTCGCATCTAGGTTGACAATTCCTAGTCTAAAGTTAGCAGAAATCTTTTCTGGATCGTTTGGGGTAGTCAGATTAAATATTGAAAAAATTAAAGCAATTAAAGTAGGCACAACAATGGCTGCTCTAAATAGTTTGCTCTGGCGAAAATCATTAATTGAGGAGGGCATTAAGATGAACCAAAATAAATTAAACAATACACAAACACGACTACTTAGTCAAACTCGAATTGTTATTATTTAGAATCATGTCTGCTGCTTTTTCTGCAATCATCATTGTTGGTGCGTTCGTATTTCCTGATACTAGTTCAGGCATGATAGATGCATCAACTACGCGCAAGTTTTTTACTCCGTGAACTCTTAACTTGTCATCAACGACACTATCTTTGTCACGACCCATTTTGCAGGTACCAACTGGATGATAAATGCTCTGACTATGATTCTTTGCCACCTCCAGTAAATCTTCATCGGAAGTGAACGAGTATCCAGGGACAAACTCATCGAGAATATGATTTTTTATTGATTTTGCCTTTGCAATTTTTCTTGCAACTTTGATTGATTCAATTGCGAGTTGTCGATCAGATTCTGTTGAGAGGTAGTTTGGTACAATTTTAGGAAGATCTTTAGGGTCCGAAGATTTGATTGAAACCTCTCCTCTACTCTCAGGTCTCAGGTTACAAACTGACATGGTAAATGCTGAAAATGGATGAACTCCATCGCCAGGCTTATTTGCACTCAAAGGCTGCATATGAAATTGTATGTTTGGCCTAGAGCCATCCAAAGAAGTGTTAGTAAAAGCAAAAACCTGACTAGCGCTTAAGGTCAAAGGACCTGTTCTAAAAAGAATATATTGCATTCCAATCAAAGCTTTTTTCCACCAAGTATTGAGTTCATCATTCAATGTTCTTGTATTAGTTTTGTAGACCATTCTGATTTGGAGGTGGTCTTGGAGATTTTTACCAACTGCAGGATTATTGAAAATTGTTTTGATACCTAGCTTGCTTAATAGTTTTTCATCTCCAATTCCTGAGAGTTGTAATATTTGTGGAGAGCTAATCGCACCTGCAGATAAAATCACTTCATTATTGGCGAGAATAGTTTGATCAGGCTCGCCTTTGTTATTAATACAGCTAACACCGATTGCCTTAGACTTTTCAAAGATAACTTTACTTATTTGTGTATTGGTAATAATTGTTAAATTTCTTCTGGATCTAATTTTTCTATTTAAAAATGAACGGTAAGAGCTTCTTCTGAGGCCTTTATGACTGGTTTGCTGAAAGTAGCCAACACCCTCTTGATTTTGCCCATTACAATCATCATTAAAAGGGATGCCTATCTCTTCTGAAGCCTTAATAAATAGATCAGCTATTTCTCTTCTTAATCTAAGATTAGAGACTTTCAGCTCGCCATCAGCTCCATGATAGTCATCTCCACCATTCTCTTGACACTCAAATTTTTTAAAATAAGGAAGGACATCATTGTATGACCATCCTTTATTTCCAAGTTTTTCCCAGTTATCGTAGTCATGCTTGTCTCCTCGAATATAAAGAAGCCCATTCAGAGCACTTGAGCCACCAAGAACCTTTCCTCTTGGCCAGTCGATTCTTCTGTTGTTTAATCCTTTATCTTTTTCGAGTTGATACATCCAGTCAAATTTGGGATTATTCATAGTTTTAAAATAACCTACTGGGATATGGAGCCAGAAATTATCGTCTCTTCGGCCAGCTTCTATTAATAGAACCTTATTGTTTGAATCTGCAGAGAGTCTGTTTGCAAGCAAGCAGCCTGCAGAACCCGCACCTACAATTATGTAATCATATTCCTTAAGCATTTTCATTTATAGAATTTTTAAATCATTATTCAATAAAACTTGGATTATTTTTTTTAAAAATAAACAAAAAAATTAAGAAGTACAATTATAGGTAAAACTAAAGCCCATCTACTTATGAATAAAAAAATATAGTTAATTTTTTTTATAAATAGATTGAAAGATATATATCAATTGATGTATACTGATAGTTGATTCATTTAATTGTGTCGTTTAGTTTTGTTTCAACACTCACTTAATAATCAAAAATTGTTTTTTTAAAAACTTAGGAGATTTTATGTTTAAAAATAAAATTATTTTATTGGCGGCCGCTGCTATTGCATTTAGTTCAAGTGCTATAGCTGGGAATGTTAATTTAAAAGTACAATCTGTATTAAACTCTACTGGTAGTGAAGTTGGCTATGTAAGAGATTTTGCAGAAGACGTTGCTGCCTTAACTGATGGCAGAGTAACGATAGAAGTTCTTCCGGGAGGTTCTGTTGTTCCTAACTCTGATCTTATTGATGCAGTAGACGCAGGTCTAATTGATGGTGGATTTGCATGGACTCACTACTGGTCTGGTAAGCATCCAGCAGCAATGCTGTTTGGTTCACCAATTGCTGGCGCTGGTCTTGGTATTGATAACATCGCATGGCTTTCATGGTTCCATAGTGCTGGCGGTAAAGAGCTCTATGATCAGTTATGGGATGAGATGGACTTGAATATTCATGGTTTGATGCTTCAACCTGTTGGTCCTGAAGCTTTAGGCTGGTTTAAAGAGCCAATTAATAGTATGGACGACTTCCGTAAACTTAGATTCCGCGCTCCTCCAGGAATCCCAGGTCAAACCTATAAGGATATTGGTGTCGCTGCTGTAGCTATGGGTGGTGGAGATATTCTACCAGCTCTAGAAAAAGGTGTAATTGATGCAGCAGAGTGGTGCTGCCCTGAGCCTGACAGAGACTTCGGTTTTCAAAAGGTTCTTAAGTACTACTACTTGCAAGGACTTCACCAGAACGTTGTGAATGCAGATATGTATATCAACGGTGACAGATGGAATGAGATCTCTGCACGTGACCAACGTGCTATACACGTTGCTGCAAGAGCAGCAAGACTTGACTCAATGTCTAACCGTATTTACAAAAACGGTATTGCAATGGCAGACTTGCTAGAGCAAGGTGTTCAGTTAATGGATACTCCTGATGACTACTTCGTAGAGTTTATGGCTGCTGCGAATGCAACTCTTCAAAAGAATGCTGACGAGAATGCATTCTTTGCAGAGGTTTGGGCTTCACAGAGAGATTTCGCTGAGAAAGCGGTACCTTTCTGGTCAGGTGCTCAAGCGTCTAACGCTAAGTTAGGCCTTGCCTTTGCTGCGACTTTGAAGTAAAGATTCATCGTAAGACTTGTAATCTAAGTTGCCAATAGTAAATACTGTTGGCAACTTTTTTTTATCACAAGCCGGCTTTATCTAACTTTGGGTTCTCCTTTATCCCAGAGTTAGAAAAGCCTTAATTTTTTTGGTTTTATATTTAAAACACTGTAGTTTTGTTACAATGGTGTAAAGTTTTTTTAGATTCGAAATTAGGTGTAATTTATGTCAGAGGAAGAGGATATTGGTGAATTAGATATTACCGATGAAATGATCGCAGAGGGCAGATCATATTCCGGAGTTATGCCTGATGATATGCCTAAAATGATGGCTAGAACTATTCTAAGTATTGACTGGTTTAGTCTCAGGGTTGGTCAAGTAGTCTGTTGGATGACTGTTCCCGTATTTTTATCCATGTTCATCGAGGTTACTGGTAGACATTTCTTTGGCTCACCAACGATGTGGGCTTACGATATTAGCCGAATGGGTGCAGGCGCTATGTTTATGCTGGGTGCTGGTTATGCACTTTCGAAAGGCGTTCATATTAGAGCGGACTTTATGTATCGAGATTGGTCAGTTAAGACTCAAGCAACGATAGATTTAACGCTCTATTTATTATTTTATTTTCCTGGAATTATGGGTGCAGCATGGGCGTGCTATAAATATGCCTATAAGTCTTGGTCGATAATGGAGAGAGGTATGGATACTGCGTGGATGCCTCTGATGTGGCCAATCAAATTTGCTCTTTTTATAGGATTTGTATTTTTATTAATTCAAGGTATTTCAGAAACTCTTAAGTGCATTTATGCTCTCAAAAATAGGAGATGGCCATGAGTCCTGAAGTGCTAGGCATAGTATTGATCTTTACAATGCTCTTTGCCATTTTTGTTGGCTTTCCAATTTCATTTACGCTCATTTTCCTAGGCGTTTTCTTCGGCTATCTAGGCTTTGGAGATCTTGTTTTTTACTTAATGACCTTCCAGTTTTCTGGAAGTATGCTTGAGCAAACTCTTGTTGCAATTCCTCTATTTACCTTTATGGGAATTCTTATGGAGAAGGCAAACCTCATGGAGCGATTATTCACATCCGTACAAATGGCCCTTGCAAGAACCAAGGGCTCTTTGTTTGTGGCAGTGCTCTTTGTTGCTACAATTTTTGGAGCTGCAACCGGAATTGTAGGTGCATCGGTCACAATTTTAGGAATCATGTCAGCCAAAACAATGAATAGATCGAAGTATGATGTTCGTTTGGCAGCAGGTTCAATCACTGCTGGCGGTACTCTTGGTATATTGATACCCCCAAGCATTATGTTAGTTGTTATGGGGCCTATACTTAATGTTCCAGTCACTGACTTGTTCGCTGCTGCAATTGTTCCAGGCGTCATGTTAGCGTTACTCTATACAGCTTATACACTCATAAGATGTCACTTGAACCCATCTTTGGGGCCTGTTGTCCCAGAGGATTTGATACCAGATTCTATGAGTGATGTATGGAAAGAGTTTTTCAAGGGACTTGTTCCGCCTGTTCTTTTGGTGGGCGCATCTTTAGGTAGTATTTTGGCAGGTTGGGCGACAGCAACGGAAGGTGCTGCAATGGGCGCTGTTGGTGCAATCGTATTAACTTTGGCTTATCGAAAGCTAACCTTTGAATCTTTTAAAAGTTCACTTTTAAAGACTTTAGAGATAACTACTTTAATCATGGTATTGGTTTGCGCTTCAAACTTTTTTGGAGCAGTATTTTCAAGACTAGGAACACCAACCATGATCACCGAGGCATTGATGTTGCTAGATCTTCCGCCAACAGCTATCCTGCTTATAGTTATGGCACTAATTTTCTTATTAGCTTGGCCATTAGAGTGGGTTCCAATTGTGCTCATTATAATTCCAATTGTATTGCCACTAATTGAGCAATTAGGATTCAACCTGACTTGGTTTGGAATTCTTGTTGCTGTTAATCTTCAGACAGCGTGGTTATCGCCACCTGTTGCACTCTCGGCCTACTTTCTCAAAGGGGTTGTTCCTGAATGGGATTTATCAGACATCTATAAAGGAATGATGCAGTTTATGGTGATTCAAGTCATTGGGCTAGCGCTGATCATTATATTCCCTCAAATTGTATTATGGCTGCCAACCTATTTATATGGATAAATGAAAGTAGCTTTATAACTTTATTTTGAGAGTGATTATCTATATAGCTATTGGGCAAGCTAAATCGCTTCTCCAAAGGTGCTGTTTTGAGATTGGATATAGTCAATATCACTGGTATGAACATATGAGGTTCTCAGTTCGATAGTCTCATTATTATATGTTTGACCCACTCGATCGACTTTAAGGATTGGATCATTCAAAGGAATATTTAAAAGCTTAGATATTTTTTCATCAGCCGAGATTGCCTTTAATTTTTCAGAGCAATTGGTAATAAAAATATTAAATTTATTTTGATAAAGGTTATAAACTGTATTTCCACGACCTTTAAAAATCTCCTCAGTGAGTCCTGGAAATTTACTTTGAGGAATTACAATTTTATCAATAATATAGAACTTTTTATTAAGGCCTAGCTTGTTGTAAATCTGAAAAACTGGACTACCAGCAGAAATACCAAATTCGTTAGCTTCCGACTTAGTTGCTTTTTTTGTATCAAAAGAAATAAACTCAACATTTGGGCTTTGTTTTACGTTACTTCCATTCAGCGCAAAATGAAAATACTCAAAAAGAAAGCTACTTTTGTCATGTTGAAATACAAACGTTCCTAGACCTTGCTTTCGGATAAGAAAGCCCTCTTTTTCAAGAACTCCTACTGCTTTTCTAATTGTTCCTATTGAGACATCAAAAAGCTGAACAAGGGTTTTTTCATTAGGAATGAGCTGCCCAGGTCTAAGCTCATCCCGATACAGGCAATTATAAAGCTCATTTCTAATTTGAAGCCAAAGCGGGGTTTTGCTTTCTCTATCAATATCAAATTTCTGATCAGTAATACTCATTTTTTAAATATTAGATTAAATTAAAAGGAAGGTTTTAAGATAACTTTAGCTGAGGCCATTGTACCATTGTGTAAACTCTGAAAAGCCAGATTAGTTTCTGATAATGGCATCTCCTCAATCCATGAAAGGTCTCCAAAATCCCCATTTTCTATTGACCTAAGAGCAGATCTAAAGTCTTCCATGCTGTATGTATAGCATCCGATTAATTTTATTTCTTGGAGGGTAATTTTACGAATATCAATGTTACTACTCCAGCTGAGAAGACCTACATTAACAACGGTACCTCCTGCTCTGACTGAAGTAATAGATAGTGCATTAGTTTTTTCACTTCCTACGCAATCAATCACGACATCATAGCTATCTTCACTTACAGATTGATTGATAGGGTTTACTGGGTTGACACCCACATGTTCTTTAACGCATTGATGGCGAGCTTTATTTGTCTCTAAAACAGTCATCTTTACACTATATGACTTAAGGAGGAGGGCTGCAAGTAAGCCTATTGCCCCTGCTCCAATAACCAATACATTGCAGTCATTGATTGGTTTAAATGAATTCTCTATAGCAAGGTTAACAGCGTGAACAACGGTTGCTGCAGGTTCTGTCATTGCAACATGATTTGAATTCATAGAGTTGGGTGCATGAACAAGGCATTGATTTGGGATGGTCATGAATTGAGCAAAAGCACCTAACCGACTCATACCGATCATGTCTCTATCGCTACATAAATTATCTCTGCCTTGGAGGCAGTATTCACATTTTCCACATGTAATGAGTGGATTGCCAGTTA
>Ga0208766_1001331_pt1 | contig 13175 bp, 10 predicted proteins | sample ETN01SmetaG_3_FD_185792 | JGI IMG/M metagenome (GOLD analysis project Ga0208766, IMG submission 185792) | Marine microbial and viral communities from oxygen minimum zone, Eastern Pacific Ocean - ETNP2014F12-01SV263 (SPAdes) (version 2) | ecosystem: Environmental > Aquatic > Marine > Oceanic ...
TTCTTTTGCTAAGGCTGCAAGTAAACGATGCATATCATCGACATCGTCTTTATTTCCGATCTGAATTGTGACATTTGGGTGTTTCATTTTTTAATTGTGATTTAAAGATTCATTTTCTTTATCATGGCATCCAGACTGTCTTTAAGTATTTCACAAATTTCATCAATTTGTTTCTCTTCGATGATAAGGGGCGGACATATCATAAAATGATCGCCAATTGTTCCTCCCCGGGTTCGCCTGGAATATATTATTAAGCCCCTTTTGTATGCCTCTTCGACTAAGTGCATATGGGCTTCTGCGGAACTTGGCAGTGGCTCCATAGTTTCACGGTCAGCTACCAATTCGAATGCCATCAATAGTCCTTTCCCGCGAACATCTCCGATCAGTGAATATTGATTCTTTAATTTCTCTAAATTTTCACGTAACTTCTCTCCTTGAATTAATGCATTCTCAGCAAGTCGTTTATCTGTAATTTCTTTTATTACTGCAAGGCCTGCAGCACAGGCTAAGGGGTTTCCTGCATAAGTATGTCCATGCAGAAATCCTCCTGAATTATTAATGACTTCTACTATATCTTCCCTTGCTGCGACCACGCCCAGTGGCGCGTAACCAGCAGCAAAACCCTTTGCCATGGCAATAATGTCTGGCTCGAGATTCCAGTGCTCTCCAGCAAGAAATTTACCAGTTCGACCTGCTCCGGTCAGTACTTCATCGGTAATTAATAAGACATCATATGCATTGCAAATCTCTCTTATCCTTTTGAAGTAGGAGTCAGGCGGAACCAAAGCTCCTGTTGAGGCCCCTCCAATTGGCTCAAAAATGAAAGCAAGAACACTATCCGGACCTTGCTTTATGATTTCTTCTTCTAAAAGATTTGCATATTTTATGCCTCGTTCATGGTCAGAAAGATCGTCATTATCCAAGTAGCAAGTTGCTGCAGGAATCTTTGGCATCATTTTTAGCATCTTTGAGAATGGATCAACAAAAGGATCCATTCCAGTAATGGCAAGCGCTCCAAGTGTTCCTCCGTGATAGGAGGGATGCAATGAAATGATTTTCCATTTTTCATCTCTATTGGTATTTACTGCATATTGACGCGCTAATTTAATACAACTTTCAACAGCTTCTGATCCACCTGAAGTAAAAAATATCTGATTTAGATTTGCTGGCATGAGTGATGCGGTCATTGCAGCCAGCTCTTCAGCGGGTTCATTGAGGAAATGCAAGCGATAACCAAACGTGGATTTATCCATTTGTTTTTTTATTGCATTGAGTACTTTTTTGTTGGAATGGCCAATATTAGAAACAATAGGCCCACTGGATGCATCAATATAGCGATTGCCCGAAGTATCCCAAAGATATATTCCATCAGCATGGTCAAGCATGGGCCGGTCAACATTAGATAAATAAAACAAATGACTCTTTTTGTTGTTATCTTCGTATTGCATAAATTCTATTTAATTTAAAATTTGATTGATATTATTTTCATTAAGAATATATATTGTTGAGCATATGAGAGCAAAATTAAGGAAGGAAATGACTAAACAATATTTTTTACTATTTATCTTGGGTTTTTTAGCATCCTGCAATAACTCCGATTCAAATAATGTTTCTTTTGGTGCTAGTACAGATCCATTACTAGAACTTATTAAAGGCAAAAATGTTCGCCAACATATGTTGATTTTGGCAAGTGATGAGATGAAAGGTCGCGAAGCAGGAACGGATAATTATGACAATGCCGCTGATTACGTCATTCAGAATTTTAAGAATTATGGCCTTAAGGCTTTGGGCGATGACAGTACTTTTACACAATCAATCCGATTTCTTGAGTCTCGTCTTGATGTTGAGACAGCAAAATTCTCGCTGCATAAAGACAACACTAAGATTGATCTTATTTTTCGCGATGATTTTATTAGATCTGGGGGTTTCGGGGATATAAACGAAGAGATTTCAGCGCCAATGGTGTTTGTCGGGTATGGCATAGTTGCACCAGAGTATAATCATGATGATTTTGCTGGAATTGAAGTCGCTAATAAAATATTAGTGATGTTGAGTGGAGCTCCTCCAGGTTTTAGCACAGACCAAAGGGCTTTTTACTCATCAAGTCGAGGTAAGGCTCAAGTGGCGATATCTCGAGGCGCGGTTGGGATAATAACTTTGCGAACGCCCGTGGATCAGAAACGTCGGCCTTGGGCGAGGTACTTGCCTGGAGTTGGATCACCAGGTATGCGTTGGTTGGACAATGATAACCAACCTTTCCAAGGGCACCAAGAGTTAAAAGGCACTGCCACCGTAAGCCAATCAGGTGCTGAAAAAATATTTGGGCTGTCAGGGTATGATTTAGATAAAATCTTTTCTTTTCATGAGGAAGGTGGAATTAACAGTTTCGAGATGGATATCTCAGCCACTCTTTCGAGAAGCTCAATACAGCGTGAGGTTAATTCAGCAAATGTCATTGGTTATGTTGAGGGTTCAGACCCAGAATTGCGCAATCAATTTTTGATATATACGGCACACCTTGACCATATAGGTATTAGGACGGGTAAAGAAGGTGACGATATACATAATGGGGCTTATGATAATGCGGCTGGTATTGGCTCAATCTTAGAAATTGCAGATAGTATTTCAATAATGAATCCAGCCCCCAGACGTTCCATAATATTTGCTGCGGTAACCGCTGAAGAAAAAGGTTTGCAAGGTTCATCGTATTTCGTTAAAAACCCACCAATACCTATTGAAAATTTGGTTGCAAATATAAATATTGATATGCCTTATCTTGGTTTTCCTGTTGCAGATTTGCATGCGTTTGGGGCTGAGCACAGTTCACTTCATGATGCCGTAGCTAAAGCTTCAGACTATATCGGCATGCAATTTACTCCTGATCCTTTACCTGAAGAAGTTCGGTTTGTTCGTTCCGATCAGTTTTCTTTTGTTAAAGAAGGAATTCCAGCGGTAGCGCTAAAGGCTGGGACCATATCTTCTGATCCAAGTATTGATGGAAGTAAAGAGTTAGATAATTTTCTAAAAAATCATTATCACCAATCCAGCGATGATCTTGATTTGCCTTTTAGTGAAGAGGGAACAGAAGGGTTTGTACGTACTGCATTATTATTAGGTCTTATTGTTGCCGATGAAGATGAAAAACCTACTTGGAATAAAGGAGATTTCTTTGGCGATAAATTTTCGCCTAATTAAATAAATCTTGATAATTCTTGCGCAAAATATTTTTTTGCACTTTTGACATTGTATTTCTGAGTAATTCCTTCACAAAGATAATTTTCTTTAGCGTCTTATAGCCAGCTAATTGTTTCTTAGAGATACTGATAATTTCCGCTTCGTTTATATTGGATGAAGGCTCGGTGACGACAATTGCAACAACTGCCTCACCAAAGTCTTTGTGAGGTATACCAATGACGGCAGATTCAACCACGCCATCAATATCATCTATGACTGATTCAATCTCTTTAGGGTATACATTGAGCCCACCAGAAATAATCATATCCATAGACCTGCCTACGATGGTTATGTAACCATCATTATCCAGTTTTGCTTTGTCACCTGTCCTAAAGAATTGATCTTCAGTAAAATCTTCTGCAGTTTTGTCCGGCATTTTCCAGTAACCGTTAAATACATTTGGTCCTCGTACCAGAAGGTTTCCAATGTTGTTTTCTTGAAGTTCATTATCCATTTCGTCAACAATTTTTACTTCGACGCCTGGGAGTGGTGGCCCGACAGTGCCTGGCTTCCTTTCTCCTTGGATAGGATTGGATGTATTCATGTTAGTTTCAGTCATGCCATATCGTTCTAGGATTTGATGACCGGATATTCTTTCGAAATCATGGAATGTCTCTATAAGTAATGGTGCTGAACCAGAAATAAAGACACGCATATTTCTACAAATTTCTTTGTTGATTTTTTTGGTTGCGAGTAGTCTCGTGTAATAAGTCGGGACACCCATAAGTGCCGAGCATTTTGGTAAATTTTTGAGGATTTTTTCTTCGTTAAATTTTGGTAGCCAATACATTGAAGCGCCACTATAAAGGGCGCAACCAATCGCAACAAAGAGGCCGTGCACATGAAAGATTGGCAGAGCATGCAACAGCACATCATCACCTGTAAATTGCCAAGACTTTACCAATGTTCTTGTATTGCTGATAAGATTTTCATGAGTGAGCATGATTCCTTTTGGTGTTCCTGTTGTTCCGGAAGAATATAAAAGTGCAGCAATGTGGTCAGAAGGTGTTTTGAACGTTTCAAATCTTTGATTTTCTAGTTTTGATTTTTCAACAAAAGTACCCTGCCCGTTTTTATTCATGGTAAAAATATGCTGTATGTCATTTTTGCTGGCCAATCTATCAAATACATCTAAGTTCTTTTGGTCAGTTATAATTACAGATGGAGCTGCGTTGTTGATGAAGAATTCTAATTCATTTTCTTTGTAATCTGGATTCAATGGATGATAAACCAGTCCAGCTCTTAGACAAGCTAAATAAAGACAAAGTGCTTCTGGGCTCTTAGCTACTTGTATTGAGACTCTATCTCCAGGCTTAATTCCAATCTTGAAGAGAAAGGATGCCATTTGTGACGACAATGTATTCAGAATTTTATAATCATATTCACTGCCGTCATCAAGAATTAACAAAGGTTTATTATTGGCACTGATTGATTCTTCAAAACAAGAATAAAGATTGAGTTTTTTTGATGACATGCGGGGGAGGATGCAAAGTTAATTGAATTTGCAATGGCTTATGAGCGTAACACCGAATACTTAGATGTTAGGCCAGCAAACATGAGAGCTGTGTCAATTTAATATGCCGCAGCACCTCCGTCTTCAGCTCGGGAGTCAGCTGCTCCAGAAATTATTCCTGTTTCTGGGTCACGATAGACACCCATCGCGCTACCAATTGTATTTCTGACTCTAATTTTGTGACCATAAGATTCATATTCCTTTTTGGTGTCGGGAGAAATCCCCAGTTTTTCAAATGTGGTTACATCAGGCAGCCATTGATGATGAATTCTCGGGGCCTCTATAGATTCGGCGATAGTCATTCCATGATCAATGATGTTAAGAATTGTTTGCATGGTCGTATTAATAATTGTTTTTCCGCCAGGAGTGCCTGTAGCAAAAAGCGGTACTCCATTTTTTGCCACAATGGTTGGAGTCATGCTTGATAACATCCTTTGCTCAGGTCGAATTTGATTTGGTGTTGTGCCAATCTTTCCGGATGCATCTGTTACTCCAGGTACAGCATTAAAATCTCCCATTTCGTTATTTAAGAGAAAGCCTGCATCTTTAACAACAATGTGAGATCCATATCCAAATTCTAAGGTGTAAGTCAGTGATACCATATTTCCATCTTTATCTACCACGGAAAAGTGGGTGGTTTCTTCGCTTTCATAAGGTTGAGCAAATAGTGCTGGATCACTCTCTGATTTATTGCTCATTTTAATGGTACCTCTCAAATTGGCTGCATGTTCTTTTGATTGAAGTTTCTCAAGAGGCATATCTTCATTAAAATCTGAATCACCAAGATAATTAGCACGATCGGCGTATGCGCGCCTCATAGATTCTGTTAAAAGATGCAGATATTGAGCAGAGTTATGTCCTATTTCATTTAAGTTAAAACCTTCAAGAATATTCAACATTTCAGATAAAATAATTCCACCAGAGCTCGGAGGCGGCATACTGACGATAGTGTAACCTCGATAGTCATTTTTAATTGGTTTGCGTTCTATGGCTTGGTATTTTTCCAGATCTTCAAGCGTAATGAGGCCGTTATTAGTCAGCATAAAATCTGCAATCAGTTGTGCGGTTTTGCCTTTATAAAATCCATCTTTTCCTTTGTCTTGTATACGCTCCAAAGTGTCTGCTAGATCATTTTGGATCCAGTTATCACCAGAAAGATAGGCGCTGCCATCAGATTTATAGAATTTTTCCATTGAGCTTGGATACTGATTGAACCAAGCTTTTCTTCCGAAACTATTAAAGTCATCATGGAGTTTCCATGTTATCGGAATACCTTGCCTTGCCAGTTGAACCGATGGTGACACCAGTTTTGACCAATCTAAAGAACCAAGACGGTCATGCGCTAAAGCTAAGCCAGCAACTGTTCCAGGAACACCTACTGCTTTAATGCTGAAATGGTTGATTGGTCCAATGCCATTATCTCTCACGTTACCTTCATCGTCTAAGTACATATCACTGGTAGATGAAAGTGGCGCTTTTTCACGAAAATCAAATGCCGTTGTTTCACCATCGGCACCATGATAAATAAGGAAACCTCCGCCCCCAATATTACCTGCGGTTGGATGGGTAACTGCCATTGCAAAGGCTGTTGCAATCGCTGCATCTATTGCATTGCCGCCATCTTTTAATATTTCTACACCCACCTTAGACGCAGTGAGAGAAGATGAAGCAACTGCACCATTTTCTCCTCGAACGGCTACTCTACCGTCAGCATGCAATAATGTTGAAAAGAAGAACAGTAAGATACTGAACGATAATATTAAGTGACGTGATTTTTTATTTTGCAACTGATTATCCTTTTTAAGCTAAGATGTGAGACCAATGTTTTATATTAACCTATGTGCTAATTGATTTTCCATCTTATAAAAAAAGAAGTGGTACTTTATAAGTTGTGATTTGCTAGAATCACTTTAGAAGGATTGAGGACAGAATTAATTTAATTATATTGATTTTTTAACTGAAGGAATGAGCATGAGGATACTGTATACAATTATATTCACTTTATTTGGCGTCAATGTTCTCGCTTGCAAGGGTACTCTTTTGGACCATGATTTTCGGATGCTGGCTTCATCTGAAGAGGTAAATCTATGTGAAGCGTATTCAGGAAAAGTCTTATTGGTAGTCAATACAGCATCCAAATGTGGTTTTACCTATCAGTATGAAGGTCTGGAAAAATTGCATGAGGAATACAATGAAGAAGGACTGATGGTATTGGGTTTTCCTTCAAATGATTTTCGTGGACAAGAACCAGGCACAGAGGAGGAAATTCAGGATTTTTGCCGACTAACTTATGGGGTTAAATTTCCTATGTTTGAAAAGATAACCGTAAAAAAGGGCAATGCCCATGAGTTTTATAATGATTTAGCCGATTCTGCTGGAACCTATCCAAAATGGAATTTTCATAAGTATTTAATTGGAAGAGATGGTCAACTTATTACCGATTTTGGTACCCGAACAAAGCCATATGCTGATGAAGTAATTAGCGCTCTAGAGAAAGCTTTGTCTGAAAAAACCTGATACCCATTCATTTTGAGTGACCCAAGTTATATATCTCTTTTACCGGTGATTATCACGCTTTGCATTTCGCTGAGCATGAGAAATGTACTTTTAGGACTTTTTTCTGGAGTAATTGCAGGCGTATTTTTAGTGCAATCGACCTCTATTCTCTTGTTTTTTCCTCTAGTCATAAATGATTATTTAGTTCCAGAAATAGCGGACAGTTATAATGCAAGCATTCTAATCCTACTTGCTTTTATAGGTGGTTTTGTAAGATTGGTTAAGTATTCTGGTGGTGGTATGGCATTCGCTAAGACTACAATCAAATATATTATTAATAAATCTTCCGCACAAATAAGTGCTTGGTTTGGCGGTATTCTTATCTTCTTTTCGGATCTTGGTACACCACTGATTGTTGGACCTGTTTTCCAATCATTATTTGATCGCTATAGAATCTCGAGGCAGAAATTAGCATTTATTATTGATTCAACTTCATCCCCGGTTGCCATCTTGATACCTTTTATTGGATGGGGGGTATTTACAATGAGTATTATCAAGGACAGTTTCGAGACCAATGGCATTAAATTGACTGAATGGAGTGCATTCGTTTCTGCTATTCCTTTCCAGTTTTATGCCTGGTTAGCAATAATAATTGTGCCAGTCCTCTCTTTGTTGGATTTTGATTTCGGAAAAATGAAAGAAGCTGAAGTTTTGGCTCAGAAAGAGTCGCAAGAAACATCGCTAGCAAATTCTGGCGATGCTTTAGCTATTTTTGTTTGGTTGCCTTTGTTGGTTTTGGGTTCAATCTTATTTTTGTCCTTAAATCATTATGGATTTCCATTAAAACAAGTTGCCGGTTCTGATTTTAGAGCAGCTCTTTCTACTGCCTATTTTCTGGCATCAGTAACGCTAGTCATTTTAATTTTGTATAACACCGCAAGAAAATTAAGTAACTTATGCTCTGAATACGTATTGGGAATGTCTGGAATGTTACCAATCGCTGCTACGCTTATTCTGGCTTGGGCGCTAGGGGCAGTGAGTGAACAACTCGGAACAGGTCAATATGTCGGAGATCTTGCAAAAGAAGTATTGAATCCAGCGCTATTGCCTTTGTTGGTTTTTCTTGTTGCCGCGGTACTTTCTTTTTCTATAGGTTCTTCTTGGGGAACCATCATTATCATGATGCCATTAGCAATACCCTCTGCAATGACTACCGGTAATGAATTCTCAATTATAATTGGTGCTGTATTATCTGGTGCATTGTTTGGCGATCATTCATCACCAATATCTGAGACCACTATTCTTTCATCTACGGGCGCTGGCATTGACCCTTTGGCGCACTTTAGTACTCAATTACCCTATGCCCTTACAAATGGCATCATAGCTTCATTGGGTTTTTTGTTGGCAGGTATAATGTCTGCTACTTGGATTGTGTTTTGTATGATTTTTTTACAGATAATGATTTTGGTCTTATTGAAATATTTAAATCATTCATATCTTTCGAAATGATTGGTATTAGGTATATTATGTAATATTGAAGCTAGAAGAAATTACATTTGGAGTAAAGCGGCAATGAATAGGAGATCATTTTTTGAGATTTTTGGTACCACTGCTTTTGGTCTCGGTTTATCTAAAGATGTCAACTCGCAAGCTAAGCATGGTGTAGAAGCAAAATTGAGCACGTTGGGCTTTAGTTTGCCGGAGGCGGCAAAACCAGTTGCGGTGTATGTGCCTTATCGAGTTTCTGGCAATCAGGTATTTATAGCTGGACAGATACCTCCGAATAATCTTGATACACCAACCTTTGGAAAAGTTGGTAAAGACCTTAGTTTAGAAGAAGGATATATTGCCGCTCAACATGTTGGATTAAGGATTCTGTCTCAATTAAAAGCAGCCTGTGAAGGAGATCTTGAACGAGTCTCAAAATGTATACAAATTCGCGGGTTTGTTAATTGTACAAATGATTTTACCGGACAAGCAAATGTTATAAACGGTGTCTCTGAACTATTGCGTGATGTTTTTGGAGATGAAGGCATGGGCGCTAGAGCGGCACTTGGTGCAAACGCATTACCATTGAATGCATCGGTGGAAGTGGAATCAATATTCGAAATTCGAAATTAGATTTTGAGTGAAAAACTAAAATAATTACAAGGAAATAAAAAATGAGGAAGATATTGTTAGTATATTTACTGTTCATTTCAATGGGCAGCACAATAAGCGCTGAACATCCATTTAATGTGAATGAAATAACCAGTTTGAATGAGCCATGGGCGATGGCTTTTATGCCAGACGGAAATTTATTGGTGACTGAAAAATCTGGACGTTTGCTGGTGATAAGTCAAGCAGGGAAGATGTTAGCCGAGATTTCTGGTGTTCCAGAAGTTGATTATGGTGGTCAAGGTGGATTGGGAGACATTGCTCTGCATCCAGATTTTAGTGAAAACAGCATTGTTTATATGAGTTTTGCTGAGGCCGGTGAAGCGGGCACAGACACGAGAGGTGCTGCGGTAATTAAAGCTACATTAAACCTCGCTAATGCAAGTGATTCGCTTTCAGATGTTGAATATATTTGGCGGCAAAATCCTAAAGTGACCGGACGTGGTCATTATGCACATCGATTGGAGTTTTCATCTGATGGTTATTTGTATATATCTTCTGGCGATCGTCAAAAATTTGATCCCGCACAAGATATGAAGATGAATTTAGGAAAGATAATACGTTTGCATGACGACGGAGGAATACCCAAGGATAATCCTTTTTACTCTGAAGGTGGAGTTGCCGCTGAGGTTTGGTCATTGGGGCATCGTAATCCTCTTGGTATTGATTTTGACGCCAATGAACAATTATGGAATATTGAAATGGGTCCCAGAGGCGGGGATGAGCTAAATCGAGTAATTAAAGGTGAGAACTACGGATATCCAACTGTATCTAATGGTATTCATTACAATGGAGATGATATGCCAAACCATGATACTCGACCTGAATTTGAGGAGCCTAAGGAGTGGTGGACTCCAGTAATATCTCCAAGTTCTTTTGTGATTTATCAGGGCAATTTGTTTTCTGATTGGAAGGGTGATGGATTCATCTCTGGTCTTTCATCAAAATCTCTAGTAAGAATAGAATTTGACGGCGCTTCAGCCAAAGAAGCCGAAAGGTTTGATATGGGAAAACGTATTCGCTCGGTTGAACAAGGCCCAAATGGCGCTATTTGGTTATTGGAAGATAAAGCAGGCGGTCGTTTACTTAAATTAACACCAAACTAGAAATGAGTCTGGCCGGATATATAAGACTGATTGTTTTGGTTGGCTAAGATAATGGGCAAGTCTCGAGATGCTTCATTGATTGATTCAATGATACCAATCTTTTCTTTGGTGTTGATGTTGAGTGTATCGGTTTATTTATTTGGCTCTGACTCTTCTTATGGACCGAACCAGATTGCATTAATTCTTTGTGCTGGAATTGCTGCAATCGTTGCCATTAAAAATGGACATGCATGGCAAAGTATTCTTGATTCAATAGTTAAAAGTATCGGAACTGCCATGGGCGCTTTATTGATTTTTCTTTGTGTGGGTGCGCTTATTGGAACTTGGCTAATTTCTGGAACAGTACCGACACTTATTTATTATGGACTTGAACTGCTTAATCCTAAAATATTTTATCCAGCAGCTTGTTTGATTTGTGCAATTGCTGCACTTGCCACTGGCAGTTCATGGACGGTTGCAGGGACATTAGGCGTTGCTTTAATTGCGGTTTCAATTGGGTTGAATTTATCGCCTGAGATTGCAGCTGGAGCCATAATTTCAGGTTCTTATTTTGGTGACAAAATGTCTCCTTTATCGGATACAACTAATTTGGCACCTGCAATAACAGGCACTGACTTATTCACACATATAAGACATATGGTATGGACTACGACGCCATCATTTATTTTAGCTTTGATCATTTTTATGTTGTTAGGCTTTGGGGTGACCTCACAAGCAGAAGATGCAACAATAAAATTGTTTAATGAGACACTTGGCAATGCTTTTAATATATCACCATTGGCATTAATTCCGTTGCTTGCAGTATTTGGCATGGCAATTCGTAAAGTTCCTGCTTTGCCGACAATATTGTTTGGTGCTTTATTGGGTGGAGTAGTTGCTTTCTTCCTTCAGCCAGAGGTTGTGATGTCTTTTTCCGGTTCAGAGAACTTGCATCCCTTCTTTTCAATGATTAAAGGAATTTGGTTGGCGCTAGCAACTGGTTATGTTTCATCTACAGGTGTTGAAGAGATAGATAGCTTGCTTTCTCGTGGTGGCATGGAATCAATGTTGGTTACTATGTGGTTGGTAATTAGTGCGATGTCTTTTGGTGCTGTCTTAGAACGTGCTGGGATGCTAAAAAGGATTATTACCTCTATTTTGAAGGCCGCAAAAACCACAGGCTCTCTAATCATGAGGGTAGTTTTAAGTTGCATCAGTATTAATATTGTTTGTGCTGATCAATATATCTCGATTGTTTTGGCGGGAAAGATGTTTAAAGCTGAGTTTAAGAATCGTAATCTTCACGCTAAAAATCTTTCTAGAGTTATTGAGGATTCTGGCACTTTAACTTCACCTCTTGTCCCTTGGAACACATGTGGAGCTTATATGGCTGCAACACTCGGGGTGGCAACTTTTGCTTATTTGCCCTTTGCATTTTTCAATTTAATTAACCCAGTTATTTCCATGATTTATGGTTATAGTGGATTTACGATTGAGAAATTGGAAACAGAAAATGAGTAAATACTGTTTAGTCTAAATGACCTTTAAACGAAAACAATTCTTTACAAATATAATTACGATTGATTAGGAATTTTAATTAGAATAAACCAATGACGAGAGAGATATATTTGTCTGCGGTGTTGATCGTATTTGGTTGGGTTTCGCACTGCGAAGCTGGCGGCGGAGTCTTATTATCAGAAGACAGCTGCATTATAACGATTGGTTTTTACACAGCTCATTTTACCGCTTATCAACCTGATTCTTCAGGCGATAAGCAATTCTGTGAAGATTTGGATAATGTTGGCAAAACTACTTTCGTGCTGGACTATTTGCACAAGAGTCTCAGTGAAGTTGCTGTTGATTTTCGCATTATCCATAATGTGACCGATAAAGGTGAGTTTGTTCAAATAGAGGATATAATTGAAATAGAAGATATTGATTCTCATACGGTCTTTTATCAATCTCCAGTTATCAAAAGCAATGCATCATATATGATTAATCATAATTTCAAAGAAACAGGTGAGTATGTTGGAATAGTTACAGCGGGGCATCCTACGAAAACGACAATTTATTCTTCTGTATTTCCTTTTACAGTTGGTACCAGTTATATATCTTGGCCTGCCCTTTCTTTTGTGATGCTTGTATTGATCTTTGGCTCATATCTTTATTATATGAGTAGATCTGGATAGATTTATGTTGTCAGATCTCAAAAAAAAACGTTATGCAATTTTATTGATAACTGTCTTTGGCATGGTTTTGTCTTATCCATCACAATGGTATCCTTATAATTTCAGATTAATTTTAACCTCATGGTTTGGCGCCAACGACTATAGCCCTTTGCCTGAATCAAAAATTTCCAAGGAAATTTCATCAGAATTATCTTGTCCGAGTGACCCCTCAGGATGGAGAAATGAACAAATTATTGATGGTGTAAATATAGAAGAATCACTGCCATGTATGGCTGATAATCCTCATGCAATTGCAGCTTTTGTTTTAGGAACAAACAATGTGAGTAATGAAACACTCCGTTTGAGTGGACTAACCGCAGATGCGGTTGTGAAAGGACGAGATCTAGATGAGGATGGTGATCCGGATGAGATTCATATTAAGTTGGAAGTAGCCGAGCTCAATGGCAGTTCGCCGATATCGGAAAGACCCGTAACTACTTATGATATAGCGCCTGGAGTGCA
>Ga0208766_1001333_pt1 | contig 13165 bp, 15 predicted proteins | sample ETN01SmetaG_3_FD_185792 | JGI IMG/M metagenome (GOLD analysis project Ga0208766, IMG submission 185792) | Marine microbial and viral communities from oxygen minimum zone, Eastern Pacific Ocean - ETNP2014F12-01SV263 (SPAdes) (version 2) | ecosystem: Environmental > Aquatic > Marine > Oceanic ...
CCTTGCTCAAACCTGCCAAGCAATGAGCCTTGGGAATGGTTATCCTTACCAAGGTAAATCAGTAATCAAGCCTCGATGAAGAAATCATTTCTTCCTGTTCTTGTAGCAGCAACTCTTTTCATCCCCTTTGCTCTAAGTGGATGCGGATCATCAGACGTAGACAACGCTCCCACAGAAGAAATGCACCAGGGTGACGATCATGACTACCATGGGCACCAGCATTGATTGTTAATTTAAATGCACCGCTTTCTCCTAATTACTCTAAGCGCTGGAATTTCCCTTTCAGTAGTTGCTTGTAGCTACAAAAAGGAAGCCTCTTTAGATACAAAAGCTGTTACGATTGAAACACTTACTAGTTCGACTGAATCATGGGGTGGGGATGTCTATTCCTATCCAAAAGGGAAAGCACAAATGACATTTCAGCGGATAACTGCTCAGCCTGGTTTTAAAACACCTCTTCATTTCCACCCGCAACCAGGAATTGCTTATGTAGCAAGAGGGAATCTTTCTTGTGGAATGATTGATGGCCAAGCACTAAAAGTTGGCCCTGGAGAAGCCTTCGCTACGAATCAAGACAGTGTTCACTACTGTGAAGTCGTAAGTAAAGAACCGGCTCTGGTATTTGTTGCTTATGCAGGCGTCAAAGGCAAGCCAATAACTCTCCCTTACAAGAAATAGTTGGCATGACAGACATCTCTTACTGGCTGATGAAAAGCGAGCCAGATGTATACGGAATCGACCACCTCAAAGAAGAAGGCACCACACTTTGGGATGGGATTCGCAATTACCAGGCCCGCAACTTCATGCGATCAATGGTCATTGGGGATAGAGCATTCTTTTATCACTCGAACTGCAAACCTCCCGGCATCGTGGGGCTAATGGAGGTCACGGAAACGAGAATAATTGACCCAACACAGTTTGATCCAAAGGCGAAGTACTACGACCCAAAATCACACCCAGACAAACCTCGCTGGGATTGCCCTCGCCTGCATTACCTCGGACGTTTTGACGAACTACTAAGCCTAGAAAAGCTACGTGAAAAATACAGCGCAGAAGAGCTGCCAGTAGTTCGCAAAGGCAATCGCCTCTCAATCCTGCCTATTCCCAAAAGCACGGCTATGGACCTTTTGCAATGGCTTGGACCACTCAACTAATCCTTGGCAGAAGTCCCTCAGCCTGAAGGCGTTGTCCCTAGTGCAACTAACGGAAGAACAATCGCCGCAATCACCAATCAAAAGCCCTGCATCAATGAATCGCTACGGAACATATTGCCCACATAAAGACGGGTTAGCTCTCTGGAATCCATACCGTTTTGAACAAGAAAGCCAGCCAGAGCAGCCTTGATCAATCTGTACTGATCCCAATTAGGGCACTTCTCAATAAAACCCGTCATGGCCTCTTGAAGGGCCAGAGGCAACTCCGCCTGGAAGCTGACGACACCATCACCAACCTCCTCACTGACAGCCGGCTGGACTGTCAGCGGCGCCTCTATCGCCACTTCTAGCTCAGCCTCTTTGACATTCCCCACTGACATTTTTTATCCGCTGAACAACACCAGTTCTCCACATGCAGACCGCCTACGTCAAGCACCAACCCAAAAGCGCATCCCAACCTGTCTCACAATGAGAATAATGACCTGATGGCCTTCCAAGGGAAGGCCATCAGCATTTAATCGCTGATGGGGGGCAAGGCAATCTTCGTCAAGGGGGCATCTAACTCAAAGGCACTTTTTCCACATCTTTGAGTGCGTGTGGATGATCAAAGCTTGCAAGCTGTGGAAAAGCTGTGCATTACGTTGCGCAAGGCCGGGGAGAGATCAATGTTCCCTCTATCGATCAGTCTCTCTAATCATTGGTCAGAATCCCAAGCAGTTCTCATCGCTGCTGCCATGGCCTGCGCAGCAGGTGCTGGCCAGTACCCTTCAACCCCGCGAGCACTCTCCCCATCCCCCTGTAAAACCACCTGGAGACTCCAGTTTTGGCGATCACCATCAAGGCAGGTCCACCATGACTGGCGTTCCATCTCTAAGCAGACAGACTCCTCTGCAAGTAACTGAGCAACCAGCTGCTGATGCTGATCCGTTAGCTCAACGATCAGGGACAACAAAGCCTCCCATTCAGCTTGAGTGAGCTCAACAGCCCAACTTTCTCCTCCTATCAAAACGGGGAAGGCTTCCCTGGCAGGATCCCTGGCAAGTCGCCAACCAGGTCCCTCCTTTTGAATCATGGCCTCAGCCAGGCAACAGATCCGGTTGATCCTGCTCGTCGCTGAGTTCAACAATGGCCCGCTGAACAGGCTTGACGCTCGATTCCTCTAGGAGGCCATCAAAATCATCGAAGCGACGCTGCTTAGCTCTAAACGCAATCCGAACTGTTGTTAAGTAGCGGTTGGTCGACTTACGGATAAGGCTCTCCCCACGCTTGGCAAGCTCTTTGGGATCCACGCCAGATGTTGTGATCACAGAAAGACTTCTCGATTAGCTATTTGAGTTCAGTTTAGGCGAGCGCTAAGCAAATAGATCACTGTGAAACGGCACATCCATCGGATAGGTCCGCTGCAGGGAACCCGGCACCCTCAACACAATCTGTCGACCAAGCCCCAAAGCAGCCAATGGAGGCCTCAGATGTTTCAGCAAGGCACTGACTTCTTCTAGATGCTCTTGATCAACACACTCAATCCGGATACTCCCCCAACTACGGGACATACGGCAATCAAGCAATGGTTCCAGCTCTGCCTCGATGCACGGGTCCTCTCGATAAAAAGAGAGCACCAGGCGCTGCAAGCGGTCCATCGTGATTTCCTCTTAGCCTCGTGATGAACACAACCTGGCCATAGCAATGGACATGCCCCCCGAGGGCGCAGGAAAGCTTCAGATTTCCCCACAATTATCCGGCACCCTTGCGATCGACCTCGGAAGCACCACAACAGTTGTGGCCTTCCAGGCTGAACATGCTCAAAAGCCTCAACTACTGGATCTGCCACCAATCAGCAGTCGTTGTGGTGAAGTGCCCAGCCTGGTCTGGGCCTACCAGGCCAAGGACTCCAATCCTCTAGTAGGACAGCAAGTAAACGATGCAGACCTGGCAGGTCAAGACCACCAAAACCTAAGTAGAGATTTCAAACGCTCGATAGGCGCCCCAGCACCGTATCGAGCTAGCAACGATGGATCTGGGCTTACGCCAGAACAGGCCGGAGAGCTCTTACTTCAAGAGATCTGGCGACGTCTGCCCCCCCATATTGAGGTGCGACGTCTTGTGCTCACAGCACCAGTAGAAAGCTACCGCGCTTACAGGATCTGGCTGAATCGAGTCTGCACAACACTGCCGGTCGATGAGATCGCCCTGGTTGACGAACCTACTGCCGCCGCCATGGGTGCAGGCCTGCCACCAGGATCAAAGCTGCTAGTGATGGACCTTGGTGGCAGCACAATTGATCTTTCCCTAGTTGCTCTTGAAGGCGGAGAAGGACTCTCTGGCCCAATCGCACAATTACTCAGATTTGCCGGCCAAGACCTGCACAACAGCAGCAAACAAATCCTTCGCTGCGCGCGCGTACTCGGCAAGGCTGGGCTAAAGCTAGGTGGACGGGATCTAGATCATTGGATTGCCAGTCATCTATATCCCGACGTTCCCCTCTCGGAAACACTCCTAAACAGCGCAGAGCGCCTTAAGTGCCGCCTTAGCAAGGATGAACTTAAAGATGATGAAAGCCAGCTGGAGATTGCCGTCGAGCCAGGAGACAATCAAATACTTCCTCTTCGGCTCTCTCGCCGGGAACTAGAGGAGATCCTGATTAGCAAAGGCTTCCTAAACAGCCTCGCCAGCCTGCTAGAGCAAACTCTGGCAAAAGCACAAGTCAATGGTTGCAGCCTCAAGGACCTTAAAGGCGTGGTGGCAGTCGGCGGGGGAGCACAAATCCCCTTAGTTCGTCGTTGGTTGCAGCAACAAACTCAGCCAGCCCCACTACTAACGCCACCACCAATAGAAGCCGTAGCAATAGGAGCCTTACAGCTCACACCAGGGGTCAAAGTTCGCGATCTGCTGCACCGGGGCGTATCTCTACGCTGCTGGGACCAAAGAAGCAATCGACATCATTGGCATCCGCTATTTATCGCAGGGCAACCCTGGCCAACAACAGACCCGCTTGAACTAGTACTAGCCGCCAGCCAGATCGACCAACTTGAACTTGAGGTAGTGCTTGGTGAACCGGACAGCCAAGAGAGCTATGAAGTGATCTACATCGATGGCATGCCAACCCTACGAGCAAGCTCAGGTGAGCGTCGCATCCATCGCTGGCCCGAAACCTGCAACCCCGTCTGCCTTGCACTGAATCCACCCGGGCAACCAGGGCAAGACTGTCTAAGGCTGCAGTTCAGCATCGACGACAACGCTCAGCTTCAGATGGAAGGGATGGATCTGCGCAGCGGCGAGCGGCTGAACAAGCAAAAGCTGGGCACCGTGCGTTAGCCGATTCAATTCACACCAAACTCAAAGCAATTAGAAGAGAAAAGTGAACCTGGCATGCGATCAATGCCTAGAGGACATTGACCATCCTGGATAATCCAGATGAATAGACAGAATCCAGATTTACACTGAGGAGAGAAGGCTTCTAATGCTGGTAAGAGCCACTATCTGCAGATGGGCTGAACTAAATGAGCTGATGGGTTTTCACCCTTGCGATGGTTGATCCTTTGGCCTTTGAGCATCGAACAAGTGAGCTGCATGAGCGCCTCACCTGCCCTGCCGAGACGATCAGCTCACCAGCTCGCCTTGTATGCCTTAACCAGATAACTGGCGCAGATAAACACCCTCTTCTCCATCGACATCACAGAGGCGCAATTCAATACTTTCAGTGCGACGCGTTGGCACTTCTCGACCACAGAAATCAGGCTGAATAGGGACTTCCCGGTGACCACGATCCACCATCACCAACAACATCACCCGCTGAGGTCTCCCCCAGGCCTGAAGAGCCTCAAGAGCAGCGCGCACAGTGCGGCCGGTAAAAATCACATCATCTACCAATACAACCTGTCTGCCCTCAACGCTGGTGGGGAAATTCGTAGGTTCCACCATTCGAGTACCGACCCGACCAAGATCATCACGATGGAAAGTGGGATCCAAACTTCCCTGGGCAATTTTTTGACCAGACAGGGATTCCAACTCTCTGGCAATTACACGAGAAAGATGCACCCCTCGAGTAGGAATCCCCAAAAGCAGCAACTCCTGGCTACTGGATACTGACTCGAGCACTTGAGAAGCAAGGCGCGACAAGGTGCGGCCAAGTTCCTGAGCCGACAGGATCTCCACTCGTTCATCACTGCCGCTGTTGATCATGGGAGTGAGTTATGAGGAGCTGAGTGTATGCCGATCCACTTGGGACTCCAAGCGCAAGGGATGCGTAAAAGCTGACGCAAGTCAGCACAAATGCAAACCAAGCCCCAAGACAAAGTAAATTGAATGTTGGGAAGGCCTTAAGAAGGAATAGTCGCGTGTGAGCATGCCTAGCAGCAGTTCCGGAGACTCAAGGCATATCGCCCAGGTAGCACCTGTAGTGCTGGCGATCCTTGATGGCTGGGGGCATCGTGAAGATAGAGAACACAACGCCATCCGATGCGCTGAGACTCCAATCATGGATGCGCTCTGGCATGCCTACCCACACACCTTGATTGAAGCAAGTGGAGCCGCTGTCGGCCTACCTGACAACCAGATGGGCAACTCCGAGGTGGGTCACCTAACTATCGGTGCAGGCCGAGTAATTCGTCAGGAACTAGTACGCATTAGTGAAACCGTACGAACTGGAAAGCTTGGGCAGACCCCTGCCTTAATTGGACTAGGCAAACGGTTGCAGCAATCAGGCGGCACACTTCACCTATTGGGTCTCTGCTCCGACGGGGGTGTCCACAGCCATATAGATCATCTATGTGGACTGTTGCACTGGGCTGCCGCCGCTGGCCTCAAAAAGGTAGCGGTGCACGTGATTACAGATGGGCGAGATACTCCAACTCAAAGTGCAGCCAATTACCTACAACAAATTGAAACCGCCATCACCGCAAGTGGAGTCGGGGAACTAGCCAGCATCTGTGGTCGTTACTGGGCCATGGACCGCGACCACCGCTGGGAGAGAACGGTTAAGGCTTATGACCTGCTCACCAACCAGAACCAACCGCTCAGTAAAACCTCTGCTGCAGAAGTAATCAGCGAAAGCTACGCCGCGGGCACCACCGACGAATTTCTCGAACCCTCGCGACTAACAAACAATTGCCTAAAAGATGGCGATGGCCTGGTGATGTTCAACTTCCGACCTGACCGCGCCAGACAATTGGTGCAAGCCCTCACACTTGCAAACTTCGATGGCTTCCAGCGAAAGCAACAGCCCCGCCTGGATGTAGTTACCTTCACCCAGTACGAACAAGATCTCCCCGTAGCAATAGCTTTTCCAGCCGAATCACTCGACCATCTACTTGGCCAAGTTGTATCCGAGCATGGCCTGCGCCAATACCGCACTGCGGAAACAGAGAAATATCCCCATGTGACTTATTTCATGAATGGCGGCATCGAACAGCCACTACCTGGAGAGGATCGTCATTTAGTACCTTCCCCCCGAGTAGCCACCTACGACCTGTCTCCAGCGATGTCTGCAGAGACTCTTACCAAGAGTTGCCTTGCTGCTATTAAGAGCGGCTTGTATTCACTTGTCGTGATCAACTACGCCAATCCCGATATGGTCGGACACACCGGCGTAATGGGCGCCGCTCAAGAAGCCATCAGCACCGTAGACAGCTGTATCGGCCAATTACTTGCTTCGACGGGGCAGATGGGCGGCACCCTATTGATCACCGCAGACCATGGCAATGCCGAACTGATGCAAGGGCAAGATGGGCAGGCCTGGACAGCTCACACCACCAACCCCGTACCGGTAATCCTGGTAGAAGGTGAAAAATGCAAACTCGCTGGCCTGGGGAATGACATCCGCCTGCGAGAAGATGGCGGCCTAGCTGATATCGCGCCCACTTTGCTGCAACTGCTGGGCTTGCCCAAGCCAGATGCCATGTCAGGCTGCTCGTTAATTCAATCCATTGAGTCACCAACAATGTCAGCGCGACTACCTCAACCGGTCTAAAGCGCTGCAGTCAGACTCTGAATATCAAGACATGATCAATCAAATCATCCCTAGACTTAGCCAATGATCACAACTGTTCTCTCCTGGGTCTGGGTCGCTTCTGGCGTTCTATTGATGCTGTTGGTACTGCTACATAGCCCCAAAGGGGGTGGCATGGGAGGCATATCGGCTAGCGGCAGCTCCAGTTTCACAAGCACCAGCAGTGCCGAAGCCACGCTAAACAGAATCACCTGGATATGCCTAGCCATATTTATGAGTATTGCCGTGATTCTCAGCGCCGGCTGGTTGAACTGAAATCAACCATCAATCCCAGCAAATAGGCGCGGCTGATCTTTGCCAATAAAAGATTCAGCGAAACCGTGGCAGAAGCCGCTAATCACAAACGTTAGCGATAAGGCATCACCTTATTTCTACACAGCAAACTTCACGCTCTGCTCCTACTCGACACAGCAGTAGCTCTGCCAATTCAACACACCAGTATTATATTCAAAGGCCTGATAATGGCAAATACCAGAGAAGGAACGGCACGAATCTAATGCTTTAGCCTAACCTAAAAGGCATAGTCAATAGCCTGCAATCAAATATTTACCGGCGGAATAGCAATTAACTACATAGTAAAGATCAAAGCTTTTAAAGCAACACTGCTCAACTTATGCCCAAATGCCTAAAATAAATCAGCAAAGAGTAAACCAACGTAGACTTAGTCAAAAGAGCTCTACAAGAGCTAATCGCCAAGCACGGCACAAGTAAGCTACATGACTTCTTCAATGAAGACGCAGCAATCCAAATAGATGAAAGTACCTACAAGGAATTAATAAGACCAGCAGGCAATTGAATTAAATAAGAGATAACAGATCATCGGTGAACTTAAAAGTCCATCGCACATTCTTTTCAGGCGATCGTAGATTCAACCATCACATCACCTCTCTCTACGACAAAATAGCAACTCTCCTCTAATAAAAGCATTTGGCTATATCGAAGTCAGAGGAGATAAGATTTGCCTTTATGAACACGCCTCCATCGCACTAGATGGTAAGAACAACTTGCCAGTAGCAACCTCTATTAATGATTAATTTCCACGCTAGCAAAGATCTTTTTATGCAATGGAGGCTGACAAGGCACAAAGGCCTTGACGCTTGCAGCATCAAGGCAATAGCCACCAACTGTTAAGCCAGAACGAAGCAGGCGAAAGGAGCTCTGCAAAATTGATCTTGATAGGCAATCAGCGATCTACGCATACAACTGATACAACAACCCAAGCAAAACAAGGCCTGATCTCTGCTCAATAGACGATTCAAGCTATAATCCAAGTGTCGGCAACGACGACTTGCTCTACTTATCTCTTATCGACAAGACATTTATCGGAAACCCCAAATGGCAAAGGTCCAAGAAGAGCAAATGACAAAGGCCCCGGAAGAGAAAATTACAACCGACACAGTTATCCTGCTTTTCGTAAGGGTTGCGTTGATATTATTTGATTCCTTGAAAAAGCTTTTCTCAATTCTTGATGCAGGGGTAACAAAAACAAATCCAGCAGAATCCATCCAATTATTACCCGACAAGAACTCCAACAACAAACTCAAGACAATGCTCAAAAAAGATTTAGTAGAACTAGTAATTGCCTACCAGGAAGAGACCGGGATTAAGCATGAGAAAGTCAAATAATTCACCCAAATAATATTCCAGAGAAAAGCCATAAAGTATAGACTTCGGCTTACCATGCCGTGCAGAAATCAACTAAAGAAAAAGCATTTCAGCAAGGACCATCCCTTATAACCACAACCATCCCACTCTTGAAATCAAGTGAAGTCAACAGCATTAAAACTGGCAAGCGCAATAGGAAAGGCTTCTCCCTTATATGATTTCTGGAAATCTGAACAATGCGAGAATGACGAAGCCAAACGATTGCTAAAGGCAAATAGAGAAAGCCCAGCGTCGTATCTATTTAAAGCAGAGCCATACAAATGGGAAAATTTATACCAAAGCATCATAAGAGAAATCATCAAAGGTGACAAAGATTCAATAAAAGGATTAAAAGTATTGCTCAGCACTATTAACACTGAAGAGAAAGAAAAGATGCTTAAAATACTCGGCGAGAGTGAGATCCTTGATAGAGAGATGCTAAGCCTGGTAGACCTGACAGATGCGGATAACGCAACAACAAAGAAAAATATATTCAGATTCGCAAGGATACTATTTACCATTTTCTTTAATCCATATGGCATTGAATTAAAGCGTGAAAAGAATCACATCTATGAGCATACTGGAGCTTTCTTCGGTGCATTTACAAAAGCAAAATATTGAGAAATACCCTCCACTGTAATCAGCATTTAATTCATCATAGAAGTTTTCCATCGGCACATACTTCAAGTTCCGCAGTTATTTTCTATCTTCAATGCAGTGACAAACTCCGGCCAGTAAAAAAGCGCCTTATAGGCGCTTTTTTATATGTTTTTGATGACCTTTGGGACTCCGAAGAGTCCCAGCTCTGATCAATAGTCGAAGTCACCACCCATACCGCCACCGCCAGCAGGAGCTGCTTCCTTCTTCTCAGGCATATCGGCAACGATGCATTCGGTAGTAAGCACCATCCCGGCAATCGAAGCTGCATTCTGCAAGCCTGAACGTGTGACCTTAGCGGGATCAACAATGCCTGCTGCCAGCATATCGACGTAGTCGCCAGTGGCAGCGTTATAGCCATCGCTGATTGGCCTGCTCTTTACGTTTTCTGCGACGACAGCGCCATTGGCACCAGCATTCTCAGCGATACGCATCAAGGGAGCAGCAAGTGAAGCCCCAACGATGTTGGAGCCGATCAGCTCCTCACCACTGAGGTTGCTATTTGCCCATTTCTCAAGAGCAGAGGCCAGGTGAGTAAGAGTGGTGCCACCGCCAGGAACGATGCCTTCCTCCACTGCTGCCTTAGTGGCGTTGATGGCGTCTTCTAGACGAAGCTTTTTATCCTTCATCTCGGTCTCGGTAGCCGCGCCAACCTTCACAACGGCAACACCACCGGCCAGCTTGGCTAAACGCTCCTGCAGCTTCTCTTTGTCATAGGTCGAGTCGGTCTCGTCCATCTGCTTTTTGATCTGCTCGCATCGACCTTTCACCGCCATCTCGTTGCCTTCGGCGACGATGGTTGTGGTGTCCTTATTGATGGTGACGCGGCGGGCGGTACCAAGCATCTCAAGCTTGGCGTTATCCAGCTTGAGACCAGCATCCTCAGTAATTAACTGACCATTTGTGAGCACTGCCATGTCTTCGAGCATGGCCTTACGGCGATCACCAAAGCCAGGTGCCTTAACTGCAGCAACATTCAGCACACCACGAAGACGATTTACCACCAAGGTGGCAAGAGCTTCCTTCTCAATATCCTCAGCAATGATCAGCAGAGGCTTACCGGTGCGAGCAATTTGCTCGAGCACAGGCACAAGATCCTGTACCAAACCGATCTTCTTATCAGTGAGCAGGATGTAGGGCTCATCAAGTACAGCCTCCATTCGCTCAGTATCTGTAGCGAAGTAAGGAGAGATGTAACCCTTATCGAAGCGCATACCTTCGGTGACCTCCAGTTCGGTGGTCATCGACTTGCCCTCCTCGAGGGAAATCACACCTTCCTTGCCTACCTTGTCCATAGCGTCGGCAATCATTCGCCCAACTTCCTCGTCATTGCCAGCAGCGATGGTTCCACACTGAGCAATGGCGTTGCTATCACTAATCGGCTTGGCTAGCTCTTCGATCTTCGTCACCAGGAAGTCGGAGGCCTTATCAATGCCCTTCTTCAAGGAGATTGCATTGGCACCAGCTGCCACATTGCGCAAACCAGCTTTCACCATTGCGTGTGCCAAAACCGTGGCCGTGGTTGTGCCATCACCAGCAGCGTCATTGGTCTTGGAAGCGGCCTGACGGATCAAGGCAACACCAGTGTTCTCAATGTGATCCTCAAGCTCAATCTCCTTAGCGATGGTTACGCCGTCGTTGATGATTTGAGGTGCACCGAACTTTTTCTCAAGCACCACATTGCGGCCTTTGGGACCTAAGGTCACTGCCACAGATTCGGCCAGAATGTCGATGCCGCGTTCAAGAGCTCGTCGAGCTTGCTCGTTGTAGATAATGCGCTTGGCCATGGGAGGCGTTGTCCTTTAAAGATGATTGGTTTGGTCAGTTAAAAGTCAGCGTCAGCTCAGTTGACGACAGCCAAGATGTCCTTCTCGGACAAAAGCACATACTCATCTGAGCCGAGCTTGATATCTGTGCCGGCGTACTTGCTGTAGAGAACGTTGTCGCCAACACCCACTTCAGGAGCCTGACGAGATCCATCGTCATTGCGCTTTCCAGGGCCAACTTGAACCACCTCACCCACCTGTGGCTTTTCCTTGGCGGTATCAGGCAGCAAAATGCCGCCGGCGGTTTTCTCCTCTGATTCAGAGACTTTCACGAAAACGCGATCTCCAAGAGGCTTAACGGTGGAGACGCTGAGAGAAACAGCTGCCATGGGTGAATGCAATACAAGAACTATGGCGCCGAAGCACCTCTTAAACGACCCGAAGTAGCACTCGAGGTCATTGAGTGCCAACCTATGCGTATTGATGGTGCGTCGACTAGTGGATAGCTGTGCGGGTGACCGAACCCTTAGCAGCATTCACCATTGCAGTGGTAATGTTGCGCCGCTCTGGAAGGGCATGCGTTCGTAACGCACCCCCTGCAAAACCTCTTATTTCTTATGGCCGCTGCTGCTACCGCCTCCGCCGGCACCAAGGGCGTTGTTCGTCAGGTGATCGGACCAGTTTTGGATGTGGAATTCCCCGCCGGCAAGCTGCCCCAAATTCTCAATGCTCTACGCATTGAAGGCACAAATGCCTCCGGGCAGAACATTGCGATCACGGCCGAAGTGCAACAGCTGCTTGGCGACCATCGAGTTCGCGCAGTTGCAATGAGCGGAACCGATGGCCTGGTTCGTGGCATGGAAGCCCTCGATACCGGCGCCCCGATTTCCGTGCCCGTAGGAGAAGCAACTCTGGGCCGAATCTTCAACGTGCTCGGTGAACCTGTTGATGAGCAGGGGCCAGTTCAAACAGCCGATACTGCACCTATACATCGACCAGCTCCAAAACTTACCGAGCTTGAAACCAAGCCAACAGTTTTTGAAACTGGCATCAAAGTGATCGATCTCCTTGCTCCCTACCGTCAAGGCGGCAAGGTTGGTCTATTCGGTGGAGCCGGTGTGGGCAAAACCGTTCTAATTCAAGAACTGATCAACAACATCGCCAAAGAGCACGGTGGTGTATCTGTATTTGGGGGAGTAGGCGAACGCACCCGTGAAGGCAACGACCTCTATGAAGAATTCAAAGAATCTGGAGTAATCAACTCCGACGACCTATCTAAGTCGAAAGTTGCCCTTTGCTTCGGGCAAATGAACGAGCCCCCTGGTGCTCGTATGCGCGTGGGCCTGTCTGCCCTGACCATGGCTGAGCACTTCCGCGATGTGAACAAGCAGGACGTGCTGCTATTCGTCGACAACATCTTCCGTTTTGTTCAGGCTGGATCAGAGGTATCTGCACTATTAGGTCGTATGCCTTCGGCCGTTGGTTACCAGCCCACTCTTGGCACTGACGTTGGTGAACTTCAAGAACGAATCACATCAACCCTAGAAGGATCAATTACCTCAATTCAGGCCGTCTACGTTCCAGCTGACGACCTCACCGACCCAGCACCGGCCACAACCTTTGCCCACTTAGACGCCACAACGGTGCTAGCTCGTGCATTGGCTGCCAAGGGTATCTACCCAGCTGTGGACCCTCTCGATTCCACCAGCACCATGCTTCAGCCATCAGTTGTTGGCGATGAGCATTACCGCACAGCACGAAACGTTCAGGCCACACTGCAGCGCTACAAGGAACTACAAGACATCATCGCCATTCTTGGCCTAGACGAACTTTCAGAAGATGATCGCCGCACAGTGGATCGTGCCCGCAAGATCGAGAAGTTCCTATCCCAGCCTTTCTTTGTCGCCGAGATTTTCACCGGCATGTCTGGCAAATACGTC
>Ga0208766_1001344_pt1 | contig 13123 bp, 9 predicted proteins | sample ETN01SmetaG_3_FD_185792 | JGI IMG/M metagenome (GOLD analysis project Ga0208766, IMG submission 185792) | Marine microbial and viral communities from oxygen minimum zone, Eastern Pacific Ocean - ETNP2014F12-01SV263 (SPAdes) (version 2) | ecosystem: Environmental > Aquatic > Marine > Oceanic ...
TCAGGAGATACGGTCAGGCTGAAGATGCATTCGGCGTGGCCTTCCAGCCGGGTAATAGGTTTTCCATTGGCAGGATTCCACACCTTGATGATGGCATCATCACCGGCACTGAACAGATATTTGCCATCAGGCGCAACAACAAGTGCCCGGACGTTGTCCTGGTCAGCATTGGGGATGGTCCACAGTGGGTTGCCGCCCTCCTCATAGTTCCAACAGTGGATGACGCCAAGATAATCGGCGGTGAATAGGCGCTGACCCTTTGGATGAAAGGCGAGTGAGGACACCCATGTCTTGTGCGCGTTAAGGGTCTTTTTCTTGTCACCTTTCAGTTCCCACACGTGCACGAGCTTGTCCTGCCCGCCAGCGGCGATGAATTTTCCATCGGGACTGAACTGCGCACGGAAGAGCTGCCTCTCATGTTTTAGTTCACGTGAGGGCCAAGCCTTTTTGACATCAAGAGCAGGAATATTCATAGCATCACCTCCTGGATGGGTTCGCATTCGTCATTCGCGATGGCGAGCTTCTGGCCCTGATGCCGGTAATGTGTCTTCCCAGAGTTGATGCCCAGCAGGGTGAAGATGGTGTGAAACAGGTGCCCGATGTCATAGCCTTCACCGTCCACAAATGCGCCGTCTTTGGTGGTTTTACCAATGATGGCCCCACGTTTAATGCCGCAACCGGCCAGACCAATACTCCAGCAGTCAGGCCAATGGTCACGACCGAGGCGTGAGTTTATAATTGGGGTGCGGCCAAATTCACTCATCACGATGACCAGCGTGTGCTCCAGCATGCCGCGGTCCTCAAGGTCATTGATGAGTGCGGCAAAGGGTTGGTCCACCTGCGGCACAAGGCGTTGGGACATATTAAAATTATCGCCGTGCGTATCCCAATGGTAGCTATTTACCTTTACAAAGCGTACCCCGGCCTCAAGCAATTGACGGGCGCGTAATATGTGCCGACCCAAAGGATGTGATCCGTAGCGTTCCTTGTCCTTGGGGCCGAGCTGGGTGTCATCAAAAATATCCTTGCGCGCCATGAGTTGCCGCGCCATGTCGTAGCTCGTTTCATAGGCGTCAATCTCTGAGGCGCCCCGATAGGCCTTGAACCGCTCGTTGGCCTTTTGACGGAGGGCGTTACGGGCTGCGTCCAACTCAGCGGAGATGGAATCGGGCCGGTGGATGTGAACCGGTGGTCGGCCATCCCCCAGTGCCAGCGCGCCGTACCGGGTGCCGAGAAAGCCGGCCTCCCGGTGAATGAAACCGCCGTTACCCGGCTTGATCCAGAGATAGGGAGGCAGTCCGGGATCAGCCGGTCCAAGCAGCTTGGCGATGGCCGAGCCGAGGTAGGGGTAGTCCACACCGCGATCAATGGGATCCCCCCGTTGAATCCGCGGTACCCCGGTGGAATGGTTTGGGTCCATCGTCTCCATCGTGCGGATGACTGAAATCTTGTGCGCGATTTTCGCGGTGTGCGGCATCAGTTCGCTGAAGTGGGTGCCGGGAATACTTGTCTTGATACTGCGAAACGGGCCGGCAAACTTGCTGTCGGGAAGCGGATGCCAGCTTTCATACTGGCTCATGCCGCCATCGAGCCAAATGAGGCATACCCGCTTTTCCTGTTTTTTAATTTCCTTGGCGATGGCCGGATGCAGCAGACTGCCAAATCCCACCCCGCCACCCAATGTGCCGAGCATTTGCCGGCGCGATATCCCGTGATCGGCACTGCCACAGGCATGGTTGTGCGGTGTGGTTTTCATCAGTGATTCAGGCGAAATTCTGCGGAGTTGAGCAGAGCCCAAGCCAGGTCGCTCAGCGCGGCATTATGGCGCTTTTTATTCTGCTGAAGATAATCGGCTACTGTTGCCTTCTCATTTTCCTCCGGCAACCGGGCCAGCACCGACAAGTACAGTTCCTCTGCAATGACCTCAGCCGCTGTCAATTTGATCAACCGTTCAATCAGGTTTCCCTCACGCGGCTTTAACCAGTGAATAATCAGTTTGTCATTCATCAGGAAGAGCGACTTGTTTAGCCCCGGCATGAAATCCACTTCTGCTTCACCCGGCGGCTTCCCGTATGTCTGCACAAAGACAGCGCGGATTTCGTCCAGGGAAGGCGGCAAATCAAGGTTTGTGCCCGTGAAGTAACCTTTACGATCAAACTTTTCGGCGTTCGGATCTGCCTTCATCGCATACACATTTTCCAGGTTGCCGGTCGCCTTTAAGACTGCGTTCAGTAGTTGCTCAGGGGTCAATGCCTTTGGGTGTGCCGTGCGGTAGCTTGCCGACTCCACGCGCTTGGCTTTTGCGGGCAACCGACTGCTGCGCTGATAGGTTTCACTCAACGCAATCTCGCGCAATAGCCATTTTATATCAAAGGCGTGCGACACAAATTCCTTTGCCAATAAATCCAATAACGCTGGGTGCGAAGGCGGGTTTTTCCCATGCACCTCATCCAGAGGATGCACCAGTCCGCGCCCCATCATCAAAAACCAAAACCGGTTCACGCTGTTGCGCACGAAGTAAGGGTTGTCTTTCGCCGTCAAGTCGCGCGCCAGCAATTCGCGCGGACGGAATTTTGGTACGGCCGGCAAGCCGTCGGCTGCGGGTTTCTCAAATTCCTGCCCCTTTTCAAAAGTCGGAATCTCAATTTCCTTCCCGCCAGGCAGCCGGGGACCGGTATTCTTCTTCTCAGTCTCAAACACCGATTGAAACTCCACTTTCTTCGTTGCCAATCCCTCGATAAAATAAGCCTGCTTGTCCTTTGAGTTGGTTGCCTGCTTGGTCTGGTTCAGGTAGGTGAACAGCCCCCAGTAATGCGCCTGCTGCCAGTCATCCACCGAGGGATGGTCATGGCACTTGGCGCACTTCAAGTTCATGCCGAGAAAGAGTCGCGCAATGCCCTCGGTCATCTCGTGATGATTTGCCGCGCCCAGAAACTTCATGGCCGATCGCGCATCACCCCTGCCCGTTGCGGCGATCATCTCCCGCGCCATTACATCCCACTTGGGCTTACCCTTTAGGGCCTTGGCCAAATACCCGCGCCATTCCTCCTCCGTCACTTTCCCCAGGTTTTGCCGCTCCAGCAGCATGACCGTTAGCCGGTCGGTCCAATGCTCTGCAAAAGTGTCCCTGGACAATAGTTGATCGATGAGTTTTGTGCGTTTGTCAGGAGACTTGTTTTTGAGGAACACCCGCACTTCCGGGCCTGTTGGAATGGTTCCTGAGAAATCCAGCCGCACACGCCTGAAAAACTCTGCATCATCACAGGGTGGTGCCGTTGCCCCTAGGGCTTTAGCGGCGATCAGGCGGTCAATCGACTGGTGCAAATGCTCCGCAGTCCACCCTAAAAGGGCGGGTTGCAAGAGATAAATTAAGATAAAAGCACGCATCGCTCCTTCATATGACGATGACGCACCGGCCCGACTTCAACAGACCTCACGCAAGATTATTTACTTTCGCCTTCCGGGTTTGCAGGAGCTTCTCCCTTGTTGGCTGTCTCGAGTTTGGCCAGATATTTTTCAGGTTCTTTCTCGAAATCTTCCAGGCAACCTTCACAGCAAAATTTGACCGTGGTGCCCTTCCAAACATGGACATAGGGTTCACCCATGCTGTCCAACTTGTTTTCGTCCTCCACAATACAGGTCTTCAATGGATAGCCATCCTCCCCTGATGAGGTTTCCTCCGCTTTACCATGCTCATGCTCATGCTCATGATCGTGATCGTGATCGTGATCGTGATCGTGATCGTGGTCACCTCCACATCCAATGCAGAGTCCGGCGGCGATAAACAGGGCTGGGATTAGTTTCGAGACGAGATTCAGTTTCATGGGCAAATGATGCACTCCAATCGCTTGATCGGCTAGTATAATAATAGAGGGGCCGGCAGGGAAAAAAAACTTCATTTTTTAAGGCTGAAACTATTGTGTTCTTGGCTCTCAGATGATTTAATAATCGCATATGAGAAATCTGATAAAGTTTTTTATCCTTGGAGTCCCTGTTGGGTTCTTTGCCATTGGATGTGGAGAGGCAGGCGATACGGGGTCCACGCAAAGTGTGGCTCCAGCCGAGGAAGGCCTGCCAGCAGATGCTGAGATGGTATTCCTTAAAGTCGAGGGGATGACGTGAGCGGCCAAGTGCGTTGCGGCGGTGCAGTCTGCACTCGCTAAAGTTGACGGTGTAAAAAGTGTGGATGTTCAACTCGAAGGAGGCAAAGCTTCGGTAGTAACTGAGAAGGGCAAAGTTAGTCCTGAACAGTTAATTGAGGCAGTGTCGGCTCTTCCCGGGGGATATAAAGCAACCTCAAAGTAGTAAACTACAATTTGGACTCTGAAAAGCGGGCTTAAAGTCCGCTTTTCTCTTGATTGATTGAGAAATTCAGGGCCAACCGCAGCAAATAGACGCTGAACATCAGGTCAATCTGGTTTTTCCAAGAACTGCTGATTCTTTATTTTTCTTTCGCCCAATGACTTTTTTTTGGGCAATTTGCCGTTGAGCGGGAGTGTTATTGGTGGCTGGGTTGACTCCCCTTGGAGCCCCATTTGGCCAACACAGAAACAAATGCAAAATATAATGAAAAAAACCATAACTATCCTATCAGTCTGTTTTTTGGCGGTGGCCTTTGCGACCCCGGCAGTTGCAGCTGACAAAAAGAAGAAAAAAGCTCCCACAGCGGTAAGGGTGCCCAAGACCGTTGAACTGACCGCAGACCAAAAGACCAAGCTGGATGCCTTGAACAAGGAATTCGGCCCCAAATTGGCCGAGCTTCGCAAGAAGCAAGCCAGTATCATCACCGCGGATCAAAAGAAAGCCCGTGCTGAGGCCCTGAAAAAGGCCAAGGCGGATGGCAAAAAAGGCAAGGAACTGCAGGCTGCAGCCAATGCCGCACTGGCGCTTACCGACGATCAAAAGAAACAACAGGCCGAGACCAAGAAGGCCGCAGGATCCCTGAACAAAGAGATCAGGGGTAAGTTTGCCGCGCTCCTGACTGATGAGCAGAAGGCCAAGCTCAAGGGTGGCAAAAAGAAAAAGAACTAGTACTTTGTCTTACCTTTCTCCTCGAGGAAGGTAAGACAGGTTGGGTAGCCCGCCGGGCACGCGCCCGGCGGGTCTTCCATAAGATAAGTTTTTATTCGGACAATATTTTTTGAAGGAAGAACAAACAGATCCCAATACTGGGGGCAAAGAAAAGTATGAGCGCTTCGTTATGCTGTTCACGCATGAGGAACCTGCCTTGCGCGCCTTTGTGCGGTCCCTTTTGCCCGGATGGCATGATGTGGATGAGGTCATGCAGCAGACGGGCATTGTGATCTGGAATAAATTTGACCAGTACGAGGAGGGAACAAACTTCATGCGCTGGGCGTGTGTCATCGCCCGGTTCGAGGTGTTGAAATATCGCCGCAGCAAGGCCCGCGAGCGGCTTGTTTTCCGTGAGGACCTGTGGGAGTTGCTGGCCGAAGAGGCCACCGACAGCGCGGAGGTGCTCCAGAAGGAACGTGAGGCCCTTGATGAGTGTATGCAGAAGTTACCCGATACCGATCGCGCGCTGGTTGGTGCCGCCTATGCGCACGGCACATCGATCAAGGAAGTTGCCGAGAGTGCCGGACATTCGGCCACGGCTTTTTATAAGAAACTCCACCGTATCCGACTGGGATTGCTGGGGTGCATCCAAAGACAACTGGTTAAGGAAGGAACCTGATGAAGAACGAGCCCTTTGAACATCAAGAGCAATTGGCCAGACTGGTGGCCGCCCACTGCGACGAGACCATCACCGATGAAGAGTTTGCGCAGCTGGAGCAGTTGCTGCAGGCGCATCCTGAGGCGCGCGCCTTTTATCGGCGTTACCTGAACCTGGACGCGTCGCTTTCGGATTTTGGCCGTACCGAAACTTCCGGCTGGTCCGGGCAGGAGCAGGCCAAAATGGTTACTCCTCCACAAAGTCAGGCACGCTCCCTTTGGGCGTTGGCTGCTGGAGTAGTCCTCCTTTTGGCCCTTGGAATTTGGTGGTCACAACAACAAGCGCCCCGGGTTATCACGCAAAACCCCGCGCCCGCTGAGGATCAGGCCAAACCTGCCGACCCGGGCGTCGCACTGCTGACACAGGTGGTGGATGTGGAATGGATCGATGAACCGATGGTCACCGGCGCTTCGCTTCCTCTGGGGCGGTTGCAGTTTGCCTCTGGGTTGATGCAGATTGAATTTTTTAGCGGGGCAATTGTCGTGCTGGAGGGGCCGGCCGATTTCGAGCTCAAGTCTGAAAACCACGCCGTCTGTCGCCAAGGCAAGCTGCGCGCCATGGTGCCGCCGGAGGCCGTTGGGTTTACCATCGATGCGCCCACGGTGAAATTGGTTGATTTGGGGACCGAGTTCGGGATGGACGTTGCCAAGGATGGAGCGGCGGAAGTGCACGTGTTTGATGGCAAGGTCGAGTTACATTCACCTGAGGATCAGCCCCAAATGGGTATTGAGCGGGAGCTATTGGCCGGCAGTGCCGTGCGCATCCCCTCCAAAGGCAAGCCTGAAGCCATTGAATCGATGCCCGATGATTTTGCGTCCAACGCGCAGCTGGAAAAGAAATCCGTCCTCGCTTCCAACAAGCGTTATGCCGCATGGCGCAAGGTGAGTGAGCGGTTGAAGGCCGACCCGCGCATTCGCCACTACTACAATTTTGAGGATGCAGATTCCTGGGCCCGCAAGCTTCGCAGCCATTTGCCCAAGGCGAGCAAACAGGATGGAGCCATCGTGGGCTGCCAATGGACAGAAGGACGATGGCCGGGCAAGGGCGCGCTTGAATTCAAACGATCCGGCGACCGGGTGCGCTTCACCCTGCGCATCCCAAAAGAACCGGCAGTCCATTCCCTGACCTTGATGACGTGGGTGCGCGTGGACAGTCTCGACCAGCGGTTTAACGCATTGATGTTGACTGACGGCTCTGCGCCCGGAAAACCCCACTGGCAAATCACAAAAAAGGGCGCCCTTGAACTCGGCCTGCGCCTGAGTTCCAGGGAATCAACCGTTTACACTTCGGCCCCCATCCTTCGCCCCGGGACTCTGGGCCGATGGGTTCACCTGGCCACGGTTTATGACGGGACAGGCAGAACCGTCACCCATTATTTGAATGGCCGACAAGTCAGCAGTCATCCCCTGACTTCCACCATCAAGCTGCGCGGTGGCCAGGCCCAGTTGGGAAACTGGGGGCGCCCGCACAAGACGGACAAGTACCCGGCACGCAAGTTTAACGGTCTCATGGATGAGTTTGCAATTTTCAGCGAGGCTCTGGATGAATCGGAGATAAAGAAAATCCACAGGGTGGGCAGACCTCAGTCCGCCAGGATGACGGCCAAGGTTAACAGGAAGAAAACTACCGACTAAAATTCTTGAATATGATGTACCCAAAAGGGGTCTGGATTTCAGACCGATATGATGTCAGCATGATTGTAATGAGAACACGCGTTATTACGGTGGTCATCCTTGGATTGGCATCCTGGGGCATGGCGCAGGAAAATCCGTTGACCCGCGCTCAGGTTGATTTCTTTGAAAAGAAAATCCGGCCGATGCTGGTGCAGAATTGCTACAAGTGCCACTCGGCCAAGTCCGAAAAACTCAAGGGGGAGTTGCTGCTGGATACCAAAGCCGGCACACGCAGAGGCGGCGAGAGTGGGCCGGCGGTGGTGCCGGGCAATCTAAAGGAGAGTCTGCTGATTGAATCGGTGCGCTGGAGCGATGAGGATTTGCAGATGCCGCCAAAGAAGAAGCTTTCGGCAGCCCAGATCACAGCCCTTGAGCGCTGGGTACAGATGGGCGCGCCCGATCCGCGTACCGGAGGTGGGGCGACCCCCATTAAGCGCGAAATTGACATTGAGGCGGGGAAAAAATTCTGGGCGTTCCAGCCGGTAAAGGCTTTCTTGCCAAAGGTCAAAAACCAATCCTGGGCGCGAACGAATATCGATCGCCACGTGCTCGCCGGCCTTGAGGCCAAGGGCCTGCGGCCGGTTGCCGATGTGGACAAGCGCACGCTGATTCGGCGTGCGTACTTTGATCTCACGGGGCTGCCGCCCGCGCCGGAGGCAGTGCAGAGATTTCTTGATGACAAATCACTCAAGGCCTTTTTGAAGGTGGTTGATCAACTGTTAGCCAGCCCACAGTTTGGCGAACGCTGGGGGCGACACTGGCTGGATGTGGCGCGCTACGCTGAAAGTAATGGCATGGAACGCAATGCCGCCTTTCCGCACGCCTGGCGCTACCGCGATTACGTCATCGATTCATTCAACACGGACAAGCCCTTTGACCAGTTCATCAGGGAACAGGTCGCCGGCGATCTGCTCCCCGGCAAGAACACCGACGAGCGCCATATTGCCACTGGTTTCCTGGCGCTGGGTCCCAAGTCGCTCAACAATGGAAACGTGCGGGAATTTAAGATGGACGTCGTGGATGAGCAACTGGACGCCACCACGCGCGCCTTCATGGGGCTCACTGTTGCCTGTGCGCGCTGCCATGACCATAAATTTGACCCCATCCCCACCGAGGATTACTACGCCATGGCAGGCATCTTCACCAGTACCCAGACACTTTTTGGCGGTGCCACCGGTGGCGGCATTCGGCAACAAACCAGGCTCATTGAGCTGCAGGAGGGACGCAATACCAAGCAGGTCGCAAAACCAAAACCGGTGGATAATACCCGGAAGCTTGCAGAGCTAAGGAAACGGCAGAAAGCGATTGCCATTGAGACCAGAAAAATCCAGAAGCAGCTTAAAGCTAAAGCAAAGACGGATCCGCGTTTCAAAGAGTTGGCTCAGGAAAGGAAGAAGAACGCCGTTCTAATCAGAAAACTGGCCGGCTCGGTCAAGAAGGGCGGTAAACCCAAGCAGGCTGGCCCACTGGCCATGGGGGTGGCCGAAGGCAAGCCCGCCGACATCAAGGTGCACATCCGCGGCAATGTCGGCACGCTGGGCAAACTCACCGCGCGCGGATTTCCCCGTGTTATGGATTTTAACGGTCCGAAGGTGGACCCCAAACAAAGCGGCCGCCAACAGCTTGCCGAGTGGATAGCTCATCAGAATAACCCGCTCACCGCGCGCGTGTTCGCCAACCGTGTCTGGCATCATCTCTTTGGCCGTGGCATTGTGAGCACGGTCGATAATTTCGGCAAAACCGGTGAACGCCCCTCCAACCCCGCGCTGCTTGACCATCTTGCCGCAAGCTTCGTTGCCAATGGCTGGTCGGTAAAAAAGCTCATCCGCCAAATTGTGCTCTCTCGCACCTACCAGCTCTCCACCACGCATCACGCCGCCAACTTCAAGGCCGACCCGGACAACACGCTTTTCTGGAAAATGAACCAGCGTCGTTTGGACGCCGAGAGCATGCGCGACACCATGCTTGCCGCGGCCGGACAACTGAATCCAAGCCCCTATCAAGGATCTGTCCTGACACAAGTGGGAGGGGTCAACCTCGGTCGCGAATTGGCAAATCTTACAAAACTTCAAAATGTCCAACTGGATCATCGCAGCATTTACCTGCCTGTCGCGCGCCAGGCGGTGCCGGAGGTGCTGAAGGCATTCGATTTTGCCGAGCCCAGCATCATCGTTGGCCGGCGCGAGATCACCACGGTTCCCACGCAGGCCCTCTTCCTGCTCAACAGTGAATTTATTTTGAAACAGTCAAGGGCCATGGCCGAGCGTGTGTTGAAGACCCCGGGTGAAAGAAACCGCATCGATCTCGCTTTCCAGCTTGCCTTTGCCCGTCCGGCCACTACCGATGAGCAGGCCCGCACGTCAGCTTTCCTCGCCGAGGGTGCCGGTGGATCCAAGGGAGTCGAACTGCAGGTCTGGGCCACCTTCTGCCAGGCCCTCCTGGCCAGCGCGGAGTTTCGCTATATTAATTAACGCCGAACCGAATGACCTTTAAACTGATCAGGACATAATAATGGACAATCACACGCTGAACTTTTCCCGGCGGCAGATGCTGCAAACCATGAGCGGTGGATTTGGGTTTATGGCCTTTGCGGGCTTAAGCGCAATGGCCGCCGAAGCCTACCGTAATCCGCTTTCTCCGAAGCAGCCGCACTTCAAGCCGCGCGCCAAGCGTATTATTTTTGCCTGCATGCGCGGTGGGCCCTCGCACGTGGACACCTTTGACTACAAGCCGGCGCTGGCGCGTGACAATGGAAAGCAGGCCCCGGGCTATGGCAGCCGCAAGCTGATGAAATCGCCCTGGGAATTTCCCAAGCGCGGCAAGAGCGGTATCGAGATATCTGAATTGTATCCCCAGCTCGCCCAGCATGCGGACAAGCTTTGCCTGCTCAACAGCATGTATGGCGATGTCCCGGGGCATCCGCAGTGTTTTGTGCAGTTGCACACCGGTAGTTTCCAGTTTGTGCGGCCAAGCCTCGGGGCGTGGCTGCTGTACGGGCTGGGCACCGAGAACCAGAATCTGCCGGGCTTTGTCACGCTCAACCCGCCCTCGCGCGTCGGCGGCGCGCAAAATTATGGCAGCGCGTTTCTGCCGGCCATTTATCAGGGCACCCGCATTGGCAACCTTGGCCAATCGCTCAAGGACGCAAAAATTGCCAACCTGAGCAACGGTCAGCTTGACGCCACCCAGCAGCGTCGACAGCTCGACTACATCCAGTCACTCAATCACGACTTGAAGAAACAGAATGCGGCCAACGCACAGATCGAGGGCGTCATCGAGAGCTTTGAGCTGGCCTTTCGCATGCAGAGCGCCCTGCCCGAGGTGATGAGCTTGAAGGGTGAAAAGCAATCCACTCTGGAATCCTATGGGGTGAATGGCAAGGACACCGACAACTTTGGCCGCCAATGCCTGCTGGCCCGCCGGATGGTGGAAGAGGGCGTGCGCTTTGTGGAAATTTCCCATGCCAACTGGGACCAACACGGTAGCCTAAACGCGCGCCTCACCAGCAACTGCCGCCAAACCGACCAGCCGCTGGCTGCCTTGCTCACGGACCTGGAGGAACGCGGTCTCCTGGAGGACACACTGGTGATGTGGGGTGGTGAGTTCGGACGCACGCCGCATATTAAGAAAGCCGATGGCCGCGACCACAATGCCGCCGGCTTCAGCTTCTGGCTGGCTGGTGGAGGAGTAAAGGGCGGCATGCGCTATGGCGCCACTGATGAGCACGGGATTAAGGCGGTCGACAACCGCATGCACTTCAACGACCTGCACGCAACCCTGCTGCACCTCATGGGTCTCGACCACGAGAAACTCACCTACCGCTACGCCGGCCGCGACTTCCGGCTAACCAACGTGTACGGCAACGTGGCCAAGGAGATCTTGGCTTAAGTCTTTTATATGGATTCTGCAGAAGCGGGCTTAAGCCCGCTTTTCTTTTTGTTGAGAAATTGCTTTTTCTGGAGAGGTGTGGATGATGGTCGCCATGAAACGTATGCTTTTGGTCTTAACGACCGTACTCACGATACTTTCAGTCCGTGCAGAAAAGACGCTGGATATTTACTGGGTGGACGTTGAAGGCGGTGCGGCAACCCTGATCGTGACTCCGGCCGGTCAATCGATCCTGATTGATACGGGCAACCCGGGTACGCGCGATGCCGGGCGCATCCATGAAGTCGCCACCCAGCAGGCGGGGCTCAAGAAGATTGATTTTCTCATCACCACCCATTTCCACGGGGATCACTTTGGGGGGGCTGCGCCACTGAGTCAATTGATGCCCATTGGCAAGGTGTATGATAACGGGATTCCTGTCCGTAACCCGGATCGGAATCGTAAGGATCCCGCTTTTATCCTTAAGGTGAAACCCTACAAGACCATGAAAGTTGATGGCCGGGTAGTGGTGAAGCCCGGGGCAACTTTACCTCTGGAACAAACTGGGGGAGCCGCCAAGGTCGGTCTCACTTTTGTTGCGGGAGCCCGTAAATTCATCGATGCCCCCAAGGGCGCGAAAAAGAATCCTCATGCCGGGACGGTGCCATCCATGAAGGAGGATCTTTCTGATAATGCCAATAGCGTGGCTTCACTAGTGACTTTGGGCGGATTCCGGTTTCTCGATTGTGGTGATTTAACGTGGAACATGGAGGCCAAGCTTGTGGAACCGGTTAACCGCGTTGGGACGGTGGATGTTTATCAGGTCAATCATCATGGGCTGGCTACCAGCAATAACCCGCTGCTCATCAAGAGTGTGGCTCCGACCGTCAGTGTGATGAATAACGGTCACACCAAGGGCTGCACGCCCAGCACTTTTGCTGCGCTTCAGGATACCAAATCCATCAAGGCCATGTACCAGGTGCATCGTAACCTGCGCGCGGACGGCGAGAAGAACAACACAGCCAATGAATACATTGCCAATCTTACGAAACCGCAGGAGTGCAAGGCTTTTACGATGAAGCTATCAGTTACTTCGGATGGTAAAAGTTACACGGTCTTTAACCCGCGCAATAAACACCGGCGTACCTTCAAGACCCGCAAGCACTAATGGCTGACTACTCGCTCGACAGTTACGAACGTCCGCAGCTGCAGGCACCCAATGGGGCAGAGAAAATTCTCCTCCATTCCTGCTGTGCACCGTGTTCGGGCGAGGTGATGGACGCGGTGGCGGCCTCCGGCATTGAAACGGCGATCTTCTTTTATAACCCGAACATTCATCCGCGCAGCGAGTATGAGCTGCGTAAGGAGGAAAATATCCGTTACGCCGAGAAGCTGGGTATGGAATTCGTGGATTCAGATTACGATACAGACAACTGGTTTGAGCGCGTGCGGGGGCTGGAAGAGGAACCTGAACGTGGAGCGCGCTGTACGGTGTGTTTTGACATGCGCTTTGAACGCACTGCCCTTTACGCCGCGGAAAATGGTTTTAACTTAATTAGCAGCACCCTTGGCATCTCCCGCTGGAAAAATATGGAGCAGATTAATGCCAGCGGCAGCCGTGCGGCTGCCCGCTGGGATGATATGCATTACTGGACATTTAATTGGCGTAAACAGGGAGGGGCTGCGCGCATGATTGAACTTTCCAAGCGCGAGGAGTTTTACCAGCAGGAATATTGCGGCTGCATCTACAGCCTGCGCGATACCAACGACTGGCGGCAGGAAAAGGGTCGCGATAAAATTGAGCGCGGCCAAAAATTCTATGGTCAGGAAGGAGTCGATTGTACTCCGTGTT